>Ga0247611_10007903_pt1 | contig 13226 bp, 9 predicted proteins | sample 177DNAGHGhighgp2_FD_192422 | JGI IMG/M metagenome (GOLD analysis project Ga0247611, IMG submission 192422) | Sheep rumen microbial communities from Palmerston North, Manawatu-Wanganui, New Zealand - 1770 DNA GHGhigh gp2 | ecosystem: Host-associated > Mammals > Digestive system > Stomach > Rumen ... | reverse complement strand
GCTGTAAGACCGCTTCGCTGATAGAATATAGACCGCTGCGCTGATAGAATATAGACTAAAATGTATAGCTGCTATAGTGAATCAGTCTATCAGCGTAGCGGTCTATCAGTGCAACGGTCTATCAGCGAAGCGGTCTATTAGTGAAACGGTCTTTTAGGCTCTGAAAGAGCCGGTCTGCAAAAAAAAAATCGACATTCCCTTGCGAGTGTCGATTTTTTTTTGTACCTTTGCAGGCGATTCGTAAGAAGGAACTAACAAACACAACTGATATCATGAAAAAATCTATCGTATTGTCCATCGTGACAATGATGGCCATCATGGCACAGGCCGAGACCTGGTCTCTCGGCGGAGGTACTATGTATTTCGACAATTCCCAAACGCAGTGGAACGAAGCAAAGATGATGCTCGTGATCGGTAACGAGTGCTGGTCGGAGGTCGTAGAGATGCAACCGGCCGAGCAAGCCAACCTATGGGTGGCCACGCTGCCAAGTCACTGGAACGGGCCGTCGTACATGGCCGTGCTCAACGGAACAGATATGTGGGGTCAAGGCACATGGGGTTCGGCCAACCTGCAGAACGCCTCGCACTACTCGGCAGCCTATCTGAGCGGCCTGGTAAGTATCGCGACAGACGCCTATATCTTCGTGCCGCAGAGCGCGGAGAACGGCTGCGAACTCACGCTCTACCGCAAGGGCGAAGAGCCGCAACCGGAGCCCGAACCGGAGTACCACTGGTTCGTCAAGGGCGACTTCAACGAATGGGCAGGTCAGGCCTTTGCTCCGCAACAAGGCGGCGAAGCCAACACGGTATATGCCACCGTCCAGCTGCCTGCCGGCAAGGAGTACGTCTTCAAGCTCCAGGGCTACGAGACCTGGTACGGCAACAGCGGCATGATGACCCAAGCCAACCATACCGGCTGGACCTTCGGCAGCGACAACCAAAGCAACTGTGCGCTCATCACCACCATCGGAGGCGACTATATCTTTGCGCTCGACACCACCACGATGAGTCTGACGGTTCAATATCCGAACAATCCCAAGCAATCGACACTATACGATTCGCCCGTGAAGGACCAGAACACCGACGTCATGCTCCAGGCTTTCTACTGGGCACACGTAGGCAATACGGGTGAGGAATATACCCAGTTTGGCGACGTGAAATGGAGTGCGCTAAATGCCGAGGCAGCCGAGATAGCCGCCAACTTCGACCTGGTATGGCTCGCTCCGTCGCAGGAGACGGCCGACTACACGGGTTACCTGCCGATCAACTACAGCAAGCAGGGACAAGTATCCGGCAACACGCAAGGTCACTCGCCTTGGGGCAGCGGTCAGGACCTGAAGAACCTGATTCAGAACCTGCATCAGGGCGGAGCCAAGGTGATCGCCGACATCGTGCTCAACCACTCCAGCGCCAGCCATCCGGACGAATATACCGGACCGAACTACAACTGGTGCACCTGGGGAACGATGGACTTCGGCCGGTACGGTCAGTTCAACCCCAACTACACCTGGATATGCAAGGGCGACGAGATGTTCTACGGCAAGAAGAACGTCTATGGCAACGACTGCGGCTACAACGACAACACCGACCTGGAGGAAGACGAGATGAAGGTCAGCTACCAGGGCGGCGAGACCTGGTGGGCCGAGTCGGAATTCAACTGCATGTACTCGCGCGACTGGGCGCACAAGAAGAAAGAGGTACGTGAGATGAGCCGTGCTTTCCTGACCTGGATGCGCGACAGCATCGGTTACGACGGCTTCCGCTACGACTTCATGAAGGGTATTCACGGTTCGCACCTGAACGACTACAACCGCGCCAGCGCACCCTATTTCTCTGTAGCCGAGCTCTTTGACGGCGATATAGACAAGCAACTGGGTTACCTGCAGGATGCCAACTACTCGACCTACGTCTTCGACTTCCCGGGTAAGTTCACCATCTACGACGCCGCTATCCGTGAGTATAAGTTGCAGAACCTCAAGAACAACGGCAATACGCTCATCTACGGTCCGTACAAGAAATACGCCGTGACGTTCTGCGACAACCACGACTCGTTCCACGAGGAGGGCAAGTCACTCAACTACCACGCCAACACCATCGACGACCGTCAGGCCCATCAGGCGCTGGCATACCTGCTCTCAATGCCGGGTGTACCGTGCGTGATGTATCCGTACTGGCACAACTACAAGGCTGAGTGCAAGGCCTTTATCCAGGCACGTCGTGCCGTAGGCGTACATAGCGAATCCACCGTTGTTCAGGACTGGGCCGGCTCCGGCGCCGAGGGCGACAACTACTATACCGCACTCATCCAGGGCACCAACGGACAGCTCTTCCTCAAGCTCGGCTACGACTGCAACCCTCTGGATGCACCGATGGTAGCCGCACCGGCAGGCAAGCGCTGGCAATGCGCATGGGCCAACCGCGACCATGCAGGCGTTTGGTACACCGTAGATGCCGATGAGCCGACCAACGTGCCCGCCGTTCAGGACAATACGCAGCAGACCACCAAAGTGCTCAAAGAAGGCCAGATCTACATCCGGCAAGACGAGCAAGTCTATACGGTACAAGGTCAAGCCGTGAAATAAGACCAAGGGACACGATAGTATCACATAAAAAAACTGCTTCTCGAAAGGGAAGCAGTTTTTATCGTTGTAGGGCGTCGCGGATTTGCTGGATGTGCTGTCGGAGCACAGGATCGTAGCCCAGCATGTCGCGAATGGTATTGACCGAGTGGAGCGCCGTGGCATGCGTACGGTCGCCCATAAAAGCTCCGATCTCGGCCAGCGAACTATCCGTCATCTCCTTGCTCAGATAGATGGCTACGTGGCGAGCCATCATGACATGCTTGGAACGTACCTTGCCCAGCATCGTAGATTCGCCGACATTGAAATGCTCGGACACAGCACGCAGTACCTGCTCCAGTTCGGTAGAACGGGGCTGGATACGTACGATGCGACTCACTACCTGCTCGGCCAGCTCGAGATCGATCTCACGATCCGTGAGCGTAGCATGCGCCAGAAGCGATGCCAACACACCCTCCAGGTCGCGTACCGACTCCGTGACGTTCGATGCAATGAACTCCACCACATCGTCCGTGAGATGAATACCGTCGTGGTGCATCTTGTTGCGCAAGATGTCCTTACGCAGCTGATAGTCCGGACGGCGTATCTCGGCCGACAAGCCCCACTTGAAACGCGTGAGCAGACGATCCTCGATATCACGCAACTCCAGCGGCGAACGGTCGCTGGTGAGGATGAGCTGCTTACGCGACTGCTGCAGGTAGTTGAAGATATGGAAGAACGTGTCCTGGGTGCCCTTGAGTCCGGCAAAGTACTGGATATCATCCATGATGAGCACATCCACCGACTGGTAGAAATTCAGGAAGTCGGGAATACGATTCAGGTTGTGCGCATCCTGGAACTGCAACTTAAAGGTGTTGGCAGTAACATAAAGAACGCGCGCATGCGGGAAGAGCAGCGCCACCTGGTTGCCAATAGCATTGGCCAGATGGGTCTTACCTACTCCGCTACCGCCGTAGATAAAGAGCGGATTGAAGGCCGTAAAGCCGGGCTGCTTAGCAATAGCCACACCGGCCGTACGTGCCAACTTGTTCGGCTCTCCCGGTACAAAAGACTCAAAAGTATATAATTGGTTGAGTTGTGTCTCGAAATGATCTTGACGCGTATTCTGAGGCTGATAACTGCTACGACCCTGCTCCTTGAGAATATTCTCCTTCAGCGCTCCGGGCGAGGGGATATTGGATCCCGCACCCGAAGTGGAGTCGATCAGTACGCGATACTCCAACTGGGTGCCGTTGCCGAACACGCGCAGGATCACGCGCGATAATAAATTAATGTAGTTCTCCTCAATATACTCGGCTACAAACTGAGACTTAACCTGCAACACCAACACGCCATCCTCATACTGTAGAGGCTGGATAGGCTTGAACCATGTCTGGTAAGCGCTCGCAGTGAGATTATCAGCCAAAATGCGCTGACATTCCTGCCATTTTATGGATAGTTGGTCGTGCATGATTTTTCAAAAACGGATGCAAAAGTACTGCTTTTTTTTGACATACGCAAATTTTTGCAATTCGCGATAAAAATGGACAAAAGCCGTAATAGGGGTTTTTTCAATAGGTTACAAAGATTCTACTGATAATGAGCGAGTTATAAAAGTTATTAACATCTAACGAATTGATTTTTAGAATGTTTGAAACCTGCAAATATATCGAAAAAAAAGTAAAAAAAAGTTCAAACCCCAACGATTCACGGGGTCTGAACTATAAAAAGATTTATCTTATTTAGAAAAAATTTAAATTACTTTTTCTTCTTTTTGGAACCGGAGCAATCGAAGAGCGAGAAGTGGACGTAACGCTTGGGGTTGGCTTTGAGGTCACGCAGCAGCGAATCGGCCGAGACGACGGTGCTGTCCAGGTCGTTGTAGAGGGTGCGCGAGTAGATGAGGCTACCCAGCGTACCGTTCTCGCTACGTATGTCGCTGACCAGTCCTCCCACCTGGCCCACAGCCGCTGTGACGGTATCCACCGCCTGTTCTACGCGGGCAATAGTAGCCGGCAGATCGACACGGTCCAGCTGGCGCGTGAAGCCATTGACGTCGCGTACGGAAGCCTGCAGCCCGTTGATGGTGCGTTCGGCGCTACCTATCACGCGCGGCACGTCGGTGCGCACGATGCGCTTGGCATCCGCCGAGACGGCGGTGAGGTCGTTAGACACCCTATCGACATTCGCCAAGGCGTTGTAGAGATGGTTGTCGGCCAACTGGGTGTTAACCACGCGAATGAGGCTGTCGGCATCGCCAACGGTGGTCTCGAGCGAAGCCAGCAATTGGTGCTGAACGCGGTCCATGAGTCCCTCCTCGATAGCGGTAGGCAGCATGGTACCCGAGGCCAGCAGTTCGCCCTGGGTGTTGGTCGGCAGACGCAGCTCGATAGCGCCGCCACCGAGCAGACCGTCCTGGATGAGCACCATCTCGGTACCCTTCGGCAGGTCGATATCATGATGGATAGAGATCTCAACGGTAAAGGCACTGTCGCGGGTGAAATCGTAGCGGATACGATCTACCTGGCCTACCTTATAGCCACGGATATAGACCGCAGCCTGCTCCTCCAGCCCATTGGCCCGGGTGAAACGGCCCTGGAACGAATACGTGGAAGAAAAGATATTGACGCCCTTAAGGAAGTTGAAACCGAAAAAGAGCAAAAACAAGCATACGGCAGCCAGGATGCCCACCTTCAGCTCACGTGTATATTTAAAATCTTTCATAGGAATAAAAAATATGCAATGTTAGGTAATATTATTCAGTCTTTGGGATTTTCACTACCCAGCAATCCGGGAAGAGCTTTTTCAGTTCAGCTTGACGCCTCTGAGCATCCTTCTCGCTGGTATATTCTCCGATATAGTACTTGTACCATCCGTTAGTCAGGAAGTACTTGCACTGCTGTCCCTTCAGTCGCGGATCATTATCCTCCAGCAGCGTTCGCGAAGCGCATACCTGCACACCGTAGAAGGGCCAGGCCTTCTGCTCCTCATGCTGCCGGCGACTCTCAGCCAGGGCGCGCTCTTCCTCGGCCGTACGCTGGGATACAAGCGTCATGGTGTCGGCAGGTTGGGTCTGCGGCACGACGGTATCCGTAGGCTGCTGACGGTCGGGCGACGAGGGACGATAGAAATTAGTGAACGCGTCGCACAGCGCATGCGCGATAGCTTCCTGGTTGGCCGGTTCGGCCAGAAAAGCCTCCTCTGCGGGGTTGCTGATGAAGCCCATCTCGAAAAGCACACTGGGACAAGCCGATTTCAGCAGTACCCAGAAGGCAGCCTGCCGTACACCGCGATCGGTACGATGGAGCTTATGCACCAGCTGTTTCTGGACGTTCTCCGCATAGCGGAGCGACTGGTCCATATAGTTGTTCTGCATCAGTTCGAACATGATGTAGGAATCGACGGAACGCGGGTCGAATCCCTGGTAGGTCTGCTGGTAGCCGTCCTCCAACTGGATGACAGAGTTCTCTCGCATCGCCACGTCCAGATTGGTGGACATCTTCTCGGTTCCCAGCACAAAGGTCTCGGCACCGTGTGCGGCACTGCTGGTGGAGGCATTGGTATGGATGCAGATGAAGAGGTTCGCATTGTTGCGATTCACGATGTTGGCGCGCTCTTGGAGGGGCAGGAAGATATCGGTCTGACGCGTATATACGACGTTGACCTCCGGATATTTCTCCTTGATATACTTACCCGTGAGCAGCGATACAATCAGGTTCAGATCTTTCTCCTTCAGGCGCTTGCCTACCGCACCGGCGTCCTTGCCGCCGTGTCCGGCGTCGATGACTACGGTATAGGGTTTCTTACCGGAGCTGCGCTGCGCAAACACGTCAGCCGTCGCCACGCTGAATAGCAAAATCAGCGGCAGAATTATCCATACTAATCGTTTTAAAGCCATAATATCCCAATTTGTGTGCAAAGTTACTATTTTTTTTGCAATAACAAAAAACTAATCTACAAAATTCGCGCCAAAACGCGTATAATACGTTTTTTTTTGATTTTTTTGCGCGAGCGCTTGTGCGTATGGAAAATTTTTCGTACCTTTGCACACTTTTTGTATGGTAAAAAACAGTATAGCTTGCTATTGATATGAAACAGAGTGGCTTCACACACGAAGAAGAGCTGATGATCCAGCGCGCTTTCGAGGACATGCTGGCGGCCTATGAAGACCGCAGCGTGGGTCGGGTCAAGACCGAGCGCATTCGTCAGGCTTTTAACTTTGCGCACAAGGCGCACTATGGCGTGCGTCGCTTGAGTGGCGAGCCGTATATTCTGCATCCTATTGCAGTGGCTAAGATATGTGCGAGCGAGATCGGGCTCGGCAGTACCAGTATATGTTCGGCTTTGCTGCACGACGTAGTGGAGGACACAGACTACACCGTGGATGATATCCGCAACCTGTTTGGCGACCAGATCGCCGTGATCGTAAACGGACTGACGAAGATCTCGGGTGGACTGTTTGGCGACCAGGTGTCGGAGCAGGCGGAGAACTTCCGCAAGCTGCTGCTGACCATGACCGAGGACATCCGCGTGGTGCTCATCAAGATTGCCGACCGCTTGCCCAACATGCGCACCCTGGGTTCGCAGCCTAAGAACAAGCAATACAAGATAGCCGGCGAGACCCAGTTTATCTACGCCCCGCTGGCCCATCGTCTGGGTCTGTTCCCGATCAAGACCGAGCTGGAGGATCTGAGTTTCAAATACCAACATCCGAAAGACTATGCCGAGATAGAGGCCAAGCTGGAAGCCGTGCGCGAAGCGCATATGAAGTTCTTCGACACTTTCTCCGCGCCTATACGCGAGAAACTGAAGAGCATGGGTTATGAGTTTGAGGTGCGCGCCCGCATCAAGACAGTCTATTCCATCTGGAGCAAGATGCAGAGCAAGCAGGTACCCTTTGAAGATGTGTATGACATCCTGGCGGTGCGTATCATATTCCGTCCGAACGAGTCGCTCTCGGAAAAAGACCAGTGCTGGATGATCTACTCGGCCATCACCGAACTGTATCACCCCCACCCCGGCCGTATTCGCGACTGGATATCCACGCCCAAAGCCAACGGCTACGAGGCGCTGCACGTGACGGTGATGAGCAAGGACGGCAAGTGGGTAGAGATACAGATCCGTACCCAACGCATGAACATGCTGGCCGAGCAAGGACTGGCGGCCCACTGGAAATACAAGACGGGCGATGCGGACGATTCGCAACTGGAGGGATGGCTGCACAGCATACAGGAGGCGTTGCAGGATCCGGAGAAGGATGCGTCGGAGTTTGTGAGCCTGTTCCGCAACAATTTGTTCGTGCGCGAGCTGTTTGTCTTCACCCCTACGGGCGAAGTAAAGACCATGCCGCAAGGAGCTACGGCGCTGGATTTTGCCTACATGCTGCATACCAACCTGGGTGAGCATTGCATCGGCGCCAAGGTCAACCACGAACTGGTGCCGCTGAGCTACCAACTGAAGGGTGGCGACCAGGTGGAGATACTGAGCAGCACGAGCCAGCATCCGCAACACGAATGGCTCAACTGGTGCGTGACGGCCAAGGCACAGAGTGCACTGCATGCCTACCTGCGCCGCGAAGAGACGCGCTATAGCAAGCACGGCGAGAAACTGTTCAACGACGCGGTCAGCATGATGGGCGAGGAGCAGAATGCCAACAAGATCCTGCACCGCATGCTCAACCACTACCAGATCACGCAACCCCACCAGCTATACATGCAGATTGGCCAGGGATTCATCTTGCTGGACAATATGCAGGAGATCGTGAATGCGAAGAAGGGATGGTGGAAACGCATGTTCTCGTCGGACGACTCGGACAACGACATGCCGCCCGCAGAGACAGCCGAGAAGCCCATCGTCAAGCCTGAGAAGGGCAAGGCGCAGACCATCGTCATCTCGGACGAGAACCTGGGCAAGCTGTACCACCTGAGCGACTGCTGCCGCCCCATACCGGGTGACGAAGTGCTGGGTTACCTGGCGCCCGACGGCACGATGCAGATCCATAAGATTGACTGCCACGAGGCACAGGTGCTTAAGAGTTCGTTCGGCAAGCGCATCTACTCCGCGACCTGGAACACCCACCGCGTACAGTCGTTTATCGAGACTATCGAGATACAGGGTATCGACAAGTTCGGCGTACTGATCCAGGTGCTCCAGACGCTGACCGAGCAGTTCCGTATCAACCTGCACGCCATCCACCTGACCTCCAACGACGGCATATTCGAGGGACAGATGGAGCTGTATGTCTATGACCGCAACGAGCTGTACGAACTCTTCTCCGCCCTACGCAAGATACCGGAGATAAAAAATGTAAAACGTATCGAAAACAAAGATAACTAACATACAAAAAAGATTTTAAATTATGAAGCGAATTTTTTCAATGCTCTCTATGGCTCTCGTAGCAGTAGCCATGATGGCGCAACAGCCTAAGATCACATTTGAGAAGACCGAGCACGACTTCGGCAAGATCAACGAAGCAGACGGTCGCGTAACGACTATCTTCAATTTCCGCAACGAGGGTATGGCTCCGCTCATACTGAGCAACGTACGTGCCAGCTGCGGTTGCACCACGCCTAACTGGACCAAAGAGCCTATCAATCCGGGCGAGACGGGTCAGATCACGGTAACCTACAACCCCAACGGACGTCCCGGTCGTTTCCAGAAGACGATCACCGTGACCTCGAACGCCGAGGAAGCTTCTATGAAGCTCTATATCAAGGGTGAGGTAATTCCGAAGCCCGCACAACCTGCTCCGGATAGCTACCCCGTGAAGATGGGCGCACTGAGTCTGAAGAGCAACAACATCAACTTCGGTACAATCAAGAAAGGCCAGGCAGTGACCAAGGAGATTGAGTATGCCAACAAGACCGACAAGGATGTGACCGTAGCACTCATCCTGCCCGGCAAAGGCATGGACGGACAAGTGACGCTGGAGGTTGTAAAACCCAACGAGACCGGTAAACTGGTGTTTGTATTCAATAGCAGCCTGCAGAAACTGTACGGTCCGATCGAGCAACAGGCATACGTGGTTGTGAACGGCAAGAAGTTGACCACCGCCGACTATCGCATCACGCTGAAGGCCGAGGTAGTAGAGGACTTTAGCAAGATGACCACCGCTGAGAAGCAGAATGCACCGATCCTGGACATCCCGGGTACGATCGACTTCGGCGTAGTAGCTGCAGGCAAGAAGAACCTGTCGAAGAGCATCGCCTTCAAGAACAACAACGCCAACGCGCTGCTCGTTCGTCGTATCTACAATGCCAACCCCGCTATCCTCAACTGCTCTGCCACCGGTACGGTGAGGGCTAACAAGCAGGGCGTGCTGACCGTCAAGCTCAACACCATCCAGGACGGCAAACCCATGGCGGCAGGACAGTACAGCCGTCAGATCACGCTCTACACCAACGACCCGCAACGCTCGAAGGTGAACATCACCGTGAAGTGGACCATTAAGTAAAAACAACATACGTCATATGGAGCATCCGGAGAATGACCCGCAATACAAGGGACTGACCGTCAATCAGGGCGTGGACAGCATGCCCGCCGTGAATCCCTACTTGTCCTTCAGACGCCGCAAGCAGACGCTTACGGCCGATGAGTACGTGGCCGGTATTCTCCGGGGCGACATGACGATATTGAGCCAGGCCGTAACGCTCGTAGAGAGCCACCTAATGAGCGACCAACGTATCGCCCAAGAGGTGCTGGCCAAGTGCCTACCCCATGCCGGACGCTCTATACGGCTCGGCATCACGGGTGTACCCGGTGCGGGTAAGTCCACCTTCATCGAGGCCCTCGGCACCGAGCTATGCAAGCAGGGCAAGCGACTGGCCGTACTGGCTATCGACCCCTCGTCGGAACGCTCAAAGGGATCCATCCTGGGCGACAAGACGCGCATGAACGAACTCTCGGCCGAGCACAACGCCTTCATACGCCCTAGTCCATCAGCAGGTTCGCTGGGAGGTGTGGCGCGTAAGACGCGCGAGACGATCGTGCTCTGCGAAGCAGCGGGATTCGATACCATCATGGTAGAGACCGTAGGCGTAGGACAGTCGGAGACGGCTGCCCAGTCGATGGTGGACTACTTCCTGCTGCTCCAGGTGACCGGCACAGGCGACGAGCTGCAAGGCATCAAGCGCGGCATCATGGAGATGGCCGACGGCATCGCCATCAACAAGGCGGACGGAAATAATATAGAACGCGCACGCGCGGCACGCGTGAGCTTCAAGAATGCGCTGGCACTCTTCCCGCCTCCCGCCTCGGGCTGGACACCACAAGCACTGTGCTGCTCGTCGATCGACCACAGCGGCGTGCTGGAGGTATGGCAAAACGTAGTGGAGTATATCGAGTTCACGCAACGCAACGGCTACTTCGACTACAAGCGCACCGAGCAAGCCAAGTACTGGATGTACGAGACCATCAACCAGGCCCTGCTGGACGGGTTCTACAAAAACGAACAAATGGAAGCACTGATCGAACAAGCCGAACGTGACGTGCTGGACAACAAGATAAGCAGCTTCATCGCTGCACACAACCTACTGACCGAATATGGCCGAATTAAAAAACAATAAACGTAAAACCGCTACCACCGTCATCAAGGTGGGTGCCAACGAGATAGGCAAACTGCCTCCACAGGCTCCGGAACTGGAAGATTCGGTGCTGGGCGCCCTGATGCTGGAGAAAGAGGCCTACATGACCGTGGCCGACCTGCTGCGTCCGGAGTCGTTCTACAAGGACCAGAACCGCCATATCTACGAGGCCATCCGCGCCCTGGCTATCAAGGAGCAGCCGATAGACATCCTGTCGGTAGCCGAGAAGCTGAAGAGCCTGGGTACGCTGGAGGAAGCCGGCGGCGTGAGCTACCTGAGCGAACTGACCCGACGCGTGGCCTCGACGGCTCACCTGCGCTACCATGCCCAGATCGTGTCGCAGAAAGCGACGGCACGCGACCTGATCGCCATGGCGGCCCAGGTAGAGGAAGCGGCTTATGATGACACACAAGACGTAGAAGAACTGCTCGGTATGGCCGAGGCAGGCGTATTCGAGATATCGCAACGCTCGCAGAAACGCGACGTGACCCAGATCGACCCCGTCATCACGGAGGCCCTCTCGCGTATGTCGAAGGCGGCACTGAACGAGGGTAACATATCCGGCGTACCGTCGGGCTTTACGGCCCTGGATAAGATCACCAGCGGTTGGCAGAAATCCGACCTGGTCATCATCGCCGCCCGTCCTGCCATGGGTAAGACGGCGTTCGTGCTCTCGATGGCCAAGAATATCGCCGTGAACCTGCATCGACCGGTAGCGATGTTCTCGCTAGAGATGTCGAACGTACAGCTCGTGAACCGTCTCATCATGAACGTATGCGAACTGGAGGGTGACAAGATCAAGACCGGCAAGTTCACCAAGGAGGAGCGTAAACGACTGGATACCAAGATCAACGACCTCTATAACGTGCCCCTCTTCATCGACGACACGCCTTCGCTCTCCGTATTTGAACTGCGCTCCAAGGCGCGTAAACTGAAACGCGAACATAATATCGAGCTCATCATCATCGACTACCTGCAGCTGATGAACGCCCAGGGTATGTCGTTCGGTTCGCGCGAACAAGAGGTGTCGATCATTTCGCGTAACCTGAAGGGACTGGCCAAGGAGTTGGACATACCTATCATCGCCCTATCGCAGCTGAACCGTGGCGTAGAAGCCCGTACCGGCGTAGAAGGCAAGACGCCCCAGCTGAGCGACCTGCGTGAGTCGGGAGCTATCGAGCAGGATGCCGACATGGTATGCTTCATCCACCGTCCGGAGTACTACCACCTCTATAGCGACGAGAAGACCGGCAAGGACCTACGCGGACTGGGCCAGATCATTGTGGCCAAGCACCGTAACGGTGCGACCGACTCGGTATGGCTCCGCTTCATCGGCAAGTATGCCAAGTTCCAGAACGAGAACGATGCCTACGAGCCCGACGAGCAGCTTCCGCCACTACCGGACCCCACGCAGAACGTGGCATGGAGCGGTACGTCGGCCATGAACCAGATGTCACCCGACGGCGCACGCATGGACAATGGCAACGACGAGGTGCCGTTCTAAACAACAGAAGATAATAACTATAAACACAATACAACTGAATGCAACGAACAGAAATCAAAGAAGCACTGCGGTGCACATCCTATGGACAACAGATCAACGTACGCGGATGGGTACGTAGCCGTCGTGGCAACAAGAACGTCTCGTTCATCGCCCTCAACGACGGTTCGACGATCAAGAACATCCAGATCGTGGTTGACCTCCAGCAGTTCACCGAAGAGCAACTCAAGCCTGTCACCACAGGCGCTTGTATCTCCGCCACCGGCACACTCGTAGAGAGTCAGGGTGCAGGACAGACGGTGGAGATCCAACTGACCGAACTGGAAGTATATGGCACGGCCGATCCTGAGAAATACCCGCTCCAGAAAAAGGGACTCTCGATGGAATTCCTGCGCACGGTAGCTCACCTGCGTCCGCGCACCAACACCTTCGGCGCCGTATTCCGCATCCGCCACCATATGGCGATGGCTATCCACACCTACTTCCATCAGCACGGCTACTTCTACTTCCATACGCCGCTCATCACGGCCAGCGACTGCGAGGGTGCCGGCCAGATGTTCCAGGTAACGACCAAGAACCTGTATA
>Ga0247611_10007902_pt1 | contig 13228 bp, 18 predicted proteins | sample 177DNAGHGhighgp2_FD_192422 | JGI IMG/M metagenome (GOLD analysis project Ga0247611, IMG submission 192422) | Sheep rumen microbial communities from Palmerston North, Manawatu-Wanganui, New Zealand - 1770 DNA GHGhigh gp2 | ecosystem: Host-associated > Mammals > Digestive system > Stomach > Rumen... | reverse complement strand
CACAACTGAAAATTGAACCGAGTTCACAAAAATCTAGTGAATTTGTATATATTGCACAAATGTAAGCGCATACAATATACGATTTTTGACAAAACAGCCAAAATTCATTTGTCAAGTACAAATTATGCAACAAAAATAGCAAGCTGCTTTTGTGCAACTTGCTAAATTGAATTATTACTATGTAGTTATAATAGTTTTACGTATAGTTATAATAGTTTTACGTATAGTTAGTTGATAACATACCACCGATTGCATATAATCCAATTTTTGATACCGATGGTCCATCGAAGTACCCAAGTAGATATAGTCTGTTGTTTGCAATCAAGAAATCCATCGGAATAGTTGTATTAGCGCCGCTAGTAGGTAGAAATCCATATCCATGAATGTAACATGTAGATGTTGTGTTATTATACGTTGTCGCAACTCCGGCTACTAATCCAGATTCTAACATAGCTATTTCTATAGGATTACCATTAATGTTAACAGGAGTAGCAAAGTTAATAGTTGTAAAAGCATAGTCCTTTTTAGCAAGAGTGATATTATTACCGGATTTGCGCATAACAAAATCAAGATTATGTGAACCAGTAATTGTTACACCTGAAGCTAATGTGGGAGTTATAGTTATATCACTATCATATGACACACCGGTACCGCATTTAACATAATTAGCAATGCAATTAGCGATTGCCATAGAACCGGAGTTGTTAGGGTGTACATATTGATATCCCAAAAATAAAGTTCTTGAACCCTGTGACTCCTGTTTAAATAATCTGCTATCGTGCATTATTTCATCAGAATGATCTATATAAATAGCGCCATATTTAGCGCACTGTTTATATGTGTTAAGAACATTGTGTTCAACTAATTCACTGACGAATTCTGAGTTGAATGACCATCCAATAAAACCAATGTGTACTTTAGCATTTGGGTAATTTGTTTTCGCGTATGACACAAATGCACTAATAGCATTTTCAACTGTAGCCGTTGCTACTCCTCTGTCATTAAACCCACCACCAACAACAATGTCAGTAATACTTGCTTTATCTGTAATGCTTGTACTAAGTGCGGTAAGCTGTTGTAAGAATGTTTGACCAAACGCAAATCCCGCACCGCCTACCGCTGATTTATAATAATCGTTTGATGTTAACCCTAAGAACGATACTGTTTTGTCAATCCAAGTGTTATCACCCTCAGCATAACTATCGCTTAGGAAAATAAAACGTCTAGATGATAAATTATTTATTTTGGTTTCTATATTATCAATATCGGTTGACATTGATGATAAAGAATTTTGCACACTAGTATTTATGCTCTGCTGCGTTGTCTTAAAAGCATCAAACTTATTTTTATAATCTTCTACGTCGTGCCGGTACTGCTCAACCTGAGCGTTATAATTTCCGGTGGCAACCCAATAGTCTGTATTATTGAGTGCAACGCCAACGGGTACGGTCTTCTTAGATGTATATGATGTACCCTGATAAGTAACGATTGTAAGTGGTTCATATGATCTCAAATTGTCCCACTCAACTGGGTTAGCAAATACAGGTACGTATCTGTTACCGATATAAATATTATTAGCCATTTAAAACCTCCTTTACGGTTCACTCGGAACATCTACACCGATCAAGTTAAAACCTGCTGTGATTATGTTATTAATAGTCTGTGAATTGTCCGAAACAGTACTCGCAAGTGTTGATGTAGTACCCTCCAAAGTTGTTACTCTGGTAGTAAGTGAACTAATATCCTGCGATATTGACGAGTTGATTATAGATATAAGATTAGTAAGACTTATTTTTGATGTACGCCCGCTTGCATTAACGATAAATACATCACTATTAGACAGATCAGTGACCGCCGGTAACTGACTGACTTTAGTATACTCGAATGTTTGAGCACTCATGCTTCTACCTCCATACCTTTGTTATTTTCCTGAGTCATTATCTGACTGAACTCTGTTATCAATAGATTAACACTTCTACCATATAAAAGCAAACAATATGAGTCCGGAAAAGTATTACTTTTATATGCGTTTATGATCTGTTCGAGTGTTAATGTAGTATTAAATTTTTTAGTCATAAGATAAAGTTAAATGACCGTATAAATCACCGTCCTGAATAGTACCGAACTCAATAAAATCCATCCATGACGGTATGTATGCACAAAAGTAACCGCTGTTTGTAAGACCAAAGTAAACATGTTTTCCAAGATCAGCAAGTATATCAGTTATATTCTGCTCACACCATTTAGAAAGTGCTTCAATATATTCAGGTGGAAAGTTACCGCTGTAAAGATCATCAACCAACTTTTTAAGCGCGAGATATTCAGGCTCATGTTCTGACTTATAATCTTCGATTGACTCAACTTTGGTTATACATTCTTTAATCTTTTTAAGAATGAAATCGAGATTAATATCACTTAGATTTCTATAAGGATATTCATTAAACATTTATATTCACCCCCTTTAATAAACATAAACACAAAATTCACGATAAAACATTTCAGCGACTACATCATAGATATTAACTTTAGATCGTAGATCTAGTTCAGCGTTTAACATTTGCTGAGATGTCGTTACACCAATATTACCATATAAATGACCGTCATGTTTACTATTCTCGTCAAATTTACCGTTTTTAGATTCACCATTAACGTCTTTAAGTGTCTGAGCATCTATAGTCTTTAATTCATCAGAACCTGTATGCTTACTTGTCTTATCTTCTGAATAATCGCGGTTTGAACTATTAGAGCTTGACAAAGAATTTTTGCTGCTTGGTTGATAATTACTATCGTTGAAAGCTGACACATCATTTAATGTAGTATCACTTCCCTGATAAGTTAAATCATCGTCACCACTAGTATTATCAATAACCGTTCTATTATAAGTTGTTGTATCGGTTTTATTCTGTGAAGTAGTCCGGTTAAGTTCTGAGTCTGTCCGATCAGTATTTGTATTATGTCGTTCATCATCGTATTTTTCATATCGGTCAAAGTTATGAAGTGGATTATATTCTTCTTCAAGTGCTAATATCATGCGTTCTATTGAAGGTTTCCACTTCTTAGACCATACACCTATGGCAATTTTATTCATAGACACATTACTGTAGATCAACGGACATTCACCACAGCGTATCAGAATGTTGTTGATCGTAGTTTCACGATCTAATGATTCCGGTAGGTCTAAATCATCAAATAAGGTATTGTCAAATTGGTATAGTCCCATCAGCGTCATTCTCGCGTTCGCCATTTATTTCATCACCCCTAACTTTAAAAGAAATATTTAGATCAAATAACTTATTTGTTTTAATTATACTATCTTTTAAACATTCTTTCCATGTTTCAATTCTACATGACGAGTCACCAAGTAGAGCCGGTATTTCATTAGAAATCATTCTTTCCTTTTTATTATCTATGATAGGTATACCGACTTCACGATCGAATGAATTAAGTATAGTAGTAAAATCTGCAAGTAATTTGTCAGTGATATAATTCTTTGCAGGATCTCCGGCATAAGTGAAAAGCGGTTCACCTTCATCAAGATCAGCTTTCAGAATCTTATCGGCACAAACAAGCGGTTCACCGGCTGTAAGTCGTTCAACAATATACTTCATAGCTTCAGCGGCACTTTTATTTTTAGGAAGTCCGATCAGACCAACACGGGCATTTATTAGACTGACTTCTATTGAAGTCCAGCACTTAGAAAGTTTGTTCGCGTAATGTTCTACTATGTCACATATCCCCATGTAATCAGGTGTAATTTTAATAAGTTCACAATCAACGCCAATCGTACCGTCAAAAGTGACTAATGGTTGTGCGACTCTTAAATTAGTAGGTTGTAAGAATAGCCCATAACCATAAGGATTGCATATCTGAGGGATTACACCATACTTTGATGTTTTAACAATTCCGATAAAACCAAAACCAAACAATACATTTTTAAAGTAGTCTTTATTCCATGTTTCCGGAATATTAAATTTAAAATTACTTAATACCCTCTGGTATAGACAACGGAAAAAGTAAGCTGTTGTTATATCATACTCAACCGTACCGCTAGGACTTCTAGTACCATTGTATATATTTATTGATTCAAAGTTATAATCATTCAATGTATATTCCTCCATTTAGTAAATTATTGACTCTAGTTATAGTCTCGTCTGATGCAGGTATTGCAACACTTGCGCACTTACATTCTACATAACCTGTCAACCCTGTTAGTGATTTCACCTGCATTGTAGGTGTTCCCATAAAACCAGATACACTGTCAGGTGAAATATTTGTATCATGACATATCGTAAAACATGATATTACTGCACTATCACTATATGCACCACCACCACTTCCACCAACTGAACTAGGAAGTGTAGTTATTCCCGATATAAAACCGCCTATGGCTGCGGTTCCTGCTACTGCAGCGCCTATAGGTGTAGTTGCCGCAAGTGCTCCAATTGCACCACCTGCGACACTGCCGGCTCCTATTGAAGATACTAATGGATTAATGTTACTACTGCCGATCATAAAGTTGCTAGCACAATTTGCACCTGTCCTTATCATTCTACCGTAACCACTACCACCTTCAATGTTATAAAAAACACTACCGTCCTGTGCTACGTGTGTTTCTATTGAAAGTGAATTAATACCCATTATTTCGCTAGTCGGTAGCTCAATCGTTCCAACATAAGGTAATGACAAATATACATGTGTATATGGCGCATTTCTTCTCCAGTCAGAAAACTGCCATGGAATTGATACACTTGTTACTTCGCTTGCTATCGCTACACTGTTTAATAGTTTTGCAGATACTCCGGTATTATAATCACCTAACCATACCGTTGCACTAGTTCCACTAAATTTACTAGCTTCAACCGGTACATAAATACATGATTTGATACAGTCAGGTGCTTTACCTGTCGCGATCAACTGACGTATACCAATAGTTATATTATGTAAAAATACTCCGATTGCATCGTCCCAGTTAGAGTAATCACTAATATCAGGTATTTCGAGCATGTCAGGATCATCAAGCCAGTTAGTAGCAATATCGCTCAATAATGTTTTAGCCTGGGCCGGACTCATCGCAAAAACTCCGGTGTTGTGAGTTCCTACTATACCTACTAACACACAACCAATTTCAAAGAATGTAGAATTCCCATAGGATACGCTTTTTGTAGCTGTTGTGTTAACTGATAATCTCCGATCTATTAATTCAGTGTTAGCGCTAGTATCATATGCAACAAACTGCGTACTGTTAACGATCTCATTTTTAAATGTCGCGAGTTCATCGAGTCTACAATTAATAGTAACCAAGTTGTTTTTGTCTCTGATTACATTTGTAATATAGTAATACCAATCACCCCATTTTAAGTAATTAAAATTAAAAGTGTTAGTCGGATTATTCAAAATAAAAGTTGGTGTATAGTCGCTACACGATTCCTTTAACACTACCGGAATAGTTGTATTAAGTTCTGTTGTAGGTCTGTAAGTACTGTTTATCTTTTTAGTGACTATACCTAAATCAACATTAAAACTCATATTATTACCTCTTTTAAAATGTCCCACTATACAGATAAGTGGGATGTTACCTATATAGTAGGACTATATGAAAGGAAAACGTTATGACTTAGGTTGTGGTCACTTCACCTGCGTATAGAATGACTCCGTTTTCCGTAAAATCATTCCATGATGCATATCCAAAATGATAGTAGAGATTTGAATAACCACCTCTTGCATTAAAAGGTGTTTCCGCTGTCCACTCATTTTTACGAGTGATACCAAGTGCATCGCGATCAAACAATACACCAATAATATTATCAATTCTACCCGCTGTCTCCATAGTCGCAAGTGTTCCGTCTGTCTGTAAATAAGTAGCTGTACCACTTATACTTTCAGGATCATTTTCGTTCTGCCAGTAAAGTACCGACTCAAAATCGATCATCTTAAGTCTGTCAGCACCGTAAACACTTGGAAGAGCTATCGAGTTGATAGCGTTCATGGTCTTAGCTGACATGTAGGCTTTAAGAAATTCAGGAGGAGTATGTCTCATAACCTCTTTACCGGTCACATTGATGTGATATTTGAGCGATCTATTACTAAGTGACTGAGTAAGTCTGTTCACAAATGAATAAAGCCATTTTGTATAAGGAATGTAGTTTGTATCATTGTACATTGTAGCAGGTGAAAGCTCTACACCTGTTTCGTTGTAGTATTCCTGCAAAACATTAATGAAACCATTGTTAGTTACTGACTTACCAAGTATGAAATTAATAAGTGTCTGACGTGATTCAGCTTCTTTTATCTGCTCCAACTGATCAAGTACGTTCTGCATAACACCTGACATAAAACGTCCAAACTCCTCCGGATTAGAGAAAGCCACATCAAGCTGATCTCTAAAGATCGTAATATGTCTCTGATATTTATTATAACCATAAAAATTAGTCTGTAGCACTTTTGGTTTATTGATAACGTACTGATCTACTGACTGACCGTCTGTAAGTGGTTCTCTATCATCGTTTTCTATGTCACCATCTACAAAATTGATCTTACGAACAATATTGCCCCATCGTTCCTGATCTACAAAAATACCATTAAATTTAGCGTTATATGGTCGGATAGAAAAAATAGTTCTTGATAGTACCTGACTGATAGAGTTGATAACTGTATCATAACCGGTCTTAAGTACCGCCTGTGCGACGGTTGTGAAAGTTCCAACGTCAACCGCTGTGATTGATGGTTTTTGTCCTGTTGCCTGCTCGTAAAGGTCTGTGAGTAGTACACTGGACTGTTCAAAAGTTAAATTATTAACTGCCATGTTTTACCTCCAATTAATTAGTATCTTTACTATGTAAAGAATAAATTAAATCCTTTAAAGATTCAATAGTTCTTGTGTTATCGTCAATAGTACTTCGTAATTTTTCATTAGACAATGCTAAATAAATACATACCGTAATAGGAAAGCCAACGTTGCTGATAAGCTGAGAAAATACGTTAATATCCATAAAATTAGATCACCCCTTTTGATTATTATTTTTGTCCGAAAAAATCTTTTACGACATCTAATGATGTTTTATTTTCAGGTTTTCCACCACCTGCATTTTTAATTGCATCGCTCTGCATAGTTTTAATAATATCTGTTAACGTTGTGACCTGTGTTGTAAGATTCTTAATAACATCATTGTCCTGCTGTGTAGGTGTAGGTATTGATGTAGGTGTTGGTGTAGGTGTTGGTGTAGATGTTGGTGTAGGTGTTGGTGTAGATGTTGGTGTAGGTGTGTTCTCGTCAAGTTTCATGATCTCGTCTTTTGTAAAACCTGCATCGATTAATTTTATCATTTCGTCAATTTTCATTTTATCTCCAATCTATGGAAGGGCGATCTATATAAACATGAATTAGTAACCGCAAACACATATTAACTAAGAAGGATATATGAGAAAATAGAGATTACTTTATAACGTGCCCGTTATGACCGCCCTTCCGAGGTTTTGCATTGGTCTGTAATCTCTATATTTCTATAATAATATTTCTTTAAATTTTAATCAAGATACATCTATAAAATTTTTAAAATTTTCCTTTATAATCAAGTCTTTAAAGTAAAATTTATTGTTATAGTAATATATCTTAACATCTGAATAGTGCCGTAAAAACTCACGTTTTCCACGTAAATTACTATTAAATACTTCCTGAGTGTCTACAAATTTAGTCACAAAATAAGTGTTGTTTTGTTTAGACTTGTATATACTAAATAATCCCTGAACGCTGCATAATGGTTTATAGTTTCTTAAATCTACTGATCTTATATGTTCATCATCATTGTAAGCAAACTCATTATTGTACGCCATTTTTGCAACATTACTCTGCGAGTTAATGGCTTTGAATATGCTAGTTTCCTTGCGTTTGTTTATTACTGCATCTCCGCGTGCATTGATTATCATTATACCTTTATCTTTAAGTATGGAATACTCTTTACCAGTATTTATCATATTGTTAAGTTTGTTTTGTATTCCAAGTACCTGCAATATTGGATTATTGATATTGTTCGCGTTTGCGAGTAACCAACATCTTAGTGGTGGTCTTCCTTCCAGTTCTCTGTTACCTGATATAGTAATGAGAGCATTAACAAACGCGTCACCTTCATCTTTTATCTTTGTTACATGGTTCTCAGGTATGAACTCGTCAAATACTAGGTCTGTGAACATGTCACCAGAAAAACCTCTGATTTTTGCTATTCCCTTTAATGATGTGACTAAACCTATTTGTTTAGATTCTTCGTTTTCATCATCGTCAATCCTAGCTGTGTAATCCGAGTCCTTTTTTATTACTATAAAAGGGTTGATTTTTGCAAAAGGATTAAGTGCGATGTTACATAAAAATTCTACCTCTGTTTGTGTACGTCTCATTAATATGAAACGTTTGTCCCGATCTAACATAAATGATAACGTTCCGTAGGTCTTACCTATCTGACGAGCGCCTAAAATCACAATGAAAGAAATGTTATTTTTATCACACGTTTCATTCACCCAAGGAACATTTAAATATCCGGATTTTAAATATAAATTATTCATATTAAACACTTCTTACTTACAAAACCGTAATACCTAATACCATTTAACGTAGTTTCAACATATAGCCAGTTAACATTTCTGCTATCTACATTGTAATATCCATAACATCTAACTTTTTGTCCTTTAGGAAGTACACACATTTTAAGACCATCTAATGAAGGATATTCACGCATGTTACAATCTGTAGTGCAATAAAACACAGTATTATAAATAAGATTTTTATACTTGCACTCAACATCACTTTTAGTTTTTTGAACTGAGTTCACAATTTTACTGCCATTTGATAAAACTACTGCCGTATGACCATCTTTTAAAAGTATGTCTCCAAGTTTCAAATACTCTGGATTTTTCAGTACTTTTTCATCGGTTATAGTTGTGAATAGTCCGGTCGATTCTATCTCATGTTTTTCAGTTCCGGTATACATGTATTTATCGACTATAATTTGTGCATAATAGAGTGCTGACATAACTAAGCTGCTGCAATCGCAATTACAATCTTCTTTGATCAATATAGGTTGTTTATACTTTTTCATAGCATTATACAAGCTCAATCTATCATTTTGACTATAGCCAATATGATCATTTTCACAACACTGTATTACAAAACATACTATATTTTTTGCATCTGTATCATGATTAGGTCTGAATACATATTTCCAATTACCATCATACCAATCTGTTATGCAGACTTCATTACCTGTCTGATCTCCCGCGACACCATTTTTAGATTTTGTTTCGCTACTGCGAGCATGTCCGATTTTAACCATTATAATTTGTCTCTCCTTCACATACTAACATTTTAGCTGTTTCAATGATTGATTTAGTGAAGTCTTTATTAGCTTCATCATTCTTCGAAAATAAGTGCCATATATCATCATGTAAACAACAAATTGCATTAAATGGACAATTATGATCACATATTTCTTGTTTGTCGCATAATTCTTTAATTGTCATGATTCCTCCATTCTATAAAAGGGTAGCTAAATCGCTACCCTGTCAACATTAACCGTTTATTTTCTTATCGATCATATCGATAATCTTCTTAGTGTCTTCCTGACTAAATGTGATATAAACTATAGGGTAATATTTATTATCTTTACCCTTCCTAGAAGGAAGACCAATAAAAATTTCACCGTCTTTATTCTGTGCAAGGTTTGCGCCCTTTATAGATACACCATTGATCGTAAAATCAAAGAATACTCCATATTGATTATTTACAGCACGATCGATTGTGCAATCTCTGATAGTGATATATTCACGTTCTTTATTTGTTTTATTTCCTTTAATATTAAGTGCCATTGTTTTTAATCCTCCGCTTCTTTCTGATTTTTAATAACATAATCTTTATAATGATCTAACATATCCAACATTTTAGGATATGAGATTTTATTTAACATTGCCAGTACTTCTAATGCTCCCTTATATTCGAGATATGGAACACATTTTAACTGTAATCGTTTAATGTGTTCTTCTATTCGTTCATTAATTGTTTTCTTCATTTTTATCCTTTCCTGTTTTATCTAGAAAATTCCAAAAGGTTAAATGTTTTTTTACTTCAGCAATTACAGCATTGAAAGTTTCAAAATCTTCAATGTACTTAGATTCTTCTGACATACATATCTTACCGCATGCCAGTAAGACTTTTTCCTGATAATCAAGTTCTTTGTAACCTGATACTTCAATCGTTTGAAAGATGATTTCCTGAACTAAATCAGAATGTAATTTTCTTCTCATATGTTTTTCCTCCATATAATATTTATTTGCTGTCTATGTAAATAATTATACTTTTTTTTCTTTAAAAATCAAGTGATTTTATACTAAAATTTCACTATATTTTACCTTCAAAAGTTGGTAATTTTTATCCACTGTAAACATTGTGTCACTGATCTCTTTTTCTATATCTTCGATTATTACTCCACTGGATAGCTCAGTTTTATGACCGTCAATGTCTACTGTTTGTGGTTTAGTTTCAATGTAGATCGCACGACTACCACCATTATGTTTAAACGTAAAACCATCTTCCAAATTGTCAATATTTCCTAGTTCATCAGCATTTGACATACTATACAACATCGTAAATTTATCGCCTTTAATCCATTTAGTTGCGCGTTTTGTGATTCCGGCTATAGTAACATTCATTTCATTATTTGTATTAATGCAAGCATAACACTTCGCGTGAAGACCTCTAAACGCTTTCAAATCATCTTCTGCATCTGCATAGCCTAAATATTTATCACCAATATATGCGCCTTTTTCCTTCGCGATTTTTATAATGTTCTCATTATACTTAAGTATATTTTGTTCATTTTCAGATGTTTTAATATAAAACACTGAGTCAGTATCACAATATAAAAAGTTCTCATATCCCACACACTCGATCAGGTTGATTAGTGCGCTGCGGGCCCATGCTGTAGTGTATAGTGAATATTGATATGGTAAAAAGTTGTTTCTACTGTCATAATATTCTTTTAATTTACTGTTACGATCTATTGTTTCATTACGTTCTTTTGAGTCCTTCAATATCATATCATTGTCAAATTTATATTCTTCACGAATTATCGCGGTTGCTGTCATTCCATAAATCGCATTTAGTAGTGCTTTACTTGCCATATATAAACGCGGATCTGATTTCTTAAGTTCACACTTACATTTGTAGTAGTACATAATTCTATCTTTCAAAAATTTAGGAATTTCACCGCGCTCAAATATAATGAGTTTGGTTATGTGTTCAGTACCAATATCATATTGTTTTTTGATGCATTTATAATCAATCTCTGTTAGTGCTATTGCCAGTGACTTAGCATAAACAACTTTACCATTGACCTTTAAAACATCTTCTGTTAATCCCTTTAAACATTTACTACTTGGTATATATGGTGCCGTAATTCCCTTTTTAATATGCACTTCTTCAGCTATCAGAACGAATACACAACAATATGTATCAATAAGACTTTGAAATTCTTCTTTGCTGTCAATCTCACCATAATAAGACGGTTTTCCTTTTGGAAAATAGTTCATCATCTGTCTCGCCGGATAGCTGCTAGTAAAGTCTACATGTCCTATATCACCGCGAACTGTCTTTCCTGAGTACTTCCAACTACATATAGTAAGTCCGCCCATGAAAGCCTGTTTACATAAATCGTACTGATCTAATTTAAGTTGTGATTTATAAAACTTTTTCTTCCAAAACAATTCCTTACGTGCTGACTCTCTGCAATCTGTACGGACAAAACCGGTAGATGTCATAGGCATCTCATGAGCATATTTATAACCATGTGTTTTCATTAAACCTTCTATAGCATCGTACTGGCTTGCTACATCAGAAAACTGATAAAACCAATCTGAAGAAGACAGTTCTTCATCTTGATAACGTTTTATACTGTAGTCTATTTCATTTACAGCTTTACGATATTTAACAGCGTATGATTTACTAAATAGATCAAGTGATAAATTACTTAATTTATAACTGCATAAAAATTTAAATCCTTTAACATCAACTGATATATAACTATGTGCATCAATAGCAAGAGGATTTATGTTTTCATCGAATTCTTTTAAAAAATGTTTTAAAAACTGCATTTCATAACTTAGATTATGGACAAATATTAATATTTTCTTTGTTTCCGATAGATCATAGAAATCATAAATATTTTTCATGAAGATTATGAAATCTGATAATTTTCTACCACAAAAATATCTTTTATCAAATTTAAGCGCCCACTGATAACACCAACTGACATCATTGTTATGACTTGTTTCAATATCAAATGTCATAAATACTGGACAATATGAATATGTTTTCTTGTTTTTACGTTTCTTGATGAACTCATAACGTTTAAAATCGATTTCATCGAAATTGTGTGCATAAATATCTTCTTTACCATTTACAGTTAATACTTGTGATTTAATCATTTTAGTGGACGTACTTTCTTTATATCTTTATAAGTTAATCCTAATTTTGATAAAGCTGACTTATAGTCCTTCGATTTCTGCATGATCTCAACTAATTCATCAATAGAATATTTATTTTCTTCTATATTATCTATCTCTTTGAAGGTTTTAGCATTTGATTTATCAGTTTCGATTTTACGGGTGTATGCTTCCATTGTCTGAACATATACGGTCATGTAATATACACGTTCATCTTCTTCATCAGGTAGACTATTTAATAAGTCTTCATAATCAGTTTGAGTTATGCCATGTTCTTTAAACTTATATGTTTTATCTGCACTTTCAAAAACTTGTTTTCTATATTCTTCAAACCCGGTACGCGTTGATGTTTTTGAGTTAAGAAACTTATCTATAACGCTTAATTGTAGTCTTAAATCGTTCTGATCTATTGCTTTACCTGATTCAGAAAAACGTCTACCCTTCGCACTAGTCTGTCGTACTCCCATCATTTCTAACTGAGCCTGTACAGCTTTATATGCAGGGCTATTATAATCTGCTGCCTCAAGTTCTCGCATACGCCTGTTAGCTTTCTTTGCATTGCGCTTTAATTCTTTATTAAAAAATCTTTCTTGTTTTTTGTTCGATTTTTTAGCCATTTTTACACCAACTTTCTATGAATTTTTAATTAAATTTTATCATAATTCTCATTAGCAAGTTGCACAAAAGCAGCTTGCTATTTTTGTTGCATAATTTGTACTTGACAAATGAATTTTGGCTGTTTTGT
>Ga0247611_10007899_pt1 | contig 13232 bp, 10 predicted proteins | sample 177DNAGHGhighgp2_FD_192422 | JGI IMG/M metagenome (GOLD analysis project Ga0247611, IMG submission 192422) | Sheep rumen microbial communities from Palmerston North, Manawatu-Wanganui, New Zealand - 1770 DNA GHGhigh gp2 | ecosystem: Host-associated > Mammals > Digestive system > Stomach > Rumen... | reverse complement strand
AGTCAACACCCCAGACGGTCCAATGGTTCCACCAGTCCCAGCATACCTGTCCCGGTTGAATCCATGAGGTATCGTCAAGTTCGCACTTACCGCCAAGGACGACCTCCATCTGGTTCTGAGCAATGTCAGTATCACTTCCGATGACGGCAAAGCGCCAAGGCAATGTGCGACGTGCATCAGTCCGGGCGATGCAGTTGCGCTCCTTGGTTACTCTCCACCCACGGTCGCCATACGGTTCCCATGTCTCGGGTGACTTGGGGAAGCAGGCAGAGAAACTATTTTGTCTTATTGGAGCGAGAAACATGTGGGGATAATCGCGCACGTCGCTCTCGGAGAAGAGCACCTTCGTTCCGCGCGGTGTCTCCAGGAGGATAGGCAGATACGTCATCTCGTCGTCGGCATCCAGTTCGTCGGTGCTCACATGTGTATAGGGGTTCTCATACGACGTGCCAAAGCCGCCAGTCTCAGAGATGTGGGCGGTGAACGCTTCGGGCAAGTTCAGTTCAAGTCCTTCGTTCACCACGTCAATCTGACCCTTTCCCTTGTTGATGACAAAGTGGTAAGCCATGCCGTTATCGTATGCACGCAACTCGACGCTGATGCCACCCTTGAAGGCAAGCGTCAGTTGGTTGGCTCGGTTGGGAACCTCGGCATACTTCAAAGGAACCACGGGTCTGACCACCTCATTGACCTTCGAGAGCTTGGCGCTACTCAGTTTGGGATTCGTACCAAACTGCTCCTTTCCCACTTGCAAGCTGAGCAGGCAGTCTTTCAATATCTGTTCCTCGCCTTGGAAGGCACTCAGCATGAGGCGATTACCCACTGTTACTTCCACTTTTATCTTCCCGTTAGGAGAGAGGAGTGTCTTCGTCTTCGTTGCGGCAAAGGAACCAAGTGCAAGGCTCAGCAGTGCCATGATCGTCATGATTCGTTTCATCGGTCGTCAAGTGTTATATTTTTCCTTATGTGTTTTATGTCGTTTGCTTTTCCTTTACAAATATACAATGTTTCTTTCATTCATTGTCATTTAAACGGAAAAAATACAACCGTTCATCCAAAAATCGGGTTTCCGTTAATGTTTTCCCCTGTTTTGCCATCAATAACCATGATGAAACCCTATTCCACCGGATTTCTGAATTCGGCTGTAGAGGGTCACTACTTTCAGAGTGTTGTTTATCGCATTCATTCAAAGTCCGAAAATTCTTCAGACGTTACGGTTATTTAGCCGTGAATGCTTTATGGTCTTTGCGTTTCTACCTCAAAAGAAGAATGAAGCCAGCGGTCTTTCTTTCGTTGGAAAAACATGAAAAATCCCGACAAAAACTTGTCGGGGAAAAGTGATGAAAGAGAAGTTAAATTGTGTAAAAACCAAGGATTACTTCCTCCTTCCTAATTCCTCCTTCCGCCATTGATAAGGTTTCGCATTGCGAAACCTTATCTTTGACCGTCCCAAAGGTTATGTTTCGTCGCCTCAAACATATCCTTTCGCACGACGAAACGATACCTTTGGCGAGGCGAAACGATACCTTTGGCAAATCTATATTTTGTAAACCAAGAGATTACAATTTAAAATCCGTGTAACAAACTATCAGTCAACGTCTTACGAAAAACCTCAAAAATTGCGTTCTTTTCGACCAAAAATGTTTTTGTTCAGAAAGATGCCCTTATTTTGGGGCCATAATTCGAAGTTTTCTTGACAAATGGTCGGGGATGTCAGTGCTTTCCGACAATGTTCTTGAAGGCAGAACCGAAGATGATATATATAAGGAACGGCATCAAGGGCTGTCTGCATGGTATTTGCCACATTACGGTCGAGCGCCTCCCATATCGACTGTTCGAAGTTGACACGATATTGTTGTTCTCTTGTGGCCGCGTAGAGTTGGAGATTCGTTGCCAAATCACTACGACTATTGCGTGCACGTGCCTGACGCCTACGATTGGCATTGTTGTCTGAAGCAGAAGCATTTCCGTCTCCAGTACCAGTAAGCCAATTAGCGTCAGCATCAGCTTGTGCATCCGTACGTTGTCCGCGACGTTGGTTCATCAGTTCGGTAGCTTCCTGCATCAATCGTTTCGATTGCTTGAGTGCGCGGGCAGCAAGTTCATCATTATATCCCGTCAAGGCACGACTGGCAGCATCCCCCAAGTGATGGTAATTATCGAGAATGGAATTGGAAAGTGTTGAAGCCATGTGTCCAATCTGTTCCGCCTGTGCCACGAGATTCAACACACCATGTTCGATGAATTGCAAGATGTCGGGTACTCCGTCAGGACGATGCAAGTCAACGTATCTCTGTTGCTGACTCACAAACGTCTCGTCACGTTGTGGCTTAAACAATTCCCATGTACGAATAAAATTCTGCACCACATTGATATTCGAGCCCGTCTCAATATCAAAATCTCCAGCATCGAAGAATCCTCCGACATTCAAGCCAGGAATCAACTCCAAAGGCTTATACTTCGTATCGGTGGTTGCACCTTGACGATGCAGGTCGAAGTGGTCGCTTGGTGGAGCTTGTAGATAACCTTCCTTGAATGGCTCACCGTGCCAAGTGCGATAGCCCTCAGTCACGTACATGTGGTTCATGTGAATAGGTACCCAAACATCGGTTGTGGCATCGGTTATCTTATCGTACACGTGTTCGTCAATAAGGAAATTGTTGGTTTTTAAAGAAGTCTCCCCATGTTGTGATATTACCGCGAAAAGCCTCTTCCGTAGTACCGTCTTCCTTGATGCGAATGAGCGAAGCGGTAGTCTCTACCTTGTCTTTCTTGTCGAGTTCAATAACAGCCACCTTGGGTTGTTCTGGGATATAACCCACTTGCGAGAAACCGATGTTAGGTTCGCGTATCCATCCAGGAATGGCGTGTGGTTCTACCGTCCATGTCACCACCTTGCCCGTCTTTCCCTTTGGAAGCACGCTTTGCAACACAAACCAACCTCAATACTACCATGTTCACGGTCAACCTTCCTGCTTGTCATCTTCGGAACGAGGTCCCATTGTTCGGGAGTGTTGTTCAAACGAATAGCACCACCCTGAACCGTTCGCACGCCATGATGAATGATTTCTATTCCCGAGTTCTTCTCATCGTTGAATCCTCCGTTAAAACTATTGCTGAAGACCAGCACGTTGACTCCCTGACGCTCGAAATACTCCTGTTGGTTGAGTTGCAGGTCTTGTGCCATGCACGTTACTATGAGGCAGATTGTGCTGAAAAATGCTGTGATGATCCTTTTGTTGGCCATAGATTTGTTAGGTGTTGGTGAACAATGTTAAACTATTATAGTTGCAAATATAACTATTTATTTCAGAAGACAAGAAACAAACAAGGAATTCTTTGCCGTTAAACACGCGCATTACCTTTAAGGATTGATTTTAAGATAAATGGATGAGCGTGAGTAGTCGATGACGGCATGATGTCTTTCCATGAAGTCCGTCCCCAATACGCCATCGACCTGACGGGACTTGTTCTTTTTGAACTCGGCATTGAGGTAGGATATATCCATCAGGAAAAGGCTGTCGTCCTTGACCTCTCTATCACCGATAGAGAATCTGGCAGATGTCCTGATTAAAGGACTGACAGAGCCGATGCCTGCGGCGTAGTCTCTTATTGCTTGAGGTGCGAGCTGGTATCTTTCCTTCTTGGAAATGTCTATCAGCGTGCCACCGCCTCCCGTGTCAACGAGGAAGACACAAGGTTTCCCGTTCACCTTGATGGTGGCGGTGATATGTCCTGTCCTTGTCTTGAAAAGGGGCAGCATCTCATAGCCTTCCGCCAGCATGATACTGTCTTGAGCGTCTTTGCCCGTGATACGTTGTGACGTTCCATTCCCGTCAGTACAGCCTATCAGAATGGCTGACAAGAATGTTACAATCAAACTACATTGATATATCTTGTTTCTAAATAATTCAGCCATGATTTGTCTCTGTCGCTTTTATAATGTTTTTTCAGTATATTGAAAAAGTCTTCATAGGTGATTGCATGGAATGTTTCTTTACCTTTATCTGTCAGCTTCTCTTCGTATGCTTCAATGACTCCTATGTGGCTTTCAGAAGAGTGGAAATGAATGTTTCCCGATGGATACAATGTGAGGGAGTCAAAGAATACGGCCTTTCCTTGCTGTTGCATTGCCAGTCCAAGAATGTGATTTCTCCATAACTGAATGAAATCAGGATTATTGAACTGCATGGGATCGTCGTTGATAAAACATCCACTATTACGAGTCGTAACCGAATATGCAGATGCAGGGTCCTGCATCATTGCAAACTCCTTATTGCCTACGCTATAGCCTTCTTCGGTGTATTTCACCTCGATACCTATAACTCCTGTTTCACCTTTGGATGTTTCATATTCAACATAAACGTCAAAGGCAGTCCTGTCTTTAATCGTATTGGGAGCATATTCAATTTTCCATTTGCGAATTGTTTTTATTTCCCTATGGGGAAGTATCTCAGAGAAACAATGCAAAGCAGCGGTCTGGTCGGTCATCATCGGGACAAATATATTCCATGGAACATGCTCACTACGCAACATATTAGCCATCAGACCGAAGTCAGTTGGTATTCCACCTTTATATTCACAAAGGGCTTTACTTATCTCATCATGAAACTCAGGAACAAAATTCATTAGTCGTGTGGCATCGGCAGGCGTTAGGATTGCTATATCGGTCTCTGTAGTACGCCGATGTTCAAATTCCTCTTTCGTCTCATTAGTACCTTGGCGTGTGGAATGGTTGCGTCCCATCTCCAATTTAAGAATGTTCTCTCTGAACCATGCCTGATGATGTCGACAGGCTCTTCTGTACTCGCTATCGCCTCCATAATGTGCCTTTGCCGGTTGTACTCCATTGGAGGAGGCAATATACTCGACCTTAATGTCATGCGCAATCCCTCCCAGGTTATTGATTATCCTTTTAAAGCTCAGCTTGTCATAATCGGAAGAGGAGGCGAGAATGAACATAATCTTTGGACGTTCTGAGAAATTATACTTTATAGGTGTCCCTTCAAACAACTGTAACTGTGTCTTCTGTTTAATGATACTCATCACATCTTGAAGAAGGTTCTGTCTGACATATACGTTATTGATGACTGCTTGTGACATTCTTAAATGATCCTCAATCCCAGATTTTCCTTCTACAGCACCCAATCCGCATTTCACTTCGGCAAGATAGATTTCATGCTTGCCCTCTTCGTTGAGCTTATTGCTGACTACAAGCAGGTCGATTTTTGTCTTTTCCAGTCTGTACTCCACAGGAATCTTCGCTTGGTCTGGTGCCCATTCCAGATCGATAGCAAGAAACTCTCCATCAAAAGAACTGTGCTCCGCTTTGTATTGCTGCTGAACGATAAATTCATCGTGTGATTTGTAAGTCTTGCACAGCGCCTTTGCCTCTTCAAAATATTGTTTTACCTTGTGCATGTCTTGCAAGTCGGATGGATCTGTGAGTTGAACTGTCAAATTCAATCCATCTTTTCTGTTAGTGTAATAGCGTGAGTTAAGCATCGTGATGTTGTCCGATGTGTTCTTCCTGTGAGATATTCTAAGAATCAGGTTCTTCTGGCAATAAATCATCACTTCCTCTTTTATTCTGATTTCAAAAGCCAACTCTTTGTCGGCTTTCACATACTGAAGGAAGTCATAATACATGCCTCCTTCTAAGTATTTAGTCAAATTTACCGTTGATAATCTTCTTGCCATTATTATTTCTCGCTATTTTATCGCATCCGCATTGTTTAGCCGTCCTTTTAAAAAGGATTAAATTAGAAGACAAAATTAAGAAAAATCGAAGTAATATTGCTATATTTGCCATCATATTTAGGATTGTTTATTATCAAACCCAACAATAGACTAAAATTATGAGACATTTGAACACCCCAGTTAAGTGGAGACGTGGCATAAGCCGATGGGGCATTGCCGCAATTATTACAGCCATGTTGCTGACCGTTCCTGCAATGGTTCAGAGCAAGAAAGGACAAGCTGCCAAAAAGACGAAGACACTTGAAGTGTCTTTCGACTATCAGCGCCAGGGCGGTCCTGGTTCCAACCAGTATGCAGTCTGGATTGAGAATGAAAAGGGTGATGTCGTCAGGACGCTCTTCGTCACCTCGTACACCACTAAGGGACGTACTCGTCCCGGTGAGGAACCAATGCGCGGTTATGTCAAGCGTCCGAATTGTGTCCCGACATGGGTGAAGGCAGCGAAGGCCGCTGAGCAGACCGACCAGCAGTTGGATGCTGTCACGGGTGCCACACCTCAGGTCAGCGGTTCTCAGACTTTTACATGGGACTTCACCGACCAACAGGGTAAGACCGTGCCGAAGGGCAACTATAAAGTCATTGTCGAAGCCACGCTCTACCAAGCCAGCGACATCATCTACTCAGGCACCTTCTCCACCAAGGACAAGGCTGGCGACATCAAGCTTATTTCCACGCTCACCGAACCAGATGAAAAGCACAAGGACATGGTGACGAATGTGAAAGCCGTATTAAAATGAAGACTGATAAAAAATATAAAGATGAAAAAGACTTTATTATCCATTTTGTTACTTGGTTGTGTGCTTTGTTCTAAGGCACAACCTGCAGGGGGATTCGGTGGTTACCAGATGCCCCAAGTTAAGTTAGAGACTTCACAACAGTGGAAGGATGTGAACTATGCCGGGGACGACCAGGCCTATCACACCTGTGACATCTATCTGCCCAAGCAGGAGAAGGAGAGCTATCCCGTGGTGATCCATATCTATGGCAGCGCGTGGTTCAGCAACAACAGCAAGGGAGCCGCCGACCTCGGTACCATCGTTAAGGCTCTGTTGGATGCCGGTTATGCCGTGGTTTGTCCTAACCACCGTTCAAGTATTGATGCGAAGTGGCCTGCACAGATCCATGACATCCGTGCCGTCATTCGCTTTGTGCGTGGTGAGGCTGCGAAGTATAAGTTCGACCCAACATTTGTTGCCACCTCCGGTTTCTCTTCAGGCGGTCATCTCTCTTCAACCGCCGCCACGACCAGTGGGCTGAAACAAACCAAAGTGGGTACTGTGGATATCGACTTGGAAGGAAAGGTGGGTAACTACCTGAATGAGAGCAGCAGTGTGAATGCCGCCTGTGACTGGTCGGGTCCCGTTGACCTCACCAGTATGGATTGCGGCGAGCACATGCAGATGGGAGAGAATAGTCCTGAGGATGTGCTGCTTGACTCAAAAATCTCAAAGGAGCCGGACAAGTATCTGAGTCTGAGCGCAACAAACTATATCGACAAGAACGACCCGCCCATCATCATCTTCCATGGTGAGAAGGACAATGTGGTACCCTGTTGTCAGGGAAAGAAATTCTTTGAGCTGTTGAAAGCAGCCGGTGTGACCACAGAGGCAACCTTCGTGCCTGAAGGCGGTCATGGCATGGGAATGTATTCCGAGGAGAATTTACAGAAGATGGTGAACTTCCTCAATGCCGCAAGGGTAGGGAAGTCGCACATTGTTGAGGATGGCGGAACAGGTCCTTTCAAGGCTGTAATGAAAGAGGAGAAGGGACTGCCGGCTCATACGGTCTTCGTTCCGCAGGATCTTTCGAAGTTCAACCAGAAGAATGCATTGCCCGTGTTGGTATGGGGTAACGGTGCCTGTACGAACTCCCCTTGGGAACACTATAAGTTCCTGAACGAGATTGCTTCGTATGGCTTCATCGTATTGGCAACAGGCTATATCCCGATGGAAGAAAAACCGTATCGCGGTCCGATGTCAACCACCGAGCAGCAGATTGAGAGTATTGACTGGGTGATAGCTCAGAACAACAACCCGCAGTCGCCTTACTACCAGAAGATTGATGTGAAAAATATCTGCGTGGCTGGTATGTCATGCGGTGGCTTGCAGACACTCTTCAACTGTGCCGATCCGCGCATCACATTGCTGATGATCTGCAACAGCGGACTCTTCAACCAGCAGAATGCCGGACAAGCCGTGGGAGGAATGCCCATGCCACCGAAGTCGAAGCTGAAGGAAATCCATACACCTATTATGTATTTGCTGGGAGGCAAGACCGATATCGCTTACGAAAACGGCATGGATGACTTCCACCGTATCGACCATGTGCCTGCCTGTGCCGCAAACTTCCCCGTCGGTCATGGTGGAACTTACCGTGAGGCTCATGGTGGAGAGTTCTCTGTAGTGGCTTTGGCTTGGCTGCAATGGCAGATGAAAGGCGACAAGAATGCAGCTAAGATGTTCAAGGGAAAGAAAAACTTGCTTTCGAAGCGTAAAGACTGGACACTTGAGAAGAATGCGAAGTTCAACTCTTTAAAATAAAGAAAGGACTTGGCTTCTATAGTTGTCCGCTAAAATATCATAACGCATAAACATCTCATCCGCAATCCCGATAATAGTATCAGGTGTTGCGGATGAGATGTTTTATGAACTGCCTTTCCTTAATCGGAAAAATCAGGTGCTAAATGAACCATTATCTCTTGTAAGACTATTCCCGGGTCAAGGAGATAGATTCTCAACGTCTGTCTGCCTTGGCATGAGGCAGGAATGTCGATTTTGCGTGAGGCATAACCACGGAGCACGTTGCATCGCCATTCGGCAGTGAAGTCATCGGCGTGAATGGAGAATATCTGAGGAACGTTATTACCCAATTGCACGGCATAGCGGATGTCACGACCGTTATAGACATGCAGGGTGGGCAGGGTACGTATCTCAATTGTCGAATCTCCGGGAAGCAAGTCAAGTTCGTATTCTACATAAGGGGCATCTGCCGCCTGCAGATAAGACGGAGTATCGAATGGCTGCAATAGCACGCCATCGGTATAGCCTAAGCCTTTTATCCTCCTAATATCGCCTCGTTTGCCCTGGTACTGAGAAGCGGGAATCCTGACACGAGGCTCTCTGACGAATGGTGGATACAGTCCGATGTAGATATGGTCGATACGTGCATCGGGCTTCAGGTCGGTGATGACAAGACGATTGTTTCCTTTCTTTAGGTGGAGTGTGCCTACTTGGCTCCACATCGGGCCTACGTAATGCGCATGCCAGATATTATTAATAGGTGTAGCTGAGGCATCGAAGTTGTCATTATCCGTCGTGATGTGGCAGAAGATGTTGTCCTTGGCTTCCTTGGAGAAGCCTTGAACGGGTGTGAGAGCTTCTATCCAGATAGGGATCTCGCCGTCGGTGTCGCTCTCAATACTGGCACCCTCAGAAGAGAGGGCTTTGCTGATAGAGAGGAATCGAGCCTTGGGGCCGCTTAGGACTTTGGCGAATAATTCCGGTGTACAATAAGGCGGGTCTATTTTGTCAGAGCGGAACCAGTGATAGGGCTGCCAGTTGAAGAAGTCTGCCCACTTGCCTTCGAGAATCTCATTGTTATAGTGGTTTGTCCAGGCGTTCAGTTCGTTGAATATCATCTTCACCCTCTCGGCATCAGCCATTGCATCCTCGCTGTCCCCAGCCGTGCCTCGTACCATGCTTCGACGTGCCAGTAGCTGATACTCATTAATCATTGCTGCACCCCGGATGGGATAGTTCACCAGTTCAAAATAGGCATCCTTCAATGGCTTTGGCATGCGCTTCTCCACATCTGCAGCATGAGCCGCCAAGGCACGCCATTGTGCAATACGCTGTTCAATCTGTTCTTCGCTGTAGTTTACAAACCAGACGTGGGAGTCTTTGCCGGCAGCTTGAAGACGATAGTAGCCTTCCTGCATGTCAGCAATCTCCTGTGCCACCTCATCGCCGAAAGTCTTCGTTGCCCAGTACTTGATATAATGGTGGGCTTCTTCTGGTTTCCAGCGGTTGATGTCCCAAGCCAGTTCCATCACAAAGGAAATCTCCTTCTCGGCAGGCTTGATGTCACCCACGTTGAACACCCATATCTTCCTTGCTCCAAACGTGTATGCCTTAGTGAGCTCCGTGCTGAGGAAGGCTGGTGACAGCGGACTAAGCCATATCCAACTGGCAGGATCGCCATGATAGGAAAGGTGGTAGTAGATACCTGCTCCTCCTTTGCGTTTTAGTTCATCAGGGTTGCAAAGGTTACGGCAGTAGCCGTGCTTGTCGTCGCTCCATAGTAGGGTGACATCCTCGGGAACTTGCAAACCGTTGTGGTAGGCTTCGAGAACCTCTTCATAAGTGCAGAGCACCTGCGGAATCTCTTCCACGGGTTTGTTGATGTTACGGCGTAACATATCGCGCTGGTCATTGATGGCCTGTTGCATCAGTTTGACCCGTTCAGCAGTGGAGTTCGCGCCTTCCATTGGATAGTCGTGGATACCGCGAAGGCCGAGTGTATAGGTGTTCTCATATTTGCCGTTGGTCTTTATGCGAGTCTCCCAGTAGTCCTGCATCGTCTTGCGGTTGGTGATGTAGTTGAAGTCGCCATAGGTACCAACGGCTTTCCACTCACCCTCATTGTTGCGCAGCATCTGCTCGCAGTGTGACGAACCCATCACAATGGCATAGTCGTCAGCCAGACGGGCATTCTCAGGGTCTGCATTGAAAGCTTGCGTACCTGGATGCATGGCAGGCCAGAGATAATTGGCTTTCAGACGCAACAGCAATTCAAACACCTTTTGATAAGTCTTCGGACCTACTTTGCCCGTTTCTTTTTCGAAATGCTGTTCAGCCCAGCGAGCCCATCCGCCGAAGCGTTCGTCATTGATAAAGATGCCCCGATACTGCACCGACGGTTCACCTTGGCAGAATATCATCGGCTCCACAAACAAGCCTTTCTTGTGGGCTGGCTTCACGTCCGCCCACCAATACCAAGGTGAGACGCCGATGGCCTCTGAGAGTGAGGTCAGTCCGAAGGCAGTGCCCCGTCTGTCGCTACCGACAATCATCATCAGCGGCGTATGATATTTCGGATGCTCCGTTGTAAGTACAATAAACGACTCCCACTTGTCCCTGATTCCGCTGACATCTATTTTCAGACTCTTCACAAGTCCTTCAATAAGTCTGCTTTTCCCCAGTGTTCCCGCTACGACGCTAATACCCTTTGGAAGTTGCTTCACAGCCTTCTGTATAGGGCGCAAGCTCGTCACTCGTTCTATATCATCAGCCAGCATCCCTGCAGCAATCCCAACCACTTTATAGTCGGCTGCATCAGTATAGATGGCGCATTTAGACAAAGGGAAGAATCCGCTCTTTGGGGTTTCGCGTACATTGTATGTTGTATTGTCAACTGCCATCGTGACAACACATACTACAAATAAAGTGAGTAGACACGTAAGGCGTTTGTTATTCATTATTCTCCACCCACTTTTTCATTTCTTCCTTCGAAACATGATTCAGCAACTTGCCTTCTTTCCAATTCACATTGGGGTAGGTCTCTTTCAGATCGGCACAGGCTTTCTTGATGCTGCTGCTGCCTGAGGTGGCAAAAGGAATGACAATCTTTCCGTTGAAGTTGTAAGCCTCCATGAATGTGTTGATGATGGTGGGACAGGTGTACCACCAGATGGGGAACCCTACATACACCACATCAAAGTCCTGCATGTTCTGGATCTTGCCAGTGATAGCAGGACGAGATTTCTTGTCTTTCATCTCAAGAGTAGATCGTGACTGATTGTCACGCCAGTCAAGGTCTGCATCCGTGTAGGGAATCTCTGGCTTGATTTCATGCAGGTCAGCGCCTGCCACCTCTGCCAGTTGCTGGGCAACTCCTCTGGTTACTCCTGATGCAGAGAAGTAAGCTACCAATGTTTTCGACTTCTTTTCCTGTTTTGTTTGTGCGCAGACACTGAGGCTTATTGCAAGCAGTGCTGCCATCATGATTGCGATTCTTTTCATATTACTTTTGTATTTTAATCATATTTGTTTTTTACTCTCTCTCTACTACTCAAGTTATGAGTGCAAAAATAGTTAAATCTTTTCAATTTGACATGTCATTCTTACAATATTAAATAAAAAAGACTATCTTTGCACACTAATTATTATTGAAACAAACCAATTACATGAAGACTCGTTTTCTTTTAAGATCTGCATTGTCGGTCTTTTTGTTGGTGTTGACGTCGCACCTTTTTGCTCAGATGCCTAAGGCACTTCAAGTAAAAGAACTGCAATTGAGCAACGGTATGTCGGTGTGGCTTAATGAAGACCACTCACAGCCGAAAGTGTTTGGTGCCGTCGTCGTACAAGCTGGTGCAAAGGACTGTCCCAACACAGGCATAGCCCATTATTTTGAACACATTATGTTCAAGGGTACTAATGAGATAGGTACCGTGGACTATGCCAAGGAAAAACCCTGGCTCGACAGCATATCGGCAGCCTACGACCGTCTGGCCGCCACAACTGATGCTGCTCAGCGTGAAATTATCCAGAAAGACATCAACCGACTGAGCCAGAAAGCTGGCGAGTATGCCATCCCGAACGAGTTCAACAGCCTTATCTCGCGCTACGGAGGCAGCAAACTGAACGCAGGCACATCGTTCGATTTCACATTCTATCACAATATGTTCACGCCCCAGTTTTTGGAGCAATGGTGCTGGCTGAACAGTGACCGGCTCATCAACCCTGTGTTCCGAATGTTCCAGGGCGAACTGGAAACAGTCTATGAGGAGAAGAACATGGGATCTGACCAGATCATGACAGCCATGCGTGAGAATATTTTCAGTGAACTCTTCGGCACTCAGCCCTATGCTTATCCCATCATCGGCAGCACCGAGAATCTAAAGAATCCGAAACTGTCGGACATGAAGAAGTTCTATGAGCAGTACTATGTGGGCTGCAATATGGGACTGGTGTTAAGCGGTGATTTCGATGCCGAAAGCATCATGCCGTTGCTGGAGCGCACCTTCGGTCGCATTCCGCGCGGAACCATGCCGAGTCATCCAAAGTCGCCCCTGCCCGACATCACGCAGGAACGCACCGTCGAGTTGAAACTGCCTATTCCAATTGTCAATATGGAAGCATTGGTGTTCAAGGCTCCCACAGACTTTGAGCCCGACGCAAATGCGCTGAAGATTGCCACCAGCATCCTATCGAACGGCAATGCAGGCATGCTTGACTCGTTGATGAACGACGGTCAGATGATGGCGGCAGCCATCAGTCCAGTCTCTTTGAATGATGCGGGTGTTGCCATGATGATGCTCGTACCCAATCTGTTGAGTAAGACAGCAAAAGCAGAACAGGCTTGTCTTAACCAATTTCAGCGTGTTTTCAATGGAGACTTCGATGATAAACTGATTGAGGTGCAGAAACGAAGCATCCGCAACGAGGCTCTTCGAGAGCTGGAAACCATAG
>Ga0247611_10007898_pt1 | contig 13232 bp, 9 predicted proteins | sample 177DNAGHGhighgp2_FD_192422 | JGI IMG/M metagenome (GOLD analysis project Ga0247611, IMG submission 192422) | Sheep rumen microbial communities from Palmerston North, Manawatu-Wanganui, New Zealand - 1770 DNA GHGhigh gp2 | ecosystem: Host-associated > Mammals > Digestive system > Stomach > Rumen ... | reverse complement strand
TATTAATATGAACTTATTTGAGGATGGTAAAAGTGCCGAAACAATTAAATTAGAACAATACAAATTATTTAGCATTAGTTTTAATGATACTGGTGAAGAATTAAATATATATTGCTTACCAAGTAATATAAAATATTATGATTATAAAGTAGAAAAGAACTATCTAAGAATCGGCCAAGCGAATAACAATGATATAGTATATAAAAATAGTTTTTTTAAAACAAATACTATTGAACTTATTAATAAAGATGATAGATGGTATATAAAAAGTGATAAAATAATTATCTATATTAATAACAATCCAACTACCAAGAGTGCTTTAAATTATGGAGATGAAATATTTATCTTTGGTTTAAAAATAATCTGGTTAAGAGGTTTTGTAAGACTTAATAAAGTACCTAATCTAGAAATAAACATGGCTAAGTATAACATTGGTGATTTCTTTGATACCAAATTTCCTGAGTTAAAATTAAATCCTATAAATAAAAATAAAAAAGAAGAATTAGTATTAGAAGAAAATGACGAAGAAGAAATAGAAACAATTACTTTAGAAACACCACCTTCGAAAGAAACTAATAATGATTTTTATTTCCTTGTTGCAATAGGGTCTTCCTTTACTCTTGCCATAACTTCGCTTGCATCTATTTTAACAACAATTTTAAGCATAGCATCAGGCAATGGAAGTTTTAAAGAAGATAAAATATCCATTATCGTAGGGATATCTCTAATAATTTGCTCATTACTATTCCCATTAATAGTAAAGAAATGGCAAAAAATAAGTTTAAAAAAGAAAGAAAATAATAGAATAACTCAATATCAAGAATATTTAAATTATCAAAAAACAGCTATCTCAAACACAATTAATAAAAAAGAAAACAATCTAAGAAGAATTTATTTAGATAGTAAAGAATGTCAAAAAAGAGTTCTAAATAACGAAAACTTATGGATAAGGAATATAAATAATAAGAGCTTTTTAAAAGTACGTTTTGGTAAAGGAGATATACCGGCTAATATAGTAATTGATACTCATAAACTAAGCTTAACATACGAAAACCCATTACTAAAAGATCAATTAAGAAGTATTCAAAAAGATTCTCTTTATCTCAAGAATGTCCCTATAGCTATATCATTAATCCATAATAGAGTATTACCAGTAATAATAGATGAAAATAAATATAAGAATTACATAGATTCTCTTTTATTACAATTAATATCATTTCATAGTAATAGTAATTTAAAATTAGTTTTCTTAGTATCAGAAGAAAACCATAGTGTTTGGGATAACTATAAATATCTTCCTCATGTATTTGATGAACAAAATAATATTAGATTCTTTGCCTATGAAAAGAATGATATTAATAATATAATAAGTTATCTAGAAGAAACTTATCAAAATAGATTACAAAAACTAGGAACTGCTAATATAAAAAATAGAGAAGAAAACTATTGTTATACCAATTTTAATGATTATTATTTAATAATAACCGATAATTTTAAAAACTTAAGTAATCAAGAAACTATAAATAAAATTCTTTATTCAAAAGATAATTTTGGCTTTTCTATGCTATCTTTTGAAAAGAATAATAATAAAAAATATATTGATTATACTACATATATAGATGTACGTGAAGATAAAATTATATCTAATAATATCAATAGCTTTTCCGAAATTCCTAAGAGTTTTATTCCGGATATAACTACAGAAATAGATGTTTATAATATAGTAAAAAACATAGCTAATTTACAAATAATATCTTATAGCAATAAAACTTCTTTGCCTAAAGAAATAACACTGTTAGATATGTACAAAGTTGGTAAAGTAGAGCAATTGAATATCAAAGAAAAATGGAAAGAAAATAATCCCGTCTTATCTCTAAGAGCTCCTATTGGCATGACTAATAACAACGAAATAATAGAGTTAGATTTACATGAAAAGTATAACGGACCAAACTGCTTAATCGCAGGAATGGTAGGTTATGGAAAACTAGAATTATTAATTACTTATATAACATCGATGTGTATAAACTATAATCCGTTTGATGTTCAATTTATTTTAATAGATTATAAAAATAGTGGTTTAATAAATGCCTTTAAAAATAACCTTAAGAATATGCCACATATAGTTGGAACAATGGAAGAATTAGACGCTTCAGAGATTTATAGAATTCAAACTTCTATAAAAAAAGAAGTGAATAGAAGAAAAGAAGTATTTATAGATATTCAAAAAGAACTAGGAGAATCTAATATAGATATTTATAAATATCAAAGTCTTTATAGAGATGGTAAAGCAAAAGAACCTATTTCTCATCTATTTATAATAGTTTATGAATACTATGACATTTACAATAATTATCCTGAACGTTTTGAAGAATTATTAAATCTAATATATAGTTCTTCTTCTTTAGGATTGCATCTAATACTTTCTACTCAAAACCCAAGTGAAGCTATAAATAATCAAATATATGCAAATTCGCGTACTAAAATATGTACTAGAGTAAAAACCTTAAATGATAGTGAAGTAGTGCTACATAGAAGAGAAGCTACTAGTTTAAGTATACCTGGACGTTTCTATTTAGAGGTGGGTTATAATGAGATATTTAAACAAGTTCAAGGAGCATATAGCAGTGCCGTATATAATCCTAAAAATCTATATGAAGAAAAACTAGATGAATCTATTTATATTATTAACGATAGTGGTATTATAACTAGAGAAATAAGCGAAGAAACTAACAAAAATGTAATCAGTAAATTTGGTAAAGAAATAGATAATGTTAGAAATCATATATCAAGCATATCAGAATATGAATGTAAATACATTGAAGATTTATGGCTACCAAGTATTACTAAAGAATTATCTTTAAGTAATATTATAAAAGAACATAGATACAAAACATCACCATATCAGTTTAACTCTATTATTGGTGAATATGATGACTTATTAAAAAAAGAACAAAAAATATTCACTATTGATTTATCAACTTCTAATAATACTATTATTTATGGATTGCCAGGAACAGGAAAGAAAAGTATTATTTCAAACATATTATTCTCTTTATGTTTATATCATAGCCCAAAAGAATTAAATGCTTATATTATAGATAGTAATGAGGAATTAGCTCCGTTTAGTAAAATGCCTCAAGTAGGAGAATACTTACCTAAGTTTAATCAAGAAAAAGTAACAAACCTACTATCTATGCTAAAAAAAGAAATAAAAAAGAGAAAAAAACTAATATCTGAATATGATAATTTTAATACCTATAATCAAAATTCACCTTATAAGATGACTTTAATCTTAATAATAATAAGAGATTTTAAAAATTTTATAGATAATAACAAAGATTCTGAAGAATTTAATAATATATTAAATGAATGCCAAAATACTGGAATTGTCTTTATAACATCAATTACTGATAGTAATGATATAAATAAAACTATTGCTTCTAATTTTACTACTATACTTGGCACAAAATTCCTAGATCAATTTGATTATCGTTATATATTAGATGCTCCAAAAAGACTTATACCTAAAGATTGTTATGGCCGAGGATTAGCCAAAATAAATGATGAAGTATTTGAATTTCAAACGGCATTAATTGCTTCCAAAGATAATGTAAATAAAGTAATAGATGAAAATGCTATCGAATTAAAAAATCATTATAGAGTAAAAGCTAAACCAGTATTAGTTAGCTTATTAAAGGGAGATAAAAAGAATGAAAAATAAAATATTAGTAAATATAAGTATACCGGAAATAGATAAAAAATATGATATGTATCTCCCTTTAAACAAAAAAGTAAGCACTATAATAAGATTAATAGAAAAAACAATTAATCAAATGAATGATGAAAAAATATCTTTATCAAAGAATCGTTTATTAATTATATATAAATTAGGAATAAGAGTTGAAGAAGACTTATTACTAAAAGATACTCCTATAAAAAATGGTTCCAAATTACTTTTATTATCATAAAAAAGTGTAAAATAACTTTTAAAAGAATATAAATAAGTTAAATATGTAGTATAATTAGCAAAGAAAGAGGTGCTTATATGTTAATTTTAGCAAAATCAGCGATGGCTATGATGCTGGGATTTATCTTAGCACTAATAACAGGATTAATACTATTACCAGTTTTAAGAAAGCTAAAAATGAATCAAAGTGTTTGTAAACTAATTGGCGAAAGACATTTATCCAAAGAAGGGACACCAACACTTGGAGGATTATTCTTTATAATACCTACAATAGTTACAATACTATTATTAAAGATAAAAGGAAGCATTGACATTTCTTATAATTTGTTGATAATTGTCTTCGTTTTTATTGCTTATGCAGCTTTAGGTTTTTGTGACGATTATTTAAAAATAAGATTTCGTAATAATGATGGATTAACTATAATGTTTAAATTATTATGTCAAATGTTAATAGCTTTGGTATTCTTTTATATTTACATTATAAATGGTGGAGAACCAACCTTAGAAATATCATCGCTAGGTATTGATATCAATTTGAAGTGGGGATATGGTATATTCATCTTATTCTTACTTGTTGGAACATCTAACGCTGTAAATATTACGGATGGCCTAGATGGCCTTGCGGGCGGTTTATCTACTATAGCTTTTTTAGCTTATGGATTACTTGCTTGGGGAGCTACTTGGATGAGTGGGTACGAAGAAGTTGCAATTTTCTGTTTTATATTAGTAGGGACACTATTAGGATTCTTAATATTCAACTCTCATCCGGCTAAAGTATTTATGGGTGATACCGGATCACTAGCTTTAGGAGGAGCCTTAGCTGCTGTAGCAATTCTAACAAGACACGAATTATCATTGGCATTAGTTGGTGGAGTATTTGTTGTAGAAACATTGTCATCTTTAATTCAAATGATTGCAATTATCTATTTTAAAAGAAAAGTATTTAAGATGGCTCCATTACATCATCATTTCGAACAACTAGGATGGGAAGAAACAGATATTGTAAAAATGTTTTATGTAGCTGGATTAATACTAGCAATGGCTGCCATTACATATGGTATTTGGATATAATAACTAGATTGGATTATTCCAATCTTTTTTTATTTAAAAAAAGATAGCTTTATAAACAAATATAAGATATAATACTCGTTAGTTTTTATAAAAAGGGATGTAGTATTATGTCGAAAAGAGAAAAAGAAATATTTAAAGAAACAAAAGTTATAGAAGTTTATAGATATTTACATCAACCTGATAAAATATATAAAAAATACAAAAAATTTAGTAAAATAAAGGAATATCGCGATGAAAAGGCCTTAGAAGAAATCAGAAACAAAGAATTAGCAATTTTAAATGATACTACTTGGCCAGAATTCTATATAAAGCCAAATTCTGTAATGCCAATTTATAATGGAGAATCTTTTAGGGTAGAATATCCTTTTGTTAAAGGATTAACACTAGAACAATATCTAAATGAGAACGAAATAAGTATCAAAACTTGTGCCAATTTTATAAAAGATGTTGAAAAGAATATTCTTTCTGCAGAAAACTATATTTTTCCAGATATAGCTAATTATTACAATATCATTATCTCTCCAGGTCAAGAACCTATGCAAAAATACCGTTGTATAGATGCATATGGTGTCCTTTTTGATAAATATCGCCGTTTGCAAGAAGGCTCAATGTTCATAGGACTAAGCATGTATTTTTATAATGGCTATGCTGCAGGATTAAATAAGTGTATTGAAGCTGAGATACCGAACAAACAATTAGATATTAGAAGCTTATATGCTTTATTATATTTGATAATGTGTAACAATTCTAAAAATCCTAGTAATAAAGATAGTTTCTATCCTTTAACCCGCCCAAAAGATGCAGAAGAATATCAAGAGTTTTTAGATGATTTGAACATTCCTCAAGGCAGTAGTTTGTATCAAAAGACACTTACAACATTATCTGATGAAGAACCAAACATTCCAATTGAAGATTCCTTACTTGAATTAGCAGAGTTAGGATATGAATTTGATAAGCAAGATAATCGTTATTGCTTAAAAAAGAACAGATGGTATAAAGAATGATAAGAGCATTATTTATATTTTTGATATTTTTTTTAATAAGATTTATAATCAATTCTGAGATAAAAAAAGAAATTGATTAAGGGGGAGGAAATATGATAACAAATGTTTATATAGATACTAGATATCCAGGTAAAATTATTAAAGAGTATATAGCAGAAGGTAGAAACTTAGAATCACTAGACGAATTAATCGACTTTAGAAAAAAAATGGTAGCAGAAAAAAACTGCCCTGATTGGCCAGAATTTTTTATAAGACCAGAAAAGGTATCACAAGTTAAAAGAACTAGTTTTAAAACACTACAACAATTTGTAGAAGGAGAAAACTTATACGATTATATAAGAAACAATGGTATAGATATAAGGACTTGTGCACACTTAATAAGAAGCATAGAAAAAGACGTAATGGCAGCCGAAAAATTTGTTTTTCCTGACATTGCTAACGGAGGGAATATAATCGTTCAAAAGAAAAACGGGCAAATAACATATAGGGCAATAGATAGCGATGATGTTGCTTTTGATGATTATTATTGTACAGGCTTTTCAAGAAAAATGAGTGGGGAACTACTAGCTGATGGAAAATATGCTCTTGGTGTAAACAAATGCTTTGATGACAACCCTAGAGAATATTTATATCCAAACAAACAATTAGATATTAGAAGTATTTACGCTTTATTATATCTAATTATGGATAGCAAAAGAAATTTTTATCCATATGATTCAAATGAAAAAATGCGAAAATATATGTATTACTTAGATCGTTTAAATATACCTCAGGGATCAGACTTATATAAAAAATTCCTTATAACACTTTCTGAGGATGAACCTAGTCAAATAATAGGGGATTCACTATACGAATTGATTGATGATGGATACTCTTTCAAAGAAAGAAAAAAAGCTGGTTGCCGTACATATACATTGCAAAAAGAGAAAAAAAGTTTTTTTAATAGTTTTACACTATAATCAAGACTCCGAAAGGAGCCTTTTATTATTGAATAATTTATGATAAAATAACATAATAGGAGTGATAATATGAAAAAAGTAATTCTTTTTATTTGCTTATTTATTGCTATTGTATCAACTCCTAAAGCTTTAGAATTACCAGTAGATATAACTGCTCAAAGCGCAATACTAATTAATTCTACAGATGGTAAAATAGTTTATACAAAAAATGCTGATCAAAAACAAATATTAGCATCATTAACTAAAATAATGACTGCTTATGCTGTAATAAATAATGTTGAAAACTTAAATACAAGAGTAACTATAACCGAACAAGATGTTGCTAATTTAGAAGGATTTACTTGTATAGGTTTAGAACCGGGAATGGTAGTAACATTTAAAGATTTATTATATAGTTTAATGCTTGTATCTGCCGCAGATGCTGCTCAAGCATTAGCTTATCATACTAGTGGAAATCCCAAAAACTTTGTTGAATTAATGAATCAAGAAGCGAAAAGATTAGATTTAAAAAATACAACATTTATGGATTCATTCGGTGGAGATGACGGCAACATCTCATCTGCAAGAGAAATCGGATTGCTTCTTGAAGCAGCATTAAAAAACGAAACATTTAATGCTATATTTAAATCTAATACTTATACACTAACTAATGGATTAATCGCTAATAATTATACTAGAAACTTTGCTATATATCATGGCTTAGATGATAAAATGATTACAGGTAATAAATCAGGTTATACCCCAGAAGCAGGCTTGTTACTTGCATCAACAACAACAATTAATAATGTTGATTATATCGTAATAGTTATGAAAAGCGAAGAAAATGAAAAATTAACAACTCATGTTCTGGATACATATAGAATTATTAATTATATAAAAGAAAGAAAATATGAAAATAGAATCGTTTTATTAAAAAATAAAAATCTTCCAGAAATAAAAGTAAAAAATAGTACTACAGATATTTATATACCTATGGTAAAAGAAGATGTAAAAGAATTCTTGAACGAAGAAGAATTATCAAAAGTAAATTTTAAATATAATCTTGCTAAAGAAATAGATAGTTCCTATAAAAAAGGAGATAATCTAGGATATGTAGATATCTTAGTAGGTGATCAATTAATAGATACCTATAATGTTTATCTAGAAGAAGATATATTTGCTCAAAAAGAACAAAAAAATATAATAGTTACATTACTATTTATTCTTATATCAGGCATTATCTTTACGATATTTATCAATTTACTTTTACCCCGTAGTTAGATATAATAATAAAAGATTAATTAGAAAAGAGGATTAATATGGAATTAAAAGGATCTAAAACTGAACAAAACTTATTAGCAGCATTTGCTGGAGAATCTCAAGCAAGAAATAAATATACTTATTTCGCATCTAAAGCAAAAAAAGATGGATATGAGCAAATAGCTGCAATATTCGAAGAGACTGCTAATAATGAAAAAGAACATGCCAAAATGTGGTTTAAAGAATTAAATGGTGGAGAAATTCCATCTACTATAGAAAACCTTGCTGCAGCAGCAGATGGGGAAAACTACGAATGGACAGATATGTATGAAGAATTTGCCCGTGTAGCAGACGAAGAAGGATTCAAAGCTATCGCTGCAAAATTTAGAGCAGTTGGGGAAATAGAAAAACATCATGAAGAAAGATATAGAAAACTATTAAAGAATATCGAAGATGAAGTTGTATTTTCTAAAGATGAAGAATGCATTTGGATATGCCGTAACTGTGGACATATAGTAATAGGTAAGAAAGCTCCTAAAGTTTGCCCAGTGTGTGCTCACCCACAAAGTTACTTTGAATTAAAAAGTGAAAATTATTAATTTAAAAGATGGTATTTTATTACCATCTTTTAAAATGCAATAGTTAGTGTTGAATAAGTGTGGAGATTTTTAATCTAAAAATTCACTTATATAATTAAATTAATTTTAATTTTTAAATGGTAGATAGTCAATATCTATCATTTTTTATATTATATATATTTCTCTTCTGGGAGCTATTAATTCTTTGAATTTATTATTATCTGAATAAGTATCAAATATTGGTGATTTAGTATTTATTTTATATTCTAATGAATGATTAGAAGATAGTTTTTGGTCATATTTAATATTACATATCTTTTTTATGTTTATATTTATTTCATCATAAATATTATTACCATATTTCAAGTTATAATAATCTTCTATGGTTAATTCATGCTTATTAGCATGATAAACGAGTAATTTTAGTTTGTTTCTTAATCCTTCTTTTGAAAATGCGTATGGAGAAGAGGTTATGTATCTAGCAAATGCTTGATTTATATGTCCTTCCATTGAACAATGACATTTATACAAAGAATCGTTTTGATTCTTAATTCCATCTAAATTATTAATAATGTATCTCATGTGTTCTTTCATGTATTTTTCTTGTTCAGGGTGTTTCTTTATTTCATAATTAACTAATATTTTAAATTCATCTATCATATCATTTCTAATATATTCATCTGCTATATTTCTAAGTTCTACTTCATCTTTAAAAATATATTTTAAATGTTTTTTCATATAGTGAAAAGGATCTAAAACAAATTTAGCATTAGGGAAGCAATTATTATAATTCTTTATTCCCGAAGCTCCATCACCAGAAATAAAAATAGTTTTGAATTTATTTATATCATATCTTTTATCTACGTAATCAAATATGACTTCCCATAGTTCTTCATATGTTAACTCCGAATCAGCAAAGTAATGTATATTTTTTAGTTTCTTTCTTTTAACAAAATCTTCTTCGTGTCCTTCATGAACTATGGCAGCAGGACATATCTTATTTCCACCATATTGCAAATTGGCATGAATCTCATCCATTTCGATATATAAAACGTCTGGTTGATTCCTAGATTTTGTTATATTTTCAATTATATTCCCCTTTAGTTTAGCTATCTTTCTAGAAACAGTACTTCTATGAATAATAGTATTTCTTAAAGCGTGCCTTGCAGATTGAGACATATTTTCATCCATTGCATATTTAACTAATTGGTATTCGGCTTCATTAGTTAATCTTTGATATGGTTTTAAATGAAGAATGTCTCTTAAAGGAACATAATAGTCTTTTGTTTTTTTACTAATGTAAGATGTTGAATTAATTGTAATTGTGCCAATAGAAGTAATTAAAGTTCTTTTCTTAGTTTGTTTAACATAGTATTCTTTTTTCCTTTCCTTACTATTTTTAAAAGTATCATCAAAATAATTTAAAAAAGATTCATATAATTTAATAGTAAAATTATCTCCAACATCTCTAATTTTAGATTCTAAATTCAAGGGGTTAACATTTTCTTTAAAATTTTGATTAAAAGTATTAGTAATTTCATTAATTAATGGTATAATTTTCATATGGTTAAAACCTGCTTTCTATTGTTTTAGACAACTCAATTATAAAGCAAATTTAAGGTTTTAACCATTTTTATTTTGTTATAAAGGTTTGTTTCATAAATCTCCACACTTTGGAAACGCTATCAATGCAATAAGTTATATTTACAAAGAGCCATTATTTCTATATAATTATTATTAAGATATAAGATATAGGAGTATTAAGAGTTATGAGAAAAATAAAGTATAATAATATTGAAAGAGGTACTAATAATGCCTTTAAATAAATTTTTAGCAAGTTCAGCTTTTCAAAAATATATTAATTCTCCTAATTATAATAAGATAATAAAACTCTTAATATACTATTATATTTTATTTGAAGAAGAAGAAAAAAAGTTAGAAGACTTTATTAAACGTATAGATGATAAAGATATAGAAAACAATTATATAAATATAGTAACTAACAAACTTATATCTAAAAATGATAATAAAAAGAAAATATATAGTAATGTATTAAAAAAAATAGGTAATATAAAATATGAAATAAATTCATATAATGATTCTTTCTTTTTTAATAAAGTAGAAGAACTACTAAAAAAATATAATATTAGTATCCACCCACGTAACAAAAGGGTAGTGAGTAATAATATAGAAAAAATTATAGAAATATATCCTTTATTAGATAAAAAAATATGTGGTATAGCAGATTTAGTATTAAAAACTAATAAAGTACTATACAGTAATAAAGATTATCCTTCAATTAAAAAAGCTTTATTAGAATTCTTAAAAGAAAAGAATATTCCTGTGTCAGATATCACTTTAATATCATATTATTTAGATCAGTATTATTTCTCTAATAAAAGTGAAATAATAATTACTAATAATATTGAAGTTACAAATGATATATTAGAAGAAATCTATTCAACATATAGAAACGACATAAAGTCCTTCTTATTAGCTTTAATAAATGATAGTAAAGAAAAGAAAGCTATTAATTCTACCCAAATAATGAAAGTTATTTTACCTTATGAAGAAGACTTAAAAATATTAGAAGAATGTTTTAATAGCCAAGAAAAAGTAAAGCTTATTCAAGAAGAAACAAAAAAGCAACCAGAAAAAAGAATAATATTAGAAGAACAATTAAATAATTAAAAAAAGATTAAGTACAACTTAATCTTTTATTGTGAACACTTAGCATTTGTATCACTACTAATCAATTCTTCATCGAAATAATTGCCATCTCGAATACTATATTTTATAACATCTAAATTATCACCATTACAAGTAGCATAAATACCAACAGTACTATCGAGTTTACCAGTAGAACTTAAATTAGTTTGATATTCTTTAACGAGTTCACCATTAGAATTGTAGTAAGAAACTAAATAGTTTTCATTACCTTCACCAAATGTTGCTATATAACCATTTTCTAAAATAGCTAATTCACTAATAGGGCTAGTTTCAATACTTACACCATCAACATCTAATATTCCATTTCCTTCAACTGATTCATAATGAATAGATAATTCTTCGCCTTGATAAATTTCGTTTAAATCAAGCATACAATTATTTAAGTCATTACAATTATTAGATAAATTATAATAAATAGTATTGTAATTAGATTCGATATATTTAGAACCAGAATTTCCTATTCTATCATTTAATAACGTGTTAGCTCTAAATCCAACAGCTAAAAGAGTAAATGCAATTAGTACTACATAATAACCAAATTCAGCTACAACCCAAACTTTGTTTTCAAGACCTTTCCACTTTTCTTCAGAAGTCTTACTTGACCCCTTTGCCAAGATCTTCTTTTCATCTTTTTTATTAGTCATTTTTTATCACCTTTCTACTATATTTGATTATAACATAGTTTATAAATGTGATACAATAAATTTGGTGATTTTATATGTTGAAAATAGATAATCTAAAAATATACGATGATTATGACGAAAATGAAATAATTAACATTGCCTTAAAAAAATATAAAATAAAGGAAGAAGACGTAACTAATAGTTATATAATAAAAAAATCTATTGATGCGCGAAATAAGAATAACATCTATTATAATTATTCTTTATGTATAGAAGTGAAAAATGAAAACAAATACCCGCATATAAAATCTATTCCAAAAGAAGAAATAAAAAAAATTAATCGCAATCGAAAAAGTCCTTATCATCCAATTATTATCGGATCGGGTCCTGCAGGGTTATTTTGTGCCTTAAAACTAATAGAATATGATTATAAGCCAATTATAATTGAACAAGGTAGTAAAGTCGAAGATAGGATAAAAGTAGTAGAAGAATACCGAGATAAAGGAATACTAAACGAAAATTGTAATGTTCAATTTGGTGAAGGTGGAGCAGGTACCTTTTCAGACGGAAAACTAGTAACAGGAGTAAACTCTCCTTTAATTAAAGAAGTGCTAAATACTTTTTATAAGTTTGGCGCTCCAAAAGAAATAACATACTTAAATAAACCTCACATTGGAACTGATAATCTAAGAAAAATAATAGTTAATATAAGAAAATACATTGAAGAAAAAGGAGGTAAATATTACTTTGATACAAAATTTATCGATTACGAAAAGAAAGATAATATATTTAAAGTAATATGTAATAATACTACTTTTGAAACAGATACTTTAATATTAGCAATCGGCCATAGCGCTAGAGATACTTATAAATTGCTTAAAAACAAAAAAGTTCCAATGCAAAAAAAGAATTTCTCTGTAGGACTTAGAATAGAACATAAACAAAATATGATAAATGAAAGCCAATATGGTAATAAATGTAAATTAAAGTTACCATCAGCTGAGTATAAACTAGTTTATCATGGAAAAGAAAGATCTTGCTATACTTTTTGTATGTGCCCG
>Ga0247611_10007897_pt1 | contig 13232 bp, 19 predicted proteins | sample 177DNAGHGhighgp2_FD_192422 | JGI IMG/M metagenome (GOLD analysis project Ga0247611, IMG submission 192422) | Sheep rumen microbial communities from Palmerston North, Manawatu-Wanganui, New Zealand - 1770 DNA GHGhigh gp2 | ecosystem: Host-associated > Mammals > Digestive system > Stomach > Rumen... | reverse complement strand
CATTTTGTCATTGTGCAAATTGCACAAAAAATCCGCCCAAACTTTGTGCAAATTGCACATTGACAAGTTGGGAATTGTGCAAATTGACCAAAAAGGCTATTGTGCAAATTGCACAAACTTGCTATAATTATGAAAAAATCACTTGACACTATGAAAGGAGTGTAAATTATGACTGTTAATCAGATCTACCAGTTACTCAATGACACAGCCGCCGAAGTTTACGGCTCGCAGGCGGTCACCGTCCTTGACCTTCAGGGTATGCTTTCGTTACGTGATACGGTGTTTGGAACCGGTACCGACAACTATCTAAATACGCTTGTTGATCGTATCGGAAAAACGGTTCTTCGAACGCTTGACTTTACAAGCACTTTCCCGAAACTGCTTATGAATGAGTATGAATTCGGTGCTGTGTTACAGAAGATCAACGTTGCGCCATTTGCTGCAACTACTCAGGAAGCGTGGAACGTTGGAAGCGGTAGTTTTACTCCGGATCAGTTCCGGATTGACAAACCGACCATCTATCAGGACTTTTTTAAAAATGCAAACACATGGACCGTTTGCGTTAGCGTGCCGGATGTAATGTTTAAGACGGCGTTTACCAGCGCGGAAGCTATGGGCGCGTTTATCACTGCTATATTTGATAGCATCGAAACATCTATCAATATGCAGCTGGAGAACACAAGCCGCCTTGCTATCGCCGGCCTGATCGGTGAGAAGATCAACGCTGCTAACGGCGTGATTGATCTTGTGGCGCTGTACAATGCAGACGCAGCAACGCCGGTTGCTTCTGCTGCCGAAGCTATGGTGAACAAAGAGTTTCTCAGGTTCGCCGGTAAGATCATGAGAAACTATATCAAATACATGGCTAAACCGTCGGTGCTGTATAATATCCCTGGACGTGTACGTGCTACCAGCCGGGACAATATGCACGTTATGATCCTTACAGAGTTTGCAAGCGCTTGCGCAACCTATCTTGAGAGCGACACTTTCAACGATGAGCTTGTAAAACTGCCGTATTACACTGAGGTTGAATACTGGCAGGGAACCGGAGCAAGCGCACCGAATTTTAAGGATTGCTCAACCGTAAATATTAAGATTCCGAGCGATGGAACCGTGGTTAATCAGCCTGGCGTTGTGGGTGTGTTCGCAGATCGTGAAGCGCTGGCCGTTGGTCTTTATGATCGTTTCAGTGCAGCGGATCGGAACAACCGCGACCGGTACACAAACTATACGGAAGGGTGTACAATGCAGAGTATTGTTGACACTTCCGAAAATGCGCTGGTGTTCGTTGTTAAGGATCCTACACCGTAACATATCAACCTTAATTTTAATCAAACAAGGGACAGTGTAAAAACTGTCCCTTTTCTTAAAGGAAGGAGTTTTTATGACGTTTGCAGACATTATGACGGCTATCGGATCTTATGCTTTTCCCATTGTGGTAACTGTTTACCTTTTATACGAACGAAGCACGACTATTAAAGAGCAGACAAAGATATTATCAGAGTTGAAAGAAACAATCGCGCTGTTAAATGATAATATGAAAGAAGGAGGCGTGAAGAATGTCAAACGCTAATGCTTTAATAGAGCTGGCATTGTCGCAGGTTGGCTACGAGGAACCGTCCCACGATAACCGGCAGAAGTACGGGGCTTTTTTGGATAATACAACATGGTATGAATATAAAGAAGGTGAGCGCACATGGATACATCGCGTAAATGGGCATGACTGGTGCACACAATTTCACGATTGGTGCCACGTATTTCTGTGGGGAGTTGAAAAGGCGCGACAGATCCTGAACCGGCCGCGATATAACAATTACGGTGCAGTAGTGAAATATACATATAATTACTATAAAGAAAATGAATGGATTGGAAACAAACCGAAGAAGGGTGCTTCTATTTTCTTCCAACGTGGCGGGGAATTGGCTCATATTGGAATAGTAGTTGATTATGACGAAACATATGTCTATACCGTGGAAGGGAACGCAGGCCACGGCAATTACTACGTTGTTAAGAATAAGTACAAGCGATATGATCCGTACATATACGGTTATGGTTATCCGGCCTATGAGGAAAGCAAGTATCCGGACCATCCGTTTAATGCCGTTAATACCCTTCAGGGCGTGGCTATCCGTTCCGGTCCGTATAGTGACTGCCCGGTGATCGGATATATTGCGCTTGGTTCCATCGTGAACATTGAGGAGCTTTCCGGATCTTCAGGAGATTTTGGAAAGATCACTGGCTATGTATATTTACCCGGAGGTTTTAACATATGACATTAGAAATGTATAAAATCAGTAACGACCGGCGGGATGTTACTAAAACAATCAACGCCGGAACGCTGCTGGGAACCATGACGGCGCATATCAAAGGTGATACGGATATTATGGATCCAGTGTTCGAAATTGCTTATAATGCCGATTACATGGACGCTAATTATATCTATTGTTCCGACTGGCACCGTTATTATTTCATCTTGGAACCGCCTACCGTATCGCAGCAGCGTTTATTATTAAAGTGCCACGAAGATGTATTATATAGTTACAAGGCACAGATACTAAACCTTGACTGTGTTATAGAACGGCAGGAGAGCACCGGGAAATCAAACCGGTACCTTGCTGATGGAATGTTTCGGGCACTTGCTAAGCAGGAGATCACCACGCCTTACATCTTCCCTCAGGCGTTTACAAAAAATCTATCCATCGTGGTTACTACCGGAGGTGAAAGCTAATGGAAGGACAATACAGGATCCTTGGACAGACGGTGCAGGTTGCCGCTGTCAATATTGACCCGTACGTCGTGCGGGAAAATCTGCCGAAAACGTGTGTTACTTATGTAAGCCCGCCCACTTATTTTGACGGCATAGAAGCAGTACGGCAGCATAATAACGGCACGTTTCCTACAAGTGATTATGCCGCTTACTGGTACGGAGCAGGCGAAGATCCGGTGTTTGCCATTTATGTGACATATAACGCCGGCGGCCGGTTTGGGCTTGCCTATCAGTTCAGGAGCTATGATCCGAACACGCAGGAATTTAGCTGGACGGATAATAACCCGAACGTACAGCATTATTATAACGATGGTTACAACGGTGCTGATCCTAACAACATTACGTCCGAAGATAGATGGCGGCAGGGAATATACTTTGGATATATCACCGATGGTTTATTTGCCATGCCCGCCGAAGATAACCAAAAGTGGGGTGTTATTTCGCAGCATTACGAAATACACGAGATCGAGGGCGGCGGTTTTGCTTCTGCCGGATATATTGAAAATCCGGAAAGTGCAGCATTTGAAGAGAAAACCGGATATCCCGGGGATAGGTACGACTGGATAGGCGGCGGGGCTTATACGGAAAGCACGGACGGTTACTTCAACGCACAGTTTTTGAACCAGATCGGACCCGGCGTTTTACTCTTCTTTGTATCGCACGCCCATTTGGACAATGACTACACCGAGGACATATCCGGACCCGGCGGCGGCGGTGGCTCCTATGCGTCACCGTCCCGGAAAATCCCGATTCCTGGCAAACCGTCATTAAACATCATGGACACCGGCGCGGCGAGTATGTGGGCACCGTCCCCGGCAGAAATTAAGGCTTTTAACCGGTTTCTGTGGACTGATGATTTTATAGACAACATTAAAAAAATCAATGCTGACCCGCTGGCAAATATCATACAGTTTGGGCTTTTCCCGTTGGATCTGTCGAGCCTGAAAGATCCTATTAAAGAAGTAAAAGTCGGGAACGTGTCCACCGGCGTTTCAATGACCCCGCTAAAAGATCAGTTTATATATGTTGATTTGGGAAACGTCGCGGTCCGTGAGAAGTGGGGTTCTTGCATGGATTACGAACCAAACACGCGCGCTTCCATCTTTGTTCCTTTTGTGGGAGTAGTGGACGTGGCAGCGTCGGAGATCATGAACAAAACGGTTAATCTGTTTTACTGGGTGGATCTTCTTAGCGGCGATTTTGTGGCGTATATACGCGTAATTGCTAACGGATATGATTCTATCTTATATCAGAAAACCGGCAATATGCAGTTGCAGCTACCGCTTTCGGCGGCTAACTATGCTAACCTTTACAAGACAGTGGCCGCCGGTGTTGCCGGTGTTGCCGCAGGAGCTGCCATGGGAAACGCGGGCGCGATTGCTTCCAGTTTGGGAGAGATGGCCGGGGCTGTTATGTCCGGCGGCTCACAGATCGAACTAAGCCGAACTGGTAACTTTTCCGGAGCTGCTTCCATCTTATCCGGATTCCACGCGTATATTATCATGACGCGGCCTATACAGCAAATGCCGGACAATTACGCTAAATATGTTGGTTATCCTTCTTATATCACGTATAAACTAAGCACTTTAACCGGTTTCGGCTTTACAAAGGTGGAAGAAGTGATTGACAATACAGTTAGCGCGACGGATCGGGAAAAGGAAGAGATAGAAAGATTGTTAAAGGAAGGAGTGTATTTGTAAAATGTCGAAAGCAAGAGCACTTAAAAACGCTAATAAATATCTATATGATGTCGCAAGCGTTCCGGCCGGTTTTGACTTCTGGTATTACAAGCTGCTTAACTACTGTTTGGGGATCTACCAGTACGACGGACTGCCGGAGAGCTTGCCGGGGCGCGAAATCCTCATGAACCTTATTTTAACAGGCCATGCGGTTATTTTTGAGGATAAAGGGGAGCTTGTCACCACCCGGACCACAATTTATGATTATGACAAGTATTACCGCCCGACAAAGGCCACGTTCGGAAACGTCAAAATATTTTCGAAAAAGCTGACGTTTGGCGTTGATTCTGAAATTGTCTATCTTACCCGGATACAAGGTAACGTCCTTAACCAGCAGGCAGTGGACAGCGGCCTATCTACCTTTATTAAGAGATACGCCCGAATGCTGGCAGATATGGAAAGCAGCATTAACATTTACACTGTTAACACGCGCTATACGTTTATTCCGGTTGGCGCGACGGATCAGGTTAGACAGTCTATCATGGCGTTCTATAATTCCGTGGCGATGGGCGAAAAGGCCGTGGTTACTGATGATCTTATTATAGAAGCGTTCCGGAACGTCGGACTTACTTCTAATATCACCGGGGACAAAATAAACGATTTACTGATTGCACGCGACAAGATCCTTGCAACGTTCTTTCGCGAGATCGGGATAAAGTTTGAACAGGAACAGAAAAAGGCGCAGCTCACAGAGGACGAAGTCACAGCGGATGAACAGTTACTTTTACTGAATGTGCATGATATGCTGGACGTGCAGCAGGAAGGATTCGAAAGAGTTAACCGGCATTATGGAACGTCAATTACTGTAAAGCTGAATCCGACATACGATCGCAGCACATATAATAGAAAGGAGAGTGACGCAGATGGTAACACAGAAGATAGTAACCCGGCTGAGTAATGCAGCGCTGCCGCCGGTCCGGATGGTGTCCGGGGACGTTGGCCGAGAAATCCAGCTTGAAATTTATGCGGCCGATGAAAGCGAAACGCCCATCAATTTGGAAACATACCGCGCGTCAATTACGATCATTAAACCGGATAATACATTTGTTATTCAGGATTTTGTAAACGACACTGTGGAGCTGCCGCAGCAGGCCGGAGCTGTTACCGGTCGCGGATATTATCAGATAAAGATATATACAAGCGGAGAACGGCAGATCTACACCGGACAGGGTGCGTTTATTGTCGATGATGAAATACTATCCGATGATCTGATCGAGAGTATAGCAGAAGCAAACGGCTATAAATTCCCGGATGATTTTATCACAGAGTATGATTTACGCGAATACGTCACTAAATATGAATTAGAGGACGCTTTGGCCGGAATCATCGAAGATGAGGACACGGCCACAAATTCCACCTGGTCGAGCGCTAAGATCAGTGAAGCGCTTTCCAACGTTGGAACCAGTTACAGTACAGCCGAAAAGGTGGTGGGAAAATGGATTGACGGAACAACGGACGTTTACGAAAGAACGTTTGAAATCACGCCGCCTGGCGTTCCTTCTGATTGGGTAGGCTTTGCCGCCATTAGCATATCTGAATTGATAAGCGTTGAAGGACACACAATCTATAATGCCGGCGGCGAATCCTCATTTTCTCCCCTATACGACCCTTACTCAGGGTGCCGTATAACATACAATCCCGTAATTGCACGCGGGCGGCTGTGTTACTATTTTGACAATAGCAGCATTACAAAAATAACTGTAACTGTTAGATATCTGAAGGAGGTGTAAAAAATGAAGCTAAAAACGGCACTTGGTGACGTCAATTTCAGACTGCCGACCGGGAACAATTTTTATAACTCGGCTGGATGGTTTTTAATGACCAAGGAGTATATACTCAAGTATATGCGGATGATGTACGGCAACCGTGAAGTGTTAGACGGCTTTTTGGATCCAGACGGGAAACTAACAAGCCAGGGCGTAACGGATATGGTAGAAACGCTGGATCTAACATTCATGGCGAACGCGTGGAAATATGACCATCTTTACTCCTTATATACTGCCGAATATAACCCGATCTGGAACTATGAAGGATCAGAGGAACGGAAGCGGGAAAGGGACTATACGGACGAACACACCGGCACAGATACCGACACCGACAGCGGCACAGACACCACGGAATATAAAGGATCTGAAAAGGACACCAACTCGGGCAGTTTGCAGAACGCAAAGACAACTTATGACAGCGACACCGATTACGATACCGAAAAGAGCACGGACACCCGCAGCACGGAACGGACTTTCACCAACCGAAAAGACGAGCTCACGCACGGCAAGAGTACCGAAACAGAGTATGATAGTACACACACTATACATGAAGAGGAAACGGAGAAAATGACCCGCGGCGGGAACATGGGGACGGTCAGCACCCAGAGTATGATGGATCAGGAGATCGAGATCTCCGGCAAGCTGGATCTGATTAACCGAATTGTCCTTGACTGTGTACACGCACTGTGTTATTGTTAAGTATGGATGAAGCAGCGGAAGCGCAAATCCCCCTATAATAGTTGAACACCTTGCACGAATCGCCCATCTGCAAGGTGTTCTTTTTTGTGCATTTTGCTATTTTTGAAGCCGAAGTGTTGCAAGGTGCTATTGACACGTGTATTATGTAATTGTGTTCGGTCAACGGACACGCGAACAGACAAGCCGGCCCGGTAGACAGGGCAGAAAGAGAGGAAAGAATATGAAGTATGAAATCACTTATCGAAATGGCAGCAAATTGACAATCGAAGCGCACTGGATCACAGAAGACGAAGAAGGGTTTACAGTTTGCGGTATCGCCGCTTGCGGTATTGCTGAAATGTACCGGTTGAGCCGCAAGCACATCGAAAAAATTGTGGAGGTGAAAGCATGAGTGATTTGATCAGTAGAACGGACGTTCAAGAAATATTATTCTATGAAGCTGAGGGATGGCCGACCGCAGAAGAAATTGACCAGCTAAAACGGTTGAAAAATAAAATTGACGCACTTCCTACTATTGAAAGCATAGATAATAATTATGGAAGAGCTGAACAGGTCCTTCGGACGGTTTACGACTATTGTGCCCTTTACATTAAAACAAATAAGAAGATGGAAAATGAGGAACGGGAAGCAGGGACACTTACGGATAAATGGCTTTATTATCACATGGGAGCTGACAAGCTGGCGTTTGAGATCATGCGAAAGCTGGAAGTGATCTACCCGGACGTTTTCGTCAAAGTGTATGGAGCAAAAAAGGATGATTAGAAAGGGGGTGTGAAATGATCGACGAAAAGAAAATGGACGAGATAACAAACTGGTTGAAAGAAAACGTGTTTCGAAATCCCACTCTTTTATTTAATGATAACATACGTGGTGAATCAGATGATGATATAGATTTAATAGATGTGATTGCTTCGCTGCATAACTTATTATATGAATGCGTAAACGGTGAACGATATGATTATATGTTTCACTGGTGTAATAAGGAAGGTTCCTATTGTTGGGATAACATTTTCGATAGCATGGAAGATAATTAGAAAGGGGGTGAAAAGATGTTAAGTGACAAGTTTTTCGAAGAGTTTTCGAAAACCGGACCACCGCCGCAGGAACCGGCCGGCGAGGATCCGGAAAAGATGTACACCGCCGCAGAGGTGGACAAGCTGGTTAGTGACAAAGTGGAAGCAGCCGTGAAAGAGATCAAAAGCAGCATGGCGCAGAACGAGCCGGATATCCCGGCACACAATGAAGAAAGCGAGGAATAATTATGGCAGCAAAGAAGAACCAGCAGGTAGAAAAGCTGGAAAATGGAGATCTGATTTTTATTGCGACAGTAAAGCGGGCCTTCGTAGGCGCTACGAAGTACGATGACAAATCAAAGAACCGGCTCACGCTCTACAATCCGGATTTTGATTATACGCTAATCACGGCGTATGATGACTCGCCGGCTAAGTTAACGCCATCGTGGTTCAAGGACGCCGAAGGTTACATCAATTTGAATAGTAAGTTTGATATTCCGGTGAAGGATCAGGACGGTACAATATTGACGTTTGAGGAATGGGTCCTTACGGACACGAACAATGCGATTGTGAAAGCGAAGATCCGGCAGAAGGACGGGTCAGTTTATCCGGTCGCCCTGGTGGTGATGGAGCCGGGAGAGCCAGCCGACTATTTCGCCGGAATGTAACATAATAAATGCCCCGGTTCGCCGGGGCTTTTTTAGAAAGAGAGGCTGTATAAATGGAACATGAAAATATTGAAAACGACAAAATTGCCATGTTAATGACGTATTGTTCGGATTGTCCGGAACTTTACAATGAAGTTGGGCTTATTCTGTTTAAGCTGTTTGGAACTCATATAGGAGCTGAATTGAATCTTACTTGCACGTATGTAGTTAGAAAGATATTAGAAGGGAGTGGTCGCTATGTATAATAAAGTAAGAGAGCTTTGCGCAGCATTAAATAAGCTGTCAAAAGCCGAATTAGAAAAAAATGGAATAGGTGCAATTATAATCTTTGCACAGAGCAGCGATTTTAACGGCGTTGGGCTTTCAAAAGGCGCTTTACCGGATATCATGGCGTTAATAGGTGCTTGTATTTCCAATACTTCAAAAGCAAGTGGTATCCCCGTGAAGGAATTGCTGGAAGAGATCGACGAAAACGAAAAACTGTTAGAAGAGATTAGGAAAATGAAAGAAGGTGATTGATTTTGGAATGGGGCATTATAAAGAAAGCACGGCAGCAAAGGACGCGACTTGAAAAGAAGGGAATCCGGACGGACGCCACGGAAGCATATAAAATAGCAGAGGAAAACATCCGCGCTTCCAGTCTTTCCAAGGCAGCCAAAAAAGCCGCGATGGAAAATGCTGCAAAGGCGTTTCTTTCATCAGGCATGACAACCGTTAAGCAGATCAACGCCCGCGCTGCCAAGCTTGCGGCGCAGTCGGACTACATGGCGGATCTTGTAAAGCAGCTCAAAAAGAAAAAAGACTGGAAAGCGTTAGCAAACGCCGTGGATCAGTCGGACAATCAGAAGGCCGTCATAGTCGCCCGCCACTTTGCTTACGGTGCTCAGCAGGTTATAAACGAGCTGGTAAACGCGCGTGGATGGGATAAGCAGGTATTTTATGATATGAATGCGCGGCTTTCCATCGAATTTATGGACCGGCACGCAGACCCAGACGAGATAAGCAAGTATATTTACAAGATGGAGGATGAAATGCTGAATGGAACTTTTTACCGAAAGTAATTTTGAACCGGTTGACGGTGCCATTTACACGCTTGATATCGAAACAACATCATTGTTTGAGATGGAGGACGGAAGCTATCAGTGTTTTGACAGCAGCCGTCCGCCGGCTTATTATGCCGGACGTGATAAAATGGCTATACCATATATATGGATGTTTGGAGTTAATGATCATGTCTACTATGGCCGCGATTTTCGGCAGCTTTCCCGAGTGTTTGAACTGATCAGGAGCAACAAGCAAAATTATGTGTTTGTTCACAACCTGGCATTTGAATTTCAGTTTCTCCGGGATCTACTGGAAGGGAAAGCCATTGAACGCATGATATGTCTTGCCGTTCGCCATCCGATCGCGTTTACGGTTCCGGAATATAATATTCAATTCCGGTGTACGTTTAAGCTAACAAATATGACTTTGGCCAAGGCCGCTGAAACATACACAGACATAAGAAAGCTGGAGGGCGACTTAGATTATAATAAGATAAGAACGCCACGAACGGCCATGACAGCGCAGGAGCTGAGTTACTGTGAATATGACATTTTGACGCTGCACAAGATAGTTGCATATTTCAGGAAGAAATACAAGCGTCTTTCATGGATTCCGTACACCGCAACCGGAGAGATCCGGAAGGAATATAGGAACAGAACAACATTTTCGCACCGTCTTTGGATTGCGGATCATACGCCAAGTGATTATATCTATCTGTTATGCGTCAAAGCTTTCCAGGGCGGTATGACACACGGGAACGCACTTTTTGTAAATCGGATCCTGAATGGGATATTATCTTATGATATCGCGTCAAGTTATCCTTATGTCATGTTAACAGGAAAATACCCGATGGGAAATTTCCGGCGCGTGGATCCGGAACGAGCCAACAAGCTAAACCGGGATGGATGGGCGGTTTTATATCATGTACGCTTAAAGGGTGTAAAAGCTGCTAAACTCAACAAATATATTTTGAACTCAAAGATCATGCACGGCACCGGCATTTATAGCGACAACGGGCGGCTTGTCAAAGCGGATCAGATAGAAATGATCTTAACAGATGTTGATTTCGACATAATCACCAAGTCAGCATACCATATTAAAGAAATCGAATATATAGAGTGTTACGCAGCAGTTAAAGGATATCTGCCGGAAAGCTTGAGAAAGTACATCATAGAACTCTATCACAAAAAGACAACCTTGCGCGGCGTACCTGGCAAAGAAGAAGATTACATGAACAGCAAAAGGAGTATCAACGGCCTTTTCGGTTGCACAGTAACCAATATATTAAAAGCTGGGTGTACATATTCGAACGATGAATGGAAAGCTCCTGAACTGTCGATGGAGTATATCCACGATAAGCTGGAAGGTGTCCGTGATGGAAAATCAAACTGTTTCCTTTATCCGTGGGGCGTTTGGATCACAGCATATGCCAGGGCGCGGCTCTGGGCTTGTATTTCAAAACTTGACGATATAGTTGTATATTATGACACGGATAGTATCAAATGTGTTGACGATCCGCGCGTAATGGCCGTTGTTGCTGCCGAAAATGAGAAAGTTTACGCAGCGTTGAAAGAATGTGCTGAGGATCTGAAAGTACCGGTTGATACATTCAGTCCGAAGCAGCCAAGCGGGAAAACCTGCACAATAGGTATTTGGGACTTTGAGGAGAAATACGAAGAGTTTATCACGCTGGGTGCTAAACGATACGCTTACAAGGACAGCACCGGCACCCATGTGACCGTTTCAGGAGTAAACAAGAAAACCGGATATAAAGCGCTGCATGATGATCTGTCCACATTTTCAGATGGACTTGTGTTTGACTATGAAACGGCCGGGAAGCTTACCAGCGTTTACAACGACGATCAGAAACACCCGGTTATAAGGGACTACCAAGGCCGCGTTTGGAAATCTAACCAAAAGTATGGAGTTGCCTTAATGCCCACAGAATACAATATGGGCGTGGATCCGGCATTTAATGCCTATTTGGAAGAAGTACAGCTGATGGGAGGGAAATGGATATGTTAGACTGGAAACTATTGTGCCTTAAATGCTGCTTTATGTGTATTACATTTATTGCAGCGTCGGGCGTTGCTTATTTCATTTTTGAAACGATCCGGAACAAATGGGAAGAAAGGAAAAAGGACCATGAAGAAAACGAAGAATGAATATTTAAGTTATAAGGATGTTGGAAACATCGTGAAACAAAACAAGCTGCAATATCTGTTACTGATCGGACAGCGTGCTAACGGCAAATCATACGCTTGCAAGGAATTAGCACTCAGGGCGGCTTATGAAAAAGGGGAACTGTTTACATATCTCCGGCGTTACAAATCTTCTATTAAAACGTACATGGTAGAAGAATATTTCGCCGATATGATGGTACCAGACGAGAAGGGCCGGACAGCCATTAGTACTATAACGAAGGGTGAATATAGTTTAATCAGTTGTTATAGAGGTGTTATATACTTTGCTAAGATGGAAAATGAAAAGATTGTTCGCGGATCAGTGGCCGGATATGCCCACGCGTTAACAGACCTTGAAACGCTGAAAAGTAGGCAGTTTCCGAACGTGAAATATATCGTTTTTGAAGAAATGATCGCGACAGGTCTTTACTTGTACGACGAACCTAATAAAATGCAGAACTACGTTTCAACGATCTTTCGGAACACAACCGGCCATGTGCTTATGATCGGTAACACCATTAGTCGTATTGTTCCATACTTCCAAGAGTGGGAACTGGACGGCATACCGAAGCAGTTACAAGGTACCATAGAAATATATAGATTCCATACAAAGGACACAGAAACAAGGATAGGCGTTTTCTTGTGCGAAACACTGAACAAGTCCACCGGTATGTTCTTCGGATCCGCTGCTAAAATGATTGTAGGTGGAGAGTGGGACAGGCGGGAACAGTCAAAACTACCGCATGACCTGGACGATTACGCGCCGCTATACCACCTTGTTTTTAAGTACAGCGAAAAAGCGGTTTTTCTTCTCACGTTTTTACAGTTGATAGAAGATCATACTAAAATGTTATGGTATGTTGAACCAAAGACAACACCCATAAAGGACGGCACAAGGGTGGTTACACCGGATCTATCAGACAGTAGGCTATATACTAAGGATTTTATACCAATCAATGAAAAAGAAATGAAAATATTTGACTATCTGAAAGAGGATAAGATAGCATACTCGGACAATCTGACCGGAACAGAGTATAAGCGCTGCTTAGAAATGTTACGCAGCAGGACAAACCGGTAATAAGTCCGATTTATGGGACAGTGTAACCACTGTCCCTTTTTTGTGCAATTTGCACAATAGCCTTTTTGGTCAATTTGCACAATTCCCAACTTGTCAATGGGCAATTTGCACAAAGTTTGGGCGGATTTTTTGTGCAATTTGCACAATGACAAAATGAGATTTGTGTATCTTGCACAATGAACATCCCGAAAAACGCCGTTTTCAGTCAAGTCTTTGTGCATTTTGCACAAAAAAATTTTCGGTCACCTGGGATTGTAAGCTTGCTTACAATACCC
>Ga0247611_10007895_pt1 | contig 13235 bp, 11 predicted proteins | sample 177DNAGHGhighgp2_FD_192422 | JGI IMG/M metagenome (GOLD analysis project Ga0247611, IMG submission 192422) | Sheep rumen microbial communities from Palmerston North, Manawatu-Wanganui, New Zealand - 1770 DNA GHGhigh gp2 | ecosystem: Host-associated > Mammals > Digestive system > Stomach > Rumen... | reverse complement strand
AACGTCATTATCTGCACAGATTGCTCTCAACGCATTTGCTTCTTCCTGCCATTTAACAGAGTCAGAATTGTCATCATGATTATCAAAATCAAAAACAAGATAATTGCAGGTTCCATCCGGCCAAACGGGATATAATCCTACTACATCCGAACAATCTTCCTTCACACCAGTCAAATGTGCATAAATAACATCCCCTGTCAGCGGTTTGTACTTCTGATTGGGACATGATTGGCATTTGGTGTTCTTGCCATCTTTCTTACCGCAGAGCCCAGCCTTCCAAAAATTATCGCATTGGGTGTAATAGCCATGCTTTCCTGTTTTGGCATTAGGCTTGCCGGAACGAAGACTATAAACATCTCTTCGGCCCTTGAACATCGAATAATAGAATTGGATAAGTTCTTTGGTAATGGGTTCTTCTTTGATGCTTACTACACTCGGTTCATCTTTTTCAGAGTTATTGTCGGGCTTGTCATACGGAATACCGGCATCATCTAACAGTTTCTTGAGATACTGATTCTCAGCTTCAAGTTGCTTAATATGCTCCGTAAGTTCGTTATACTGATCTTCTGCCAAAACTCTCATTGCAGTCCCTTGTTTCTTCGCACTTTATCTAATTAGAACTCTTGCCCGTTCTGCATGAAATTCAATATGTTTACATGCTTTATTCCGTTTCTGTTCTGAAGAAGATAGTCTGTTGTCATAACATACTTGGGGTAATTATCTTTGATCATTTCGAGCGCACGGTATTCCCGGTCTTCGGTTTCTTTGCTTAAAGCAATAGTGTACGCAACCTGAACATAGGAATAGTCCATTTCGCGATTCCGAATAATAAAATCACATTCTAGTTTTCCGATTTTTCCAATACTGACAGAACAATCATGAGCACATGCATAAATGTATAACATGTTCTCTAAAGTCGGACCATAGTTAATACGGTTGTCGGTGTTTGAAGCAAAGAAAAAACCAAGATCTGAAAGATAATATTTTTTCTCACCGCTTAATGACCGCTTGGACTTCATATCAAAACGGTCGCATTCATAAAGGATCTTGGCATCAACTAACGCTTTTATATATCTGGATATGGTTGCTTTTCCTATGTTTAAACCACTGTTATTAAGGCTTTCACATATGTTGTTGATGCTTGTTGTAGCACCAAAGTTGTTAATGATATATCTGCGAACTATTTCAAATGTTTCTTTCTTCCTTATCTTTACTCGCTTGCGGATATCCTTTTCAAATATCTCATTGATTACACCTTGAACATATTTCTGTTTATCTGCGAGGTCATCAATGAAAATCGTTTTGGGGAAACCGCTTTCCTGAATATAGTTCACCAGCTCAACCGGCAGCTGAGGATCAACAGGTTTCCCATAAAACTGTTTCATTTTCTCGTATTCTTCAAAAGTCAGCGGAAACATCTCAAATTCCAGATAACGTCCGGTCAGTTTCGTAACAAGTTCACCGCTTAACAGATAGGAATTAGAACCTGTAATAAATATTGACCATCCACCATCTGTTCTATATCCGTTGATAAGCTCTTCAAAACCCTCAACATTCTGTATTTCATCAATAAAAAGATACTTTAGCCCAGTCTCAGTAACATATCCGTCTATTATCTCTTCCAAAGCATCTGCTGTTTTGATATTTCTATTACCACGTTTATCAAGATCAATATAGATAATGTTTGTCTCAGGAACACCTTTATCCCTGATTTCATTTGCTATTGTTTCCATGAGAATGGATTTGCCACATCTTCTGACACCGGTAATAACTTTGATAATATCGTCATCATCATAAAAACCGCGTATTTTTCTTAAGTAGTTTTCGCGTTTGAATTTTTCCATATTACACTCTCCCTATTTTCTATAAACACATTACCATCCGAGCAAGAAAAAGTCCAGTTAACGTTACCATTTTTATCAAAAACGCAAAAGTGGTAATGTTAACCCGCATTTATCGTTTTGCGTTATATTGGGATTATCCTGCAGAACTATCGTCGATGACCCAGCATTCATCAACGTTGCGTTACATGAAACTTATTAGTTCTGCGCTTTCAAAGAAAATTTCAGAAAAGCACTGCCGGCAGACATTTTCGTCGCCCCTGCTCTCCATTATCTGCTCCCCAAAATAACGAACCAGATATGATATATTCTATGTGTTCTGCAGAAACTATTTAATAGAAAGAAACCAAAAATGATAAAAGTCTTATTTATTTGTCACGGCAGGATTAGGTCGGAAAAATAAAGCCCTTAATTTTATGGCTCTTGAGGGTATTTTTCTTGATATTTTGACCCTCGTTTGACCCCCAAGAAACCAAGGTCCAGTGTGGTTATTTTTTAACAATTGTTCCTGCGCTCGTTGAGCACAGTTTATCTGAATCTCTAAGCAACTCAATAATGACCTTGCAAAAAAATGTAGTTTTTATATTTTTTTGCACGCTAACTTGCAAATATTTACTTCGGGTGATAATATCGGCAATTTGAGGTACTACATATGCGATTAACCAGAGAAAACTATCTTCAAGCAAGGACATTACTCTTCGCATTCATGATAGTATCGATGATTTTATTCATCTGTTCATCAAGCATTCCAAGATAAGTTGCAGTTACGGCTTCCGGAGATTCAGGTGTATCTCCGCCTCCGGTCACAGGCAGATGATAATAATCAAACCCATCTTCTTTTTCGAGTCTGCATGGATTGGCAATGTATTCTTTTTCCTCACGCAGATCCACAATGGTCTTAATATTGTTTTCGAGAAGCCATTTAACTTCGGAATCAGACAGATTACCGGGATAATCACTTCTTATATACCGCATAGAACCAATGGGCAAAGCTCTTGTGTTAAGAGTTGAATCCAACAACGAACTCATATTGTCTGCTTTCCTTTCCTGATTCGTAAAACTGATGATCTACAGTACCGCTATCCTTTCAAATACTCTGATACCTCACCTATCAGTCTCATCTCCTCTGCTTTCGGCTCAAAGATCACGCCCATATGTCCTTTCGAACCGGTTTCGAAAAGTATATGTTCAACATTTCTGCTCTTCAATAGTCCGTCGAAATAAAATGACATATCTTTCAATTCATCAGACTCATTAGTAATGATCACCGTCTTCGGAAGATTGCTTATTTCTCTGTTTTCCGCAAACACCAGATGCCTGTACCGCGCGTCGTTCTTATACCCTTTCGGGAAGACCATACTTCTCATTCCGTTATAAGCAATATTGTTCTTATAGAAATGCATAAGTCCACAATCAAGCAGCAGGCCATTATACATGTAGTCCCTCTTCTCGAATCTGTAATCAGAAAGCATATCCGGCGAAATGCTCAGCAGACTTTCAGCGACAGCATTTACGCCACCCGATGAATGCCCTGCAAGGTACAGATCACCTGCGTCGCCTTCATATGCGGAAGCATTTTTAAATATCCAGCGCGAGGCTTTATCTATATCCTCTATCTGGTCAAAAACAGTATATTCCGGATATGCCAGCCTGTAATTCAGCGCAAAGACCACAAATCCGTTCTGTGCCATCACATTGGCAAATACACTGTCGATCTTCTTATCGTGCGAGATGAATCCTCCTCCGTGTATATCTATAAGTACCGGCTTTTCAATACCATCATTACGAAAATATATGTCCATGGTATGTTCCGGGTCATCATCAGCTATGTAACTCACATCTGAGAGCGTTGTTATTTCAGATGACAAGCAGCTGCGGTCAAGGCGACCCAGATCCTTGATATAAGCCTTACTTCCGCTGTCTTTCATCATCCTGTTGATCATTGTTTTGTTAAGCCTTTATAATTCGGGATAATCAATACTAAAGTGTTTTAACTATTCGCCACTTTGCCACAGCTTCACATATTCCTTGAATCTCGGCAGATTGATCTTAATATATCCTCTGTCTTCCGTATTGATCAGATGCTTGTTTAGGATACGCTGCCTTAAGGAATCATATCCTTTCGGATTAGACATTTTTGCCTTGATCTCCGTTGCCTTTCCTGATTCGGAATTAACAATACATCTTACGAATTCCTGTTCGGCAACAGTAAGTGACTTCCATATCAGATCATATGAATCTCCGAATACTATACGGTCGAATTTGGAAATGATATCATCCCACTTCTCGTTCTTCTGTCTGTCAAAAAGCAAAGATCCCAGAACCTGATAAGCATATGCATATCCGCAAGTGAATTTAGCAAGCCTTACAGATTCCTGTTCATCAACTCCAAGCAGCTTACGGTACATCAGCGATATATCATACCTGTTAAGGGGACCGGTCTCTATTGGCTCGCTTCTCTTAAAAAAAGTTAGGTTTGGAGCATTGGTAAAATCTTCTATATTCTTAGCAAGACCCGTACAAACGAAGTAAATCCGCTTCTTATCATCCAGCAGCATTGCTCCCCAAATCGACAAAAACTTGACCATCTCCGGAGTCTTGGCAATATCGTCAATTCCTACGAGCACTTTATAACCCTTGTCATTTGCCTTCTGGATCATTTCAGATAATTCAGCCTCAGCAGAATAATACATAGAGTTATTCTCGGAAGTTCTTGTTATTTCGATATCCGCTTTTCCTTTTGCGATACTGATACCGGCTTCGGCAGAACCTCCGGTTGAAACTGATGTGGAATGAAGTTTGTTATCAATTAAAGACTCCTTGCTGAGCTTTGCTATCAGCGTAGTTACCGGATCGCCTGCGGCAGACAATGTATATACAAGCCAGTCTTTTTTTGCCGAAAGCGTATTTATAACTTTTCTGTATTCAACAGATTTACCGGAACCCCTTAAACCCACAATCTTATAAACATATTTAGATGAAAGGTCGCTTTCAAAGTTTACAATGATCTCGTCCGCATAATGCATATCAATAAATGCAGCACCTGCCACTCCCGGTGTTCTTGTAAACGGATTGATCTTTGTCATACAAGCCTCCGTGTTTGTGATGAAAATCCATCGTTGTGATGATTCGTGATGATTTTTTATATTTGTGATGATTTGTGATGTTCTGTGATGATTTTAACATGTGGCATTCAACATGTAAAGAATTCTATTCGAAATAACTTTCTACAAGGGTAGATATATTTTGCAATCATGCCTTCTTCTGCAATTTCTGAACAGAATTACTGAAACGTTCAGCTTTGGAGATAGCATCCTTCACGACCGTGGCCGAAAGAAAGTGCATACTTCTAGCTGTGAACGTCGGAATTCTCATCCGTTTATTCCTATATGTGAACTGGTAGTATACATATCTGTTCACGATTCTGGAGAGTTCAAGGGATCAGATTCACATATCTCCAAACGAGGATCTGCCTTTCCGAGAAACAATTATCCCGCACGCATCTTCAAACATATTATCTCCATATTCGCCTTCGAAAAAGAGATCCGTCCCCTTCTGTTATAACCAATTCACCGGCAGGCAGTAAGGCATCCCATAGTCAATGCCGGCGTCAATATGGCAGCTGTGCACTTGCGCATAATCCTCTCCTTAAGCGGACAGGAAATGTCACGATTCGTATGCGGTGCGGATCATGTCGAGGAGACCTTTTTCTTTAATGATCGCTATGCCTTGTCCTTCATCACCTAATACGATCAGATTATCGCCGGGATTGAGATCAAAGATTTTTCGTGCTTTTGCCGGAATTACGATCTGTCCCTTGTCTCCCATTTTTACTATTCCGAATATGTGCTTGCCCTTCGGCGGAACTGCAAAACCCATATTCTCCGGTTTGGCGGAGTCGAAATTCAGCAGATCATCGATCGTCACTCCGAAAACATCAGCGAGGAGTTTGCACTTCTCAATATCAGGCAGGGATTCACCCGTCTCATATTTTGAGAGTGTCTGTCTTGATACGCCGATCATGTCGGCGAGCTCCTCCTGTGACAGATCGTGTATCTTTCGAAGCTCCTGAAGATTATCCTTGAACATTTTTGATCTCCTTCCTCTTCTTTTTTGATATGCCCATAACTGCCCATCTGAAGAACGGTATCTTCGAGATGATAAGATCAAGTCCGTAACCTAATGCAAATCCCATGACAGCACTCAGAAGATAGCATGCCCATGGAGGTAAGATGCCTGTTTTTGCGAAGATCAGTGCCACACCGGAGATTCCGAGATAGTGGAAAATATAAAGACCCCAGCTGTGCTTTGTCATCCATGTTGTAAAGTTATTCGAGAAATCAAAAAACTTCGCAAAAACGCTTATCATCGCAAGGCTTCCGAACCAGCTGAACAGAAGGAACACAGGTGTTCTGTTGACCGGACTGTCTGCGTAATTCTGACCGAAATACATTACGCAGAATGCAACGCAGAGTCCTGCCGCGATAACTGCAAACAGCCAGAAGAACTTCTTCATCCTCTCTATAACTTCATCGTGCGAGAAGATAAAATATCCGAACAGGAACGTAAGGAAATACAGTCCGAATCTGTATACGCTGATCACGGGGGTGTTAAGGATCTGGCCTGCACCATATACTGCTGCGGCGAGGATGACCAATACCCATACGGGTGTCTTCCTGCAAATGTTCCAGAGTCGGTCTTTGTCGATCTTCTTAATGAGCACGAGTACCAGGGAGAACAGCCAGAGCATCTGTATATACCACAACACTCCGATACCGGAGAGGCAGTAGATCAGGTACTTTATGAAGCCTGGAACTTCCATTGATGCAGCATCACTTAATGAGGCGCTGACATATCCCTGAATGAACTGGAAAACGAACAGTCCTATCGTACAGGGAACGAGGAGCTTTACCGTTCTGGACCTGATGAATTCCTTTCCTGTCATCCTGTCGAGGGCATATCTGGCGCTGATTCCCGACACTATGAACAGGACCACCATAAACCACGGGAAAACGATGTACTGGTATATGTCGTAATACTGGACATCAAGGTCCGTGATCTTGCCTAGCGTTCCTAAAATTTCTTCCCCATTATACATATATAACACATGATAAATAACGACCAGAACGACCGTAAACCATCTGATGTTGTCTAAGTATGACTTTCTCATATCTATCCCACCTTTGCTACAATATTTAACATAATTGTAGTAAGGCAATCAACCGCAATCTACCAATCCGGGTTAACAAAAAATGCCCGTTTCTGTTAAAAAAGGTGGCATATCACGGTTATGCCTGGTCCTGTAATTGGGATAATCAGTCCACAACACCTCATAATCATCCATAACCGATTCATCAAAATAATCAGGAACACCGGAAGTATGATTCAAAAGCTGTCTCACCGTAACACGGGGAACGATCTGTTTCAGATCAAAATCCAGGATCGATCGTATTCGGGATCTCATTGGCCAGGTCTGCAAATCCTCCACAGTAATTCAGCAAGGCTCTTTTTCCGGTCGATTTCAACTTAAGAATAACCGTTTTTCGATGGGACACACCATGTCCCATGCCCGAAAACAGGGCTTTTGAGACAGTCCGTGTCCTTTAACCCACCCTCCCGCAAGGCTATCATCAGGCCATAACAAAACCCGAGAGGAGAAACTCAAAAATGAAAAACACAACATCAAACATCATCAAGATCATCGTACTCGCAGTACTCGGTATCACAGCTATTACATCCATACTGATCTCAATGTTCGGCAACGTCGATTCCAACCTCCCGCTTCAGATCGGTCTGGGCTGCACAGGACTTGCAGGCGTGATCACAATGGTTGATATGATAATCAAGAGCAGAAACAATAAGGCTGAGAACTGAGCGTTAGGGAGCAGTAAGCGAGTTGTAAGTCGTAAGCACCACCCTCCGAGAGGTGCGTCTAAAAGGGCGAGGTATCGGAATTGAGGGATTTGCCCCGATTTCGATACCTTTGTTTTTCGCAAGATATCGTAAATGAAGATTTTTTCCCGAAAACGATATCTCGGCTCTTCAGAAGGTATCGTAAATGAAGATTTTTTCCCGAAAACGATATCTCGGCTCTTCGAAAGGTATCGTAAATGAAGAATTTTTCCCGAAAACGATATCTTGGCTCTTCGAAAGATATCGTAAATGAAGATTTTTTCAGAAAAACGATATCTCGGCTCTCAGACAGATATCGTTTTTGAATACTTTTCCCCAAAAACGATATCTCAGAGCTGAAATTATCCCATTGGGAAGTTTTTCGAGACTTTGGGATAAAAATTGAGCGCGGAATTATCCCGCTGAGCCATTTTTCGAGACTTTACCCAAACAAAAAAACACTCACTTGGGTAAACCTGCCGCGATCAGAAGCAAACTATAACTCCGAAGAACCACTTTTCACTTCAAATTCCCGGCAGATCGCCGTTTCCCCTACCCTCGTTCATCCAAAACTTTCTGAACTCTGTCCTGAGCGATCTTGATAACCTGATCAAGGCTCTTCTGGCCTGAGAAATAAGCAGGCATTTCTTCTACAAGAACTTTATTGATGTCAGCATCTTCGGTCGTTGCAGAAGAACAGTTAATTATCGTATTCTCGAGAACGTCAATGTGCTCTGATGTGTACTTGACCCTGTTTTCGGGGGTGTCTGCGAAATAACCTCCGAAAAGACCGCTGATAGTGGTTTTGTTATAGTATTCTATCGCCGCCTCTCCGGTCGATCTGAAGTACTCGCGGTTCAGGACAAAACTGCCGTTCAATGAATATTCTTTCTGGAATTCATCAGACACGAGCAGTTTTACGAAGTCTGCACATGCATCAACATCGTATGCCTGTACAGATACGGCAATCGAAGAAGAAACAACTGTCACAGGTCCGCGGCCATCCGGGGAAGGCAGTCCGAGTATGGAATTGCCGGATTCGAGCTGCTGCAAAGTAATGAAATAATCTGCAAAATTGCTGCATGTGGTATATATGGCAGGTACGGTAAATGCAAACATTCCGGCACCGTATGAATTGGCGTATGAACCGCCTCCCTCATCCCAGGATATTGAATTTTCAGGGACGTTGTTCTTTACAAATTCTGCAATCGCTGCAAATTCAGGTCCCGAGAAATCCGCTTTGCCGTTCTTGATATACTCATTTCTTGAAGCGTTAAACAGACATGCAAAATAGTACGGCTGTCCGTGCGGTATAACGTCATTTCCGTTAAGGGGACCTCTCAGGAAATCAACATATTCATCTGTTGTAAAACCGAAACCAGATGCACCTGCATATGCACCGTCAGTGAAGATTCCGCTGATGCCGAAGCATAATGGAAGGTTATATAATTTCCCGTCAACTTTTGCATTATCGGCAATGTCAGTGAAGTATTTGTCAGGATCAAGATCTGCAACATAAGGCGAAAGATCGATAAGATAGCTGCTGTTATTAAGCTGATCTATACGGCTTATGTCAAGGAACATATCCGGTCCGTCTCCGCTCAGTATGTCTATAGACAGCTTATTTGATATGGCAGCATTCCGTTCGTTATCCAATCTTGAAAGCTCATCATCGCTGTTTACGTCGTTGAGATTATTAGAGCCGCTGCTGTAACGGTCTGTGACTTCGATGAAATACTTGTCATTTGTCTCGTTGTATTTCGTCAGCGCATCACACATGGCCTCATCCAAATAACCGCTTGGCGAGTAGAGTTCAAGGATCCTCTTGCCTGCATGAGGATTTTTGCCGGCCTTGGTAAACATAATGATCTCAAACCCTGATGCACTCCAGTCATTGAAGCTTGCAAAAGGTGTCGGCTCGTATTTTTCGCCGTAAAGGATGAACGAGTCTTCACTGATCTGACCAAGACTGTAATTTGCAAGAGAATTTCTGTTTACCGAACACCAGCTGTAGTTGAAGATCTCTTCTTTAGTCTTATTCTTAATATCGATCTTGGATATTCCCGTCGGTGTAGAAGAATAGATATTTCCGTCTGAACCGCCGGTCATGTTGGAGATGGAATAAGAATCAAGCCAGTCGAATTCTTTCGGATTCAGCTTCTTTAATTTTCCGCTCTTCAGATCCAGTTCAAGATAGTCGTAACCGATATCAGCACCCAGGAAAACAATGGCTTTGTCTTCACCTTTGGGAATAATATTGTCAACAGAATAGATGGTTGTATTTCCGTCTTCGATCTTGATCTTTTTTTCATTTCCTGCAGGATCTGTCACATAGAGATATCCTTCCGGAGGATCCGTATTCCAGTTCATCGATACCTGTATCTGATAGTCGCCGATACCAAACACTTGTGATGCCTGCTTATAAGACTCTTCATTGGTGACATTGAGGATTTCGCCGGTAAGAGGATCTATCGTATATTCTTTGATGACCTGCAGATTTGTTGCTGTATCAAATGAACTGGCGTCGACTACGATATTGCCGTTAAGATAGATAATACCTTCCGGGAATTCCCCGTCTTCGAAAAAATGAAGAAGATCGATGATGTTTTTGGTCTCGCCGCTTTTCTTATTGACGACAACAACATTTGAGATAAGCAGTTTAAGATAGGATTCATATTCCCAGTCGTAATCTTCCGGATACTCATAATTGCCCTGTGCGAGAAAAATATAATTGTCCTCATCTGCGCCTGCAAGTTGGGAGTGTATAGACTGCGTTTTTCTGTCAGGATCCACGCCGTTGTCGATCAGATATGTCTTTGTTTCAAACCACGGCATATCTTCTTCGATCAGTTTGCCGCTGTGACTGCTTTCCGTTTTTTCTTCCTTGCTGCACGATGCAATCGAAAACATAAACGATGCGGCAAGTACGGCAGCAGCCGTCTTGCGCAATAAATGGCTTTCCTTTTTCATTGTTTTATCTTTCACTTTTCTGATTCCTATTTCCCTGATCGTATTACTGTCTGATGAACTTTTTATCCCCTTCATATTCATCTCTGACAAAACGCTCAACAGTCATGTGGAGGTCGTATTTTTCGCGAAGTTCGGCAAGCTGCTTCATCATAGGAGATGCATGATGCTCATCTATGGCAGCCTGGTCGACCCATGAGTCAATCAGCAGCACTGTCTCCGGATCATCAAGTGGAACAAAATACTGATATCTCAGATTGCCTTTTTCGCTGCGGATGTTATCTGCTATTCCGGATTGCTCCATTTCCCGGGCAAATGCTCTTGCGCTTCCGTTCTGACCTTTGTAGTACAAATTAACTGTAATCATATTTCATCCTTTAGATCATTCTTCCAATACCAGCCACTGATTCATTCCGGCACCCGCGTCTTCATTCGGACGTTCCACGAATCCGAGCTTAGCATAAAAGGGTTCCTTCCCCTTGGCGGAATTAAGATTGAGATTCACCATATAGCCGGGCTTCATGTCATCCTTGATCCTTTTGATGACAGCCTCAACCAGTTTTCTCCCTATTCCCTGCCCCTGATACTCCGGAGCAACGATTACATCTGACAGAAAAGCCACATATCCGCCGTCCCAGGACAATCTTACAACGCCTATGGCTTTTTCATCATCTCTGACACAAAGAACCATGTAGGCGTTCTCCACACAATTTCTTGCTTCCTCGAGCGGGAAAAGCCTCCATCCGACCAATTTGCGTAATTCAAGGTATTCTTCTGGAGAAATGTAATCCTCGTATCTGATCATCTATTATCCACATCCTTTTTCGGAATTTCTTCTATAATATCATTAACGTATAAAATTGCCCCCGTTTAACCCCTGGAAAACCAAGGCCAGGTGTGGCATTTTTCAAGGAATTATTCATCGCTTATCTTCGGGAATCGGCCATAAAATATGCTGATTGAACATGAAGAAAGAGCCTTCCGGCAGACAGTTTATGAACTGCCCGAAAATGGCCTGGTCCCCAAAGCAGTCCTGATTTGAATCAGCACTGATTCCAAAACGCCATATTCCCTTGTTCTGATTTTGTGCTGATATGCCTCTGTTTCTGTGCTAAAAACGGTCTGATTTAGCACAAAAATAGAACAGCGCTGTGTCCATGCGTATGATTGCGAATTCCGTGCAGTATTTTGCGTTTTTAAATTTGGTTGTAAATACGCTATCATATACGGAATTCAGGATACTGAACCCCGGCTTACGGAAGAACTGAAAACACTTATAAGGAAGTGAATATAAACATGGAGATTTATACGAAGAATTCGTATGTAACAGGCAGCATGTGTGACGGCAAACTTAAGCTGTCGGTGCTTGCCGCAGATGAGATCGTCGAGAATGCGGTAACCGAATTAATGGGCGATCTCGGTATCGACGGGATCGTGGCGATGGAAAAATACAAAGCCATGTGGCTTATCGCCAAGAACAATATCTGTTTTATCAAACGCCCTAAATGGCGTGAAGAATTCACGGTGAAATGCTATATATCAAAACATTCCGTCGTAAAGCTTAACCTTGATACGATCGTTGAGTCCAAAACAGGTGAACTGTTTTTAAAAGCAAGGACCGAGCTGGCCGCTGTCGACCTTGAGACAGGAAAGATTCGCAAGGCTGAGACTGTCGGATTCGATCCATCAATGGAGAATCCGGTGCAGACTGAAGGTCTTGATTTCTCGCGCTTCCCCAAAGCATGCGGCGGCATTATGGAGTCAGTCACAGTGCGTTCCACCAGCCTTGATTACTGCTACCATACAAACAACATTGAGTACGTGAGGTTCATGCTTAATACTTATCCTGTTGAACATTTTAAAAGCCACGAGCCTGCTCAGCTTGAGATCCATTATGCCAGCCAGTCTTTTGAAGGCGAGGAGCTCAGTATCATAAAGGAGCCTGATGACAGCGGAGATCAGTTCCATATCCTCCGTGACAGTCAGGAAATCACCTCGTGCAAGATCAGTTGGGTGTAAATGAGTGAGATGATTATATTTAAGAGGAATTAACTAAGTATGCAAAAAGCACTTTTCGTATGTCACGGCACTCTGCTGACTTAAAAACAATGTCCTTTATTTTAGGGCTTTTGAGGGTGTTTTCTTGATTTTTTGACCCTCGTTTGACCCCAGGAAAAACAAAGGCCCGGTGTGGTAAATTTCAAGCATTTATTCGCAACAAAACGTATTTAAGATTTTGCAGAACAAAGGATTATCTTTAAGTTCTACTTTAAGATTTTATTGACATCAGTAAAATCTTAAAGTAGAATCATCTTGAACTCAAAGCACCGGAGGTATCAACATGGTAATAAGGGAACACTATCTAAAGCAGATCCGGCCATTTTACGATAGTGATCTGATCAAGATCATTACCGGAATAAGAAGGTGCGGAAAGTCTGTCATCCTGGAACAGGTTCAGGATGAGATAAAAGCGGCAGGTAAGCCTTGCCTCTTTCTTGACTTTGATCTTAAGCCGACAAGAAACCTGATTCCTGA
>Ga0247611_10007894_pt1 | contig 13236 bp, 14 predicted proteins | sample 177DNAGHGhighgp2_FD_192422 | JGI IMG/M metagenome (GOLD analysis project Ga0247611, IMG submission 192422) | Sheep rumen microbial communities from Palmerston North, Manawatu-Wanganui, New Zealand - 1770 DNA GHGhigh gp2 | ecosystem: Host-associated > Mammals > Digestive system > Stomach > Rumen... | reverse complement strand
ATTCATACCTGCAATAATTTTAATTCTTGTTGATAAGTTCTTTTTAACTATTTCAGGTACTTCAGCATAAGATATTAATTCTCCATCAATTCTTATTCTTACTTTAAGTGTAGTAGGAGTGGGATCAAAGTGAATATCAGAGGCTCTTTTTTGAAAAGCATCTGTTATCATTTCATTTACTAAATCAACTATTGGTATATTGTCATAATCAAAGGATCTAAAAACATTATTAACTTCTTTTTTGGTATCTTTAGTAGTTTTAGTAGTTTTTTTAACCGTTTTCTTTGCTTCAGCCACTTGTTCTCACCCACAATTCTATTCTTATTCATTATACTATAAAGGACTATATTTATTCAAGTTATAAATTATATTTTTTCTTATATATATTAATTAAATTATTAATTTTTACATAGTTATCTTCATTAAATATATCTTTATAATTAGAAATATTAAAACTATTAGGATTATCTATTAATAACATATAGTTATCTTTAATATAGTTATATATAAAATCTAACTCTTTTTTAGATAAATAAATATTATTATTAATAGCAAAGTTATTAATGTCATTTATATTCATTTTTTTTATATAGTTTATAATTAAATTTTTAATAATAATCACCCAATATATTGTATGAAATAATTATATTTTTAAATACTAATAATGGTGAAATATATGAAAAAGATACCATATATTATAATTATTATTTTATATTCTATAATAGTATATAAATTAGTTGATATTAGATATTTTAATAATAGTAAATATAAAGAAGAATATATGATAAAAAGTAATAATATTATTGAAGGAAAAACACCATTAAGAGGAAGAATATTAGATAGAAATAATAATGTATTAGTAGATAATGTTTCTATTTATAATATTAATTATAGAAAAACAAAAAATATAAATAAAGATGATGAAATAAATATTGCCAAATATTTAACAAAAATCTTAGAATTAAAAGATATTGCAAGTATACAAGAATTAAATGCTTTTTATATACTAAATAATGATGTTAGTTCATATTTAACTGAGGAAGAAATAAATAATTATAAATATCGAAAAATAAGTAATGATGATATATATAATATAGTTATTAATAGAATAAGTGATGAAGTTAGTAAATATAGTGATGAAGAAAAAGTAATTATTCATACATATTATTTGATGAATAAGGGATATATTAGTGAATCAAAAGTTATTAAAGAAGATGTTACCTTCGATGTTTGTGCTAAGATAAGTGAGGATAATATTAATGGTCTTAGTTGTGATATAACTTGGAAAAGAATAATTAATTATCCTTTTTTACAAACATTGGTAGGATCAGTAGGTAAAATTAATGAAGAAAATAAAGATTTATATTTAAAAAGTGGTTATAGTGGTGATGATATAGTTGGTATATCAGGATTAGAATTGTATTATGATAACTATTTAAAAGGCAAAAAAGCTATTTATAAATTAAATGATGATAATTCTTTAGAAATGATTAAAAGAGAAGAAAAAGGACAAGATTTAGTATTAGCGTTAGATATAGAATTGGAAAAGAAATCATATGAGTTATTAATTAATCATTTTGAGATAGCAGATACTTTAGCAAATACTAATTATTTTAAAGAGGCATATATTATAATTTCAAATCCTAATAACGGCCAAATATTATCTTTAGTTGGTTTACAAAAAAATAGAATTAACAAGAGTAATTCTTATAGTGATATATCTTCGAAAGCATTAATGTCTTCTTATACAGTTGGGTCAATTGTAAAAGGAGCTTCACATACGGTTGGATATTTAAACAATTTAATAGATGTTGGTAAAAAGATAAACGATTCATGTGTAAAACTATATAAAGTTCCTGAAAAGTGTTCGTTTAAAAGGTTAGGATTAATAGATGATATATCTGCATTAAAGATGTCATCTAATTATTATCAATTTATTACTGCAATTAAATCAACAGGTAATAAGTATTATAATAATATGAAATTACCAGTAAATGAAGATAACTTTAATTTATATCGAAATGTATTTAAAAAGTATGGATTAGGATCCTCTACAGGAATAGATTTTGATAAGGAATCATATGGAATTAAAGGAAAAAAGATATCAGGTGATCTTCTTCTTAATTTAGCTATAGGACAATATGATACATACACACCAATTGAGTTAACATCATATATAAATACAATAGCAACTAAAGGTAAAAGGTATTCATTAAGTTTTAGATTACAAGAAAATGAAATAATAGATGAAGTTGGATTAGAAGAAAAATATATGGATAGAATTCATCAAGGCTTTTTTGATGTCGTAAATAGTGGTACAGGAAGAGGATATACAGATTTAAAGTTTAAACCTGCTGGTAAAACAGGAACATCAGAGAGTTTTTATAAGGATAATATAATGACCATTAATTCGTCATATATAATGTTTGCTCCAGTTGATAATCCAAAATATAGTGTGGTAGTTGTTACTCCAAATATATCTTATCAAAATAAAAATAATGAATATATTGCCTTTATCAACAGAATGATATCTAAAAGTATAACAGATTTTTTATTTGAAAATTATTAATAGTATGCTAAAATTATATTAGGGTAGTGATGATATGGAAAATAATAATATGGAAAATAATAATATGGAAAATAATAATATTGGAAACAATAATTTAGAAAATAATAATGTTATAAGCACTCAAGAAGTAAATGAAATTGTTGAAAGTACACCTGTAGTTAATGATAATGTTGAGAATATTACTTTAGAAAATATACAAGAAAAAAATGAAAATATTGATAATAAGAAATTATTTAACATTATTGGTGTTGCCCTTGCGTTATTAATTATAGGGATATCAGGATTTCTTATTTATAAGAGTTTTATAGAAATAAGTAATAATACAAGCAATAATAATAATAATAATGAAAACAGTGAAAGTAATAATAAAGAAATTAAAGAAAGTGATATTAATAAAGTTGGATTTGAGCAATATAATATTTTATATTCTAAAAATAGTTATTTAAATAATACATATATATTTTTTAAAGATGAAAGCGTTAATCTAAATAATTTAAGTAACCAAGATAAATTATATTTATTGTATTCTTTTGTATCTACTGAAGATAAAAATAAGACAGGAACTTATTCTGAAGATTGCTTTTTAAGTAAGGGAATATATACTAAAGATACTTATCCTGATAATTGTCCTAAGGAAACATTTGATAAGAGTATTTTAACAGAACAAATAAATAAGCATTTTGGAAATGATTTTAAAGTTGATTATACTGATTTCTATGCTTCATCATCATATCAATGTTTTATTAAAGAATCAAAATATACATGTTTATTAAATGCTAGTGACTTTAAAATAATGGATTATACTACATTTATGAAATATGATTCTGCAAAATTAGAAAACAATATATTAGAAATAACTTCTTATTTATTAACAGCTAGAAAATACCCTGTTTCTAATTATACAAAAGGTATTTATTCAAACGCAAGTGCTACAAATAAAATAGATGATTTACCTTTTGAAATAAGTAATACAATTACACAAGAATTAAATGATAGATTAATAGAACAATATAAAGATAAAATAACAAAATATAAATCAACATTCACTAAAGTAAGAGATAATTATTTGTGGGAAAAAACTGAAATAGTTAAATAAGTGTATAGTATTACACTTTTTAATTTTTATATCTTTTTAAAAATTGATTAAATAAAGATTATTCAATTTTTAAAAATGTCTTAAAACAAATATAAAAATTAACAGTTTAAAAAATAATCATTTTTAAAAAATAGCAATTTGACAAGTATTATAATCTATATTATAAGAGAATTTGCACACCGAAAGGTGGTAAATTATAGTGTTTGTGCCTTTCATTTTATAATGGAAGGAGGGATCATCATGACTAAGAGAAACTTCATGGTTACGATCTTATTTCTTATAATAATAATAATTATGCTTCTAATGAAATACTAATAAATTATAATTAAAAAAAACACTCACTGGTTTTCCACGGGGGTTTTGCAGTGAGTGTCTCAACTCGAGGCACAACACCTGAATCACTTCTAGGTGTGCACTTAAATAATATATACCATTTATTATATTAAATGTAAAGATTTATTTTAAAATTGATATTTGATATAATATTTTTAGAAGGGAAGCTTCATATGTCATACATTAAAGGAAAAGTTAGAAATCTTATATTTGAAAGTGAATCTGGATATAAAGTAGGTATCATTAGAGTAAAAGAAACTGATGATGAAGAGTTAAAAGATTACCTAAATAAAACTATTACATTTGTAGGTTATTTTGCTGATTTAAATCATGAAGATAATTATATATTAAATGGTTCTTTAGTATACAATGATAAGTATGGATATCAATTTAAAACTGATAGTTATGAAAGAGAAGAGATAAAAGGGGAAGCTGCAGTAATAGAGTTTTTAGCATCTCCTTTAATTAAGGGTTGTGGTGAAAAAACAGCTAAGAATATAGTCGATTCCTTAGGTAGTGATGCTATTAGTTTAATTAAAGAAAATCCAGCTAATTTGTTAGTTGTAAAAGGAATGACTGAAAAAAAAGCTAATATGATATATGATAGTATAGTAAAATATCAAAGTACTGATGATATGATTGTCTTCTTTAGAAAAGTAGGATTTACTATAAATGAAGCTTTAACTATTATTAATAAATATGGAGATAAATCATTAAATATATTTGAAACAAATCCATATATTTTAAAGGATTTAATTGATTTTAAAAAAATAGATAGTGCATATTTAAAATTTGCTAACTTCGATGAATCAATCAGAGAAAAAGAGTGTCTTTTAGAGACGTTATCACACTTAGAAATGGAATTAGGAGATACATATTTTAGTGAAGATGAAATAATTGATGGTTTAAGAAGATACTTTAAAATAATATTAGATTATGATAAATACATTAATTATATTAATGAACTTGTTACTAATAGAGTAATTGTAAAAAATGACAGTATGTTATCTTTAGCTACAACAAATGATATGGAAGAATATATATCTTCTAGATTAATTGAAATAAATGAACAAGATACAAAAGTATATACTATATTTGAAACAGAAATAATTAAACTACAAGAATATAACAATGTAACTTATAATAAAGATCAACTAAAAGCTATTAAATCTTCTTTAGAAAGTAGGGTAAGTATTATAAGTGGTGGACCTGGTACTGGTAAAACAACAATAGTAAAAGCTATTGTCGATTTATATATAACGTTACATAAATTAGATACTAGAGAAATATTAAATAGTATTGCATTATTAGCACCAACTGGAAGAGCCGCTAAGAAGTTAAGTGAAGCAACATTACTTCCTGCTTCAACTATTCATAGATATTTAAAATGGAATAAAGAAACTAATGATTTTGGTGTTAATGAATTTAATCCTAATAATCATAAATTAGTAATTGTAGATGAAACTTCAATGATTGATACTTATGTTTTTACATCCCTTTTAAAGGGATTAACTAAAAATATTCAGATAGTATTTGTTGGTGATGCAAACCAACTTCCTTCTGTTGGACCAGGAATGGTATTAAATGATTTGATATCATCTAATTTGTTTACGTTTACACCACTAACTCAAATTTATAGACAAAGTATTAATTCCTATATTCCAATACTTGCAAGTGAGATAAAAAACAAAGAATTAAGTGAAGATTTTAAATCCAAAAAGGATGATTATAATTTTTTGCCAATTTCATCAAGTTTAGTTAAAGAAAATTTAAGGAAAATATGTCAAATGTCAATTGAAAAAGGGCTAACTGATAGGGATATTCAAATCCTTGCTCCCATGTATAAAGGAGAAAATGGAATAGATAATATAAATACTATATTGCAGGAACTATTTAATCCTAAAGACAAGAGTAAAACAGAAGTGAAAATAGGAGATGTTATTTATAGAAAGGGAGATAAATTATTACAATTAGTAAATGATATAGATAAGAATGTATTTAATGGTGATATTGGATATATAAAAGAAATAGTATCTATTAATCATCCCAGAAAAAAAGATATATTTCTAATTGATTTTGATGGTAATACTTTAGAATATACTAAGGAAGAAATGTATAACGTTAAACATGCTTATGCTATTTCTATTCATAAATCACAAGGAAGTGAATTTTCTCATGTAATAATTCCTGTTGTAAGAAATTACTATAAAATGTTATATAATAAATTAATTTATACAGCTGTTTCTCGCGCTAAAAAATCATTGGTGATAATAGGTGAAGAACAAGCATTTAAAATGGCTGTATATAATGACGCTTCAACAAAGAGAAAAACGACACTTTTAGATAAATTAATGAATAAAATATAATTAATAATCCATAATAATTATGGAGGTAATGTCAATGAAAAAAATGATGTTGATGCTAGGAATGGTTGGTGGCGGAGCACTAACATATGCAATGCTTAATAAAAACACAAGAAAAATGATGATAAAAAAAATGGACTCAATGTTAAAAGAAGCAGATAAGATGTTAGATGATACTTTAAATTAAGTACTTATTATAAGTACTTTTTTATTGAATTTTTATATAATTAGTTATATAATACTTTCTCAATTAAAGGGGGAAGTATTATGATAAAAGAATTTAATAGTCAAAATGATTATAATAGATTTATTTATTCAATTACAAAGAATAATTCTATTGGTTTTGGTGGAGAAGGAGAATGTTTTTTAGGGAAAGATAATTTAGCATATAAAGTTATTAATTCTGATAGTTTATTAAACTATGATGTTGATTCTATTATTACTAAGGATAAGTATAATTTATCGCATTTTGCTTTTCCTATAGATTTATATACTGATTCAAATCATGAAAAACTTTATGGTTATAGTAGTGAGTATTTTAGAAATGATAAATTTAAAGAAGTTGAGGAAGAAGATATAGATTTTTATTTGGAGTGTTTAATAAGTAGCTACTATAAAATGCTTGATGAAGTAAAAATACTATCAAAGGACAAAATATTTTTATTCGATATTATTAATAATATTATTTATTGTAATTATGAAATAGTTGCTATTGATACTTTGTGTTATTTTAAAAAGAAAGAAAGTACCTATAAAGCTAATAAAGATATGTTATTAAATGCAATAGAAAATGAGTTTTATTTTTATTTTGATCTAGATAAAACCTTTCAAGATGAAAAATCAATAGAACAAATAGCAAGAAATGTTAAAAAATATGTAAAGAAAATTAAATATTAAAATAAAAATTTATATTTCTTTTCTATTTGGAGTATAATAAGAATAGAAAAGAGGATTTATAATATGGAAAAGAAAACAATAATGGGTTTTTTAGCAGGTACTATAATTGGTACAGTTCTTGGATTAGCCTTTGCACCAAAATCTGGAAAGGAAATTAGAAAAGATATTTCTAACAAAGCTAAAACAATATCAAAAAAAGTAAAAGATATTGATTTAGATGATATTAGAGAATTTGTTGTTGAAAAGAGTGCTGATATAGAAGAAAAACTAAATAAATTATCTAAAGAAAAAGTATTTAAAAATGCTAAAAAATTAGCTAAAGAAATAGAAAAAGAAATGGCTAATTTATGTGATTCAGTTAAAGATATATCTGAAGATGTTATGCAAGAATCAGTTGAATTATTAAGAGAAAAATCTATAAAAACAATTGAAAAAGTATTAAAGAAACTAAAAGAAGATTAATTATTAATCTTCTTTATTTATTATCAACAAAGTTTTTTATAAATTCATCATATGCTTTATAAGATATATCTTTTTCTAATTCTTCATATTTTATTTCTTTACTTTCAAGTAATGATTTAACTAAATATTTCAAAAAGTATGGATTTCTAATTAATAATGGTCCGAGTAAATATGTTCCATAGAAGTTATTTTTAGTTATTCCTTCTTGTATTTTATTAGGTTCAAAACCAGTACCTACTTTTACTTCAAATAAATTATCTTCGCTAACTTCATATATTACACTATCTCTATTTTGAAAACCAATTACTAATTCTTTTATATTTTTAAATGTATATACTTGTTCTCCAACAATTCTAAAGTCTATTTTTTTAGATTCATAATTTAATACTTTAGAGAATAAATCTAAGGAATTACCAGTAGCTAGAACAAAACCATTATTATCTATATATTTTTTAAAGTCATTAGTATATTTTTCAAAATCATTATCGACAATATTATAATTTTCATCACTACCAGATCCTAAATATATAAAATCATAATTACTTATATTTATTTTTTCATTAATTGATTTAAAATCAACTAATACTTCTATATTTTGTTTTTCTAATGCATTAGTTAATGCTCTAACATTAGCATTTTCACCATATAAATTTAATAAATCGTAATATAGATGTAATATTTTAATTTGTTTCATATTCTTGAGCCTTCTTTCTTATAATAGCTGTCATATCAAAACATACCATTGTATATATATCTCCTTTAGAATTATTATCTACTAAAGATATTATGTTATCTAGATCATCTACTAATACTATTTTATTCTTATCGATATTAGCATATTCCAATCTAGTTGCTACATCGTATCTAAATTTACCTATACAAAATATTTTATCTATATTTGAATCATTATTTAACATTTCAAAATCTACATCATATAGCCAAGATATATCAGTTGTTTTATATCTTCTTGATACGTTATCAAATCCAAGTATTATTGTTTTAGTTCCTTTTTGATGAATAATATAATTTAAACTTTGAAAATAACTTAAATTGTTTTCATTTTTACTTTCTAACATTGTAAGTTTTCTCGATTTTACAGATAATGATTTTCCTCTTTTACTATCTTTAATATTATTTAATGAATTAATTATTTTATTTTCATCAATCTTAATTATATTACATAATGAATAACAAGCTAGATATGCATAACACATAAATAGGGCATTATTACTTAGTTGTATTTCTTTATCCAATATATAAAACTTATTATTATCATAATCTAATTTACTTCCATAATAATCAAGATGTCCTCTTTCAAAATCATTATTAGGACATTTATATGAACCAATGTGACCATAATGATAATAATCGTATATTAATTTTTTATTACATACTGGACAATAAGCAAAATCGACACTTTTAATAGATATTTCTTTTTTATCACTTGCTATTTCATTCATTCCATATGTAGTTATTTTACCTTTATGATATAGTTTAAATCTATTAACTAATGGATCATCTACATTAATTATTAAATGAACACTATCATCGACACCCTTTAATATTTCATTAAATACTTCTTCAGGTGTTCCATTTCTTGTTGGTTGATCTCTTGTTACGTTTGTAACTATTAAATATGTAGGTTTCCATTTTTTAAATATATGATGAAGATGTCTTTCATCACATTCTAAAATAAGAACATCTTTTTTAAACTTACCAAATAAGGTACAATTATTTAATATTAATGATATAGCTCCATTAATACCATTATTACCAGATTCATTAAGTACTACTGAGTAATTATTATCAAGTAATGTATTTTTAATTAAATTACATGTAGTTCCTTTACCAGAAGATCCAGTAATAGCTATTGTTATTTTTGGATGTTTAATTTTATCTAATATATTTTTATCTATATGATCATATACAAATGCACCTGGAAATTGTGCTCCATTAAATCTAAATAATTTACAAATAAATGTAATTATTTTATTTGTTAATACTGCAATAAAAACTTTCATTTAAATCACCATTATAATTATATCATTTTTTGTGATGTTTTGTCGAAGTTATATTATTTATTTACACAAAGTGTTAATATGAATTAGGTGATGGTAATGAATATATATTATATGAATAATACTTTATATGTTAATTTAAATGACTATTTAGATGATATGAATGCTAATACTTTAAAAAGTAGGGTATTTGGTATATTAGATGATTATGATATAGAAAATATAGTATTAAATATAATATCAAATAATAAAGATAATTATTTAATAGATGATTTTATAAAAGAGTATCATAAAAGATATAATGGAAATTTATTGATAAAGTGATTTGACTTAATATAAAATATATTCTATAATATATAATAGGTGAGAAAAATGAAAAAGGGTAAAAAGGGTTCTTCTTACGTTGGGTTTGCTTTAATATGTATCATATTAGGAGCAATACTATTATCTGTTGGAAGTTTTATTAAAAATGATTTAACAAAGAATACTGAATTAGTTGATGCTACAGTAAAGATTGCTTCATATGAACAAGTAGATGGAGATAAAGTAAATGTAATATGCAAATATGGTTTCGAAGGAAATGAATATAATTATGTTTGTCATACAGCTAATAAGGATGAAGCAAAAGAAAAATATAAAATCGGAACTGAAGAAACAATAAAAATTGATAAATCAAATCCAGGTAAAATTACTATTTTAGATTTTAGATTTGTAATAATAGCTATATATACAATAGGATTTATATTCTTCTTTATTGCAATTATATATATGATTAGTGAAATAGTAAGACTTGCAAAAAGAAATAAAGTATTTAATGAAGGATTAGAAGAAGGTAATAATTAATTACGTTCTTTTTTTATTTTATAAATCATAAACTTAATAAGGTGATATTGCTTGAAAAAGATAGTGTTTATTCTCTTATTAATTATTATTCCATTTAAAGTTAAAGCTATAAGTGCTTCATCATATATAGTTATGGATTACAATTCAAATAGAGTCTTGGAGGGTTCTAACATCAATGATAAAAAACTAATAGCTTCTATTACTAAAATTATGACTTGTATTATTGCTTTAGAAAATTCAGATATTAATCAAGAAGTGGAAGTTTCAAGTGAAGTATTAAAATCTTATGGTAGTGGAATATATATTGAAATAGGTGAAAAATTAACATTAGAAGATCTTTTATATGGATTAATGTTAAGATCTGGAAATGACGCAGCATTAGAAATAGCTAGAGTAGTGTCTAAATCACAAGAAGAGTTTGTAAAATTAATGAATCTTAAAGCAAAAGATTTAGGAATGAATAATACATTATTTATTAATGATAGTGGTTTGGAAGACAACAAAGGTGATGGTAATAAATCAAGTAGCTATGATATGGCTATTCTTATGTCTTATGCATTAAAAAATGATAAATTTAAAGAAATAATTAGTACTAAAAGAAAAATAGTTAAATCATCTCATAAAACATATGATTGGTACAATAAGAATAAGTTACTTACAGATTATAAATATTGTATTGGAGGTAAAACAGGATTTACTAAAAAGGCAAGAAGAACATTAGTTACTGCTGCTTCTAAAGATGATAAAACTATTATAATTGTCACTTTAAATGATCCTAATGATTTTTCTAACCATAAGAACTTATATGAGAGTAGTTTTAAAAAATATAATTTAATTACTATACTTAATAAAGATCTATTTAATTTAAAAGATGTAGATTATAATGGTAGAGTTTATATTAAAGATGACTTTAAAATGTTATTAACTAAGAGTGAAGAAAATAAGATAACAATAGATTATGAAATGAAGAAAAATGGTAGTTATAATGATGAAGATGTGGTAGGTATTGCTCATATTAAACTAAATAATAATGAAATAAATACAGTTGCTATATATCTAGATACTAATAATAAAAAGAATATAAAAAAGGAAAAGAATTGGTTTTTAAAACTAATAGATTATATCATCTTTTGGAGATAAATAATGGTTAACATTATATGGTGTTTTTTAATAATAATAAGTATTATTTATTCTATATTTACTGGTAATATATCTTCGATAAATGATGAAATAATATTAAGTGGAAAAAGTGCATTTAACTTAATTATTACAATGACTGAAGTTACAGTACTTTGGACAGGCATTCTTCGTATAGCAGAAAAGAGTGGTTTACTTCGAAAATTTGCACTCATTATATCTCCAATTCTTTCAAAGTTATTTCCTTCCATTGAAAAAGGACATGAAAGTTTAGATTATATATCATCTAATGTAGCAGCAAATATGATGGGTTTAGGATCAGCAGCTACACCTTTTGGTCTTAAAGCTATGAAATCCTTGCAAGAAATAAATAAAGATAAAACAAAAGCAAGCGATGCTATGATTACTTTTTTAGTTTTAAATACATCTGGAGTTACTATTATTCCTACCACCGTAATTGCTATGCGTATGTCTTATGGTAGCGCTAATCCTAGTGAAATAATAATTACAGCAATACTTGCTACTATTTGTTCTAGTATAGCTGGACTATCATTAGATTACTTTATTAGAAGGAGGAATAGATGAGTCATTTTGTAATTCCTATAGTTGTATTAATTATTATTGTATATGGATTAATTAAAAGAAGAAATATTTATGAAGACTTCTTAGATGGTGCAAAAGAAGGTATTCAACTAATATATTCGATAATACCTGCTATATTAGCTATGACATTTGCCATAAATATCTTTTTAAAAAGTAATGTTATTTCTATTCCTTTAATTATATTAAAACCAATTATTAAAACTATTCCTTTAGAGGTAATACCTATGTGTTTATTAAGACCAATATCTGGAACTGCAACACTTGCAATATTAAATAATATATATTCTTTATATGGACCAGATTCCTTTATTGGAAGATTATCTTCAACTATTCAAGGTTGTACTGATACTACAATATATGTTTTAGCATTATATTTTGGAAGTATAAAGATATTTAAAACTAGATATGCATTATATGTTGGTTTGTTTGCTGATTTAGTTGGTATAATTGCTTCAATTATAATAGTTTCTTTATTTTTTTCTTAAGTTATGATAAAATACTTACCTGGAGGTTTTTTATATGGCTATGATAGTTGATTATTTTAAAAATGATAGAATATATAATGCAGAATTGATAGATTTAATTCCTACTAATCTTGAATGGTATTGTCATGATAAATATTTAAAAAGAGCAGTAGAAACTTTTGATGAATTAACTTTCGGTAATAGAAAAGAATTATCAGAAATAGCAACTAATGTTAAATGTAATAAGGATACTTTAATCTATAATATAGATGATAAGGTAAATATAGGTTATTACTATGATTTGTTAAATGCTTTTTATATTAAGGCTTATATATCTTCTGAATGTGCAATAGGTAATATACCATTTATAGTTGAACATATATTTAATCAAAGAACTCATATTATTAAAGTTGAAAGAGATTACAATTACGGTTATATTCCGGTATTAGAT
>Ga0247611_10007893_pt1 | contig 13238 bp, 12 predicted proteins | sample 177DNAGHGhighgp2_FD_192422 | JGI IMG/M metagenome (GOLD analysis project Ga0247611, IMG submission 192422) | Sheep rumen microbial communities from Palmerston North, Manawatu-Wanganui, New Zealand - 1770 DNA GHGhigh gp2 | ecosystem: Host-associated > Mammals > Digestive system > Stomach > Rumen... | reverse complement strand
AAATCATTAAAGTGAATAATTATTCATATACTGAATATTCAATATATTTGTATATTTATTCATTCACATTTTGTTCATTATTTGTTCATGTATCGTTTACTATTTGTTCATAATTTGTTCATACGGAGTTCATATTTTGCCTTTATACTAAGCGTAGCTCAGGTGGGAGGAGGGCCTGGGTTCTGGGTGCATAGCACCCCCCGTGTACGGGTATAGTATACCCATTTTGGGTATATTAGCCAAAACAAGGGGTTAGTATACCCTTTGGCAAGTTAGCACCAGTTAGCCGGCTAACTGGTGCAGAGAATGAAAAGGAAGTTAGCCGGCTAACTGAAATATCATAGAAAAGGAGTATTTACCATGAAAAAGGAAGAAAAGAATATTGAAGTCGTTTCCAATGAGAACGCCCTTTCCAGTGTTATGCACACCATCGAAAGTGACAGCTTGCCCGAAAATGCCTATCTTGTCATTGATGACAAGACAAGCATCGTTAAAAAGGAATACACCTTTGCAATTCCCAAAGGCAAGCGCGGACAGGTTGCCGTGAACAATCCGGAAATCATCAAGTCAATCGAGCGTATCAACGCTGCCCAGTATGGGCAATCCATTATGGGCTATGTTATCTGTAAAGAGTTCGCCCGCCTTGACAGTCACGCCGATGAAATCGTGAAAATGGGCTTTAACGATGTGGCAGACTTTGGCGCGACTATGTTTGGCTACAAGTCCACCACTGTAAACCAGTACATCCGCATTGGCAAGTATATGATTGATGATAGTTACCGCCCTGTTCCCGTTCTCCCGTCTACTATTTCCATCAGTGCTATGATTGAATTGCTTGCACCTGCTAACGATGGTAAAGACGGTGTGGACCTTAGCAAGATCGCTAATTGGTATAGCACTGGTGTATTGGCTGACGGTATGAGTAAAAACAAAATCCGCCTTGCCCTTAAGGAAGCAAATAAAGCCTTGCCCGAAAATGCAGACAGTGCAGACGCTGACAGCAAGGACAGCAAGGACAGCAAGGACAGCAAGGACAGCAAGGACAGCAAGGACAGCAAGGACAGCAAGGACAGTGTGGATGCCGTTTCTATCATTGACAGACTTAACGATATGACGCCGGATGCCGCCGCCGGAAACGCATTGAACGCCCTCGAAATCCTTTCCGCTATCTTTGAGAAATTCGCCGCCGATAGCAACGCCGCCGAAAATATCGAGGAATTGAGGGCTATTGCGAGGGCTATGATTAAATAAGCTGCAGTTGACATAATGCAAAGGGGAGAAATCCCCTTTGCATTAGACCCACTCACTTTCATACGCTAAAGTGCTAATATGTTAAACTGTTACAGTGTACTACTTTAATGTGCTAAAGTGGTAAAGCGTACTTTCATACGCTAAAGTGCTAATGTGTTAAACTGTTACAGTGTAGCACTTTAATGCGCTAAAGTTCATTTTTTCAAAATTGATTAGCCAGCTAATTGGTTTTTCAATTTTGGCAAATTTTGGTAATTTGATTAGCCGGCTAACCGACTTAGCGAAGTTGGCGTTTCCAACATATTTTATGAAGTCAATTAGCCGGCTAACTGGAAAATGCAAAATGGTGTAAAATACTCCAGGGGTTATCAAAAATGTGCCTGATTTTAATTTTGATTAGCCGGCTAACCGATATAACAAATTTTAATAGGAGGGCTATAAAAATGGCTTACAAGTTTAATTTTTCCAAGAAGTACAACGTGGAGCGCAAGTTCGATATTGATACCAGCAATTTTGAGTACGTCAATCTCGAAGACCTTTTCGACGGTGATGAAACCAAAGTTTACCCGGTTTGTGGCATCTATATCAACACCCGCGGTAAATTTGATGACCGTCCGGTAATTGCTACCGATTCCTGCTATGTCAATCTTCCTGCCCATCTGTGTGATGTGTGCAGAGAAATTCTCAACGATGAAAAGGCAGTCAAGGCAATCAATGATGGTTATGTAGGCTTTACTATCTACTCTTACGAGCAGAAGAGGTATGATAAGACCTGCTATAGCATCCGCTGGGCTGATGTGAACCCTGCCGACATCGCTTCTGAGGATTTCGGCGGCTAATGCAAAACCGGTTAGCCGGCTAACTGGATTTCTTCAGTTAGCCGGCTAATTGGATTATAGTTTAAAAAAGGAGGAGGGTCTTATGAAGCGGAATGATTTAACACGTTATCAGCAAGTAAGGCTTAGTAAAGCAAGAACGTGTCCAATTTGTGGTCATGAAATTTATAACGATGATGATTTAGAATTTGTAGTTCGTCCGCTTGGCAAAAGCAAAGTGTATATCTTCTATCATACTGTGTGCAGGAGGGGTGTAGAAAATGGCAAAGAAATCGAAAAAACAAAGAAAGTTAGAGAATTTGGCGAAGCAAAATACTCAATCCTCAGCAAAATCTGGCAGGAAATCCTCTCGGAAGAAAAAGCATTCAGAAGTAGTTGCACGGCAGAAAGCTGAAAAGGCGGCAAAGCGTAATCAACGCAAAGAAGTTTTACCGGTTAGCCGGCTAACCGATGAAGAGTTTGCTGACTGGAAAAAGCGTTTACAGCCTGTAATTGATAAAGCAAACTACCGTATTCAGGAGCTACACAGTCAAGGTATAACAACAGTGGAGCTTAACAGGTTTCAAGGAGAAGATGAGGGCAAGCTGTTCAACATAGATTCAATTACAGACCCTAATGAACTTAGAGCTGTAATGACGCAAGTAAGAACATTTCTTAACGATGCGGGGGAGTCAAATGATAAGGCGTTTTTGGAATCCGCCATGCTTTCAGCTGAGTTGTACCGTGGGCAATTCGGTGGGCAGTATAAAGAGGGGGGTAAAAGATTCAACCTCCATGATGTAGTAGATGATAATGGAAATTTAATCCGTTCTTCTATTGACCCTGATGTAGCATCAAGGGCATTTGCCGCTTATCGCCGACTTGAAGAAAGTTATGCATCTGTAATTGGTAGACAAGGTGGTGACGGTGTATATGGTTCAGAAAATCTTATCATAGCTATCTATGATATGGAAGCTCGCGGCATGGATGGGCAACTTTATGGACGTGACTTGCTTGAGACATGGATGGATGAGTATTTGAAAGAACTGGAGGGTATAAACTTTAGTTTGTCAGATGCAGACGCTATCATTGGTTCATGGAATGATTTTATTGATAGGAGGTATTTTTAATGAGCTGGGAAGGATATTATGGAAATGTGTTTCCGGTTAGCCGGCTAACTGATTTCTTCAAAGAGGCGATTGAGAGTCGAGAAGTAGAAATAGTAAAAGAGGGGTCTATTGAATACTTCAACATTCCTTCTTCCTTTGATATTGAAACCACATCATGGAATGATGGTGAGGATGAAAATGGTAATCCTATCAGATGTGCGACAATGTATATCTGGCAGTTTGGACTTAATGGCTCAGTAATTTATGGGCGTACCTGGGAGGAATTCGGAAACTTTCTGGAACATCTTGTTGATTATCTTGAGCTTAGCAGCCGCAGGCATCTTATAATCTATGTTCACAACTTAGGATATGAATTTCAATTCATGAGGACATATTTTGAATGGGATAAAGTTTTCGCCATTAAACAACGTAGACCCGTATATGCGATATGCGGAGGGCTTGAATTTAGATGCTCGTTATTCCTTAGTAACTATGCTCTTGCATATATTGGTGATAACCTTCTCCACAAATACCCCGTGAAAAAGTTAGTCGGCAATTTGGATTATAGCAAGCCTCGTCATAGTTCAACGCCGCTTACCGATGCAGAGTTGGCATACTGCATTAACGATGTAAAAGTTGTAATGTCATACATTCAGGAAAAAATTGAGCAGGATGGCGACATTACAAAGATTCCACTTACCAATACAGGTTATGTCCGTAATTATTGTAGAGAAGAATGCTTCTATGAGGGTACTTCGCCACTGGATGAAAAAGAGCGAAAGAAGATTAAGATGGGCTATGCGGCTATTATGAAGTCTCTGCAAGTTCAATCCAAAGATGAGTATGACCAAATGAAGCGGGCATTTATGGGAGGGTTTACTCATGCAAGTGCTCTATATTCAGGTCAAATCATGTATGATGTGGGAAGTGCAGATTTGACAAGTAGCTATCCATACACTATTGTAGCTCAGTATTTCCCTGTAACTAAAGGTGAGTTCATTGGCACAATTTCTGACATTGAAGTATTGAAGCATTATCTGAATAAGTATTGCTGTTTGTTTGATGTAGAGTTTACAAACTTAGTCCCCCGGGTGGAATTTGAGAACCCCCTTTCAGAATCTCGCTGCTGGTGCAGTAATGATAAGCAGGTCAACAATGGTCGTTTGGTATCTGCTTCTTCATGTGTAACCACCCTTACAGAGCTTGATTTTGAAACGGTTTGCAAGTTTTATTCATGGTCTTCAATTAAAGTATCCAACTTGCGCATCTACCGGAGGGGTTATCTTCCTAAAGCACTTATTCTTGCTGTGCTTAAATTGTATGAAGATAAAACTACTCTTAAAGGTATTGCCGGTAAAGAAGTAGAGTATCTTGTCAGTAAAAACATGATTAACGCTGCTTTTGGCATGATGGTTACTGCAATCATCCGTGATGAATTTGTCTATGACAATGCCAAGGGGTGGGCAAAACTCGAAGCAGATGTGGTTAGCCAGCTAACCAGTTATAACACAAACTTTAATCGTTTCCTTTATTATGGCTGGGGAGTATGGGTAACTGCTCATGCAAGGCATAACCTGTTCAGTGCTATCTATGAATTTGGTGAAGACTATATTTATAGTGACACCGATTCTATCAAAGCCATCAATTTCCAAGACCACATGGATTATTTCAAGCGTTACAACGATAAAGTCTTTGATAACCTGCTCCGTATGTGCAACCATTATAACATTCCCTTTAATAAGTGCCGCCCTAAAAATAAAAAAGGTGAGGAAAAGTTAATAGGGGTATGGGAAATTGAGGATGGATATAAAATCTTTAAGACAGTAGGAGCAAAGCGTTACCTCTATGTCAACCCTGATAATTCTCTTGGTATGACAGTTGCAGGCATTAACAAGAAAAATGCTCTTCCGTATTTAATTTGGAAGTATGCGACTGGTGCTCCTGAAGATGTTGATGTTCTTAGTCTTGCTCAAAAAGCATACTCCGGCGATTCTGAAGCAATGGAAAAGTTAATTTCCCTCAACCTTAACTATCTTCCTATCTTTGGATACTTTGGGGACGGGTTATATGTTCCGGCAGGTCATACAGGTAAAATGACATTAACATATATTGACCGTCCTATCAGAGCAATTCTTACAGACTATCTTGGAATGCCCAAAATTGTTGAGGAGGGTTCTGCAATCTACATGGAGCCCCAGCAATATTTTATGTCTCAACTTTATGATTACCTCAAATTTATTGATGGTATTCAGGAAGTTTACTATTGATTAGCCGGCTAACCGGTTTTAGCAAATGAGGTGATTTAATGCAATATTATTCTCTTGAGCCTATTTTGGCGCAGAATGCAGACTATAATCTCATTATTGGTGAACGTTCCAATGGTAAAACATTTGCAGCATTGGAGTACGGAGTTCGCCAATGGTGGGAAAAGGGTAAAAAGATGGCTTATATCCGTAGATGGAAAGAAGACTTCCGTGGCAAGCGCGGTGATGCTTTATTTGCGGCTCTCACCAGTGCCGGAGTTATCGAATCTATAACAGGGGGTGAGTATACTACCGTTCGCCAATATTCTGGTCGCTGGTATCTTGCTAAGCATGATGATGACTTAGATAAATTAGTCTGGCAGGATGACCCCTTCTGCTACGGCTTTGCAATTAGCGACCAAGAGCATGATAAATCTGCATCGTACCCTGATGTAACCACCGTCATCTTTGACGAATTTCTTACTCGTCAATACTATTTGCAGAACGAGTTTGTTCTTTTCATGAATGTTCTTTCAACCATCATCCGCCACCGTCCAGATGTTAAGATTTTTATGCTTGGTAATACAGTTAATAAGTATTGCCCATATTTCAAAGAGATGGGATTAAAGCACATAACAGAAATGGAGCAGGGGGCTATTGATGTTTACACTTATGGTACATCATCTCTTAAAGTAGCAGTTGAATATTGTAAGCAGTCTGCAAAAAAAGGAAAAGCAAGTGATAAGTATTTCGCATTTGATAACCCATCTCTTGCTATGATTACCGGGGGTGTTTGGGAAATTGATATGTATCCTCATTGCCCTCGCAAGTATAAAAAGAAAGACATCATATTTACCTACTTCATCCAATTCGACGATGCTTTATTGCAATGTGAAGTAATATCTCTTCCAGATTGTCATTTCACATTCATTCATGAAAAAACTACTGAACTGCAGAATGAGGATAAAGATATTATATTCTCTGATAAGTACGACCCCCGTCCTAACTGGTTCCGCAATTTGCGTAAACCTACGAATGAAACGTGCCGCAAACTTGCTTCATATTTTCGTGATGATAAGGTATTCTATCAAGATAACGAAGTGGGGGAGGTTGTTCGCAACTATCTTAGGTATTGCCAACAATCAATGTAGAATATTGTAACTTCGTCCCCGCCGTCCCGTGTATGTCCCGTGTATGTTCCCATATGACCCCTACACGCCTCGCGCCTATCCAACATAATTAGCCGGCTAACCGATTTCGAGTTTATCCCGATTTCGATTAGCCGGCTAATTGCATTAACCAACTTGACTATCTCCTGCCACAGCAAGAACAAATTCCATAGTATCAAATCCTGAAGGAAATGCCTTTGTTAGAATCAAAGGATTCTGATAGCATTGAAGACTACCATCATTCAAATATAGATTCCAGCTATTTGCATTTCTCTTAATAACACCAGTGTTTGATAAAATCGCATCTGCAAAACTCATTAGAACATCAACGTGGGCTGTAACTTCTACTAAACCAGTGCGAATTGAACGAATGTTAGTTATGAAATAATATCTTTTATATGCAGGGATATATAGATAATTAGAGCCGGCAAACTGAGTTAAATCGCCTTCAAATGTGATGATAGGGTCAATGATTGAGCACTCCGAACGAAGCTCACCACTAAATGTTGTTAGCCGGCTAATTGATTTCCTAAGGCGATTATTTTCTGAATAGTTCACATACAATTCAATATTGAATGCCATTATAATATCACTCCATTCTCCAAAAATGCCATAATTTCATCAGCTTCTTTCATAGTACAAGGGATATTTTCAAGATGAATATGCTCAACTTCAGTATAGCCAGAAAGTGAACCGAGCTGAGCCGTCATATGCGAGGGGTATCCAGCATATCCATTAAAACCTACGGGTAAAGCTTGCCTGGGGCGTTCAAGAATCATATATGGCTTTTGATTACCGAGCATACCGCCTGTGCCACTAAGGCTTCCTGACTTTTCTATTTCAGGTTTCATGGCCATAACATCTTGAGCCATTGAACTTAGCATTCCTGCTTCATTCCCTAACTGATACGCCGTTGACAATCCTTTCTTGGCCATACCAGCAGGAACGGAGAAGCCACCAGTAGCAACCATAGTACCAATAGAACCTGCGATATTCAAGACTCCATTGATTACATTAGTAAAGTTATCACCGGTAATAGGTATTGAAGAAGCAAGTTGGCCTATAAACTCATAGAGCACTGATTCTCCGCATTTTACAAATGCTACACAAGAACCAGACAAAATATCCACATGATATACTACATGAACCGATTTCCCCATTACGTCATCTGTTTTAAGGGGGTGTACTCCAATGTATGGAAGAAAAATTGAGCACTTAGTATATGGGTCATAGTCAAGATAGGCTCCCCAAAACTCCTCTACATTTAGAGTTCCGCAATCAACTGATACATACTGAGTAGTTGCAACATTCATCTGAACACCTGTGGGTATATTGCCAACTGTGACCTGCCTACCACCTGCTGATGGGATAGCCACTGGTACAATACTAAGACCTAATATTGCATCCATAGGATTAGCAAATATTTTCTTAAAATTATCAAGACTGAATGTATCACTCCACATATAGTTTGCAAGATTTTTAAGTTGCCCTATTGTAGGATTGAATAATGTTATAAATCCTGTATCTACAGCTGAAAGTGTTGGAAGACCAGGAATATCAATGGGGTCACTTGAGCCATCAAAAGTACCAGTACCACCACCTGGGCCGGAAGTGCCACCAGGCCCATAAGGGTCATCATCATCAGTAGGAACTGGGGGGACAAAATTTTCTTCAAGGTACCTAATAAAATCAGTATCCATTGAAAACGAACCGCCGTTACCATAGTAAACACTATCCATCATATTTCCGTTAGCTGAGTTAGCCGTGTTATAGCGGTACATCCTATTATTAGATGCTGACTGCTGTTCCTTAACAACTAAAGAAGTTGCACAGCTCTTATTATTTCGAAATTGAATGAAAGCCATTGGGCTTCCTCCAGGGTCCCTATTACCGCTTACTAAGTCATACAAACTTGATGATTTAATCCAATCATTACTACCAGGACACGGAAAGTAGATTGCAAACTTGTCATCAAATAGCATAAGTAATGCTCGACAAGAAGAATCAGCTACATAGCTTGTTATATCCATTTTATTGGCAAATAATGCTAAAGGCTCCTGAGTATTTACGGCACCTTCATATCCATCAGAAATAGCATAAAAGACAGATGTTAACTGCCAATTCGGAATCCATGCATCAAGCTTTGCAGCAGTTTCAGCATTAAAAGCAGAAGGTAATGTTGGAAGTGTTGGCTTATCAAAAAGAAAGAAGCTATTACCAGGACTTGCGGAACTATTTTGCACAACGGGAATTGCGTAATTAAAGTCAAATGCGGGTACAGAATTAGGTATTACAAGATTTATTATATCGCTGGCAGATGGTTCATTTCCAACTTCAACTGAAGCGGGTACAGTATAAACCTTGCATTTCTTACCATATAAATTAGATACCATAATAACCTCCTTATTCAAATAGTGGGGTGGGTTAACCCCACCCCACCAGTTAGCCGGCTAACTATATTATGCTACGTAGAACACAATGAAGTTTTCATTCGGGTCATTGAAATACCCGGCATCAAACTTGTACCAGTTATTGTAGAATTCTGCGCGGCCATTCCAGTTGCTAGTGACTCTACGGTCAAGATTAGCAACACCAACAGCATCCCTGTCAAACATGACTCCAAGAATACCAGACTGCTCAACAGCAGTTTCAGTTCCAGCGCCCGTATTAGGAACAATATGAATCTTGGAAGTCGAAGAGAACGCATAGTCGGTACCAGAGCCCTGCCAGTAAGGAACCGTTTCAGCCTTAGCAAGATGCACAAACTGGTCATGGAAAGTATCAGAGTAAAGATACGCTTCTGCACCGGCTGCAAACTCAGAAAGCAGAATCATATGAAGACGGTCAGAAGAAGTGAAACGCTCCTTACCACCAACATTGAAAAGCTTACTAAGACGCTGAATACGCTCAGAATACAGCTTCATAATATAAGAAGCATATCTAAGAAAATCAGGGTCAGTAATCGCTGCTGCTGCAGTAAGGCTGCTACCGGTGGCATCATTATACCTGCTGAGAAGATTCACAGCACGATTTGCATTGTTATCCTTAATAGTAACAGCAATCATATTATTGATAGCCGCTTCAGAAAGCTGGTCCATCTTAATAGTCATGCTATTCTGAATAACAGTTTCAATCATGCTGAAAAATGCATTCAGCTGAGTAGCAGAAGAGAAAGCAGACTTAATCTGACGCTGAGCAAAGGACATAGGAATATCAAAAGTGTTTCTCTTCTGGAAAAACTTTGCTGACACAGTAGGCTTATAGAAAATGTTGGGGTCATAGGACTGCCCATCCTGAAGATTCCAGCTGTCATTTTCCTGTGCCTCCGGATACTCGTCAAAAGTAATCTTTTCCAGAACAGCACCATATTCCCACCCATCCATAACCAGAGAAGGTGTCTTACCGCGATAAGCGCGGTTCACAAAAACAACCTTGCCAATATGGTCGATAAGGTCGCGAACATAGTGGTCCAGGTGGTTCAAGTCCATAACAGAATTACCAATGTCAACAACATTAGTAAGTTCAGTTTCTGTTACAGCTTCAGAACCGAGATACTGCTGAGACAAAGAATTGACAATTTCATAAACCTGATTCATTTCCATAATAAATATACCTCACTTTCTTAATACCGGTTAGCCGGCTAATCACTTGTTTAATTCCTCTGCCAACTTATCAAGTGCCTGCTGAAGCAAATTTTTCTGAGGAACTAAGGACTCCATTACTATGTCAGCCGAGGCGATATACGCCTTCAAAACATCAACAGAGGCCCCCTCCTGAGCTACAGCAACCTTCATGTTCATACACAAAGATTGCACTTGATTTGTAAGCTGAATAAGCTGGTCTGCTTGCGCATTTACGACATTTACTTGATTTTCATACAAATTGCTCACCTCCTTACATATAAACCGGAATTGTGAGAAAATCTTTAACATCACTTAGAACTTGTTCAATAAAATTCCAGCGCCACAACTCGATTTCCTCTTTCATAAGTTGCTGAGTTGTAAGATTCCCTATGTTACCAAGGTGTGTAAAATCACGGCTACGTGTTCTTTCTGAGCTCTTATCTGTAGCTTCAGTACCCGTAGTACGCTTAGTACCCTCAGTAACACGCTCATCTTCAGTAGTATGTGTGAGCCCACCTACAATGGTGCTCTCTCTACTACCGGTTGTACTTTCAGTTAAACCACCAGTAATGGTTGTCCTGTCAGTACCAGATTCTGTATCGCTACGGGTGGTATTATCCGACCCTGTAACTTCAATTGTTTCATCTGTTACAGATGCTTGTGTACCGGTATTTGCTCTTATAGAACTTTCAGATCCAGCAAGAACCGAAGTTTGAGTACCAGTATTTGACTTAGTAGTATCTTCTTGACCATCAACTACAGAAGTCTGCGTACCAGTATTTGCTTTAGTTGTATTTCCGTTACTACTATTAGCACCAACAGCAGAGCTTGAATTAAATCCAAAAATATTAGCATTATTTGAATTTGTATCAGACTCTGACAAATTGTCAGTTCTAGTAGTTGTATCATCTGTTAGCCGGCTAACCGATTCTGACAAATTGTCAGTTCTGGTAGTGGTATCATCTGTTTCCTTAGTAACAGTCTCTTCCAAGTTATCTGTACGAGTAACTGTACCATCAGTTTCACGACTTTCAGATTTTGTAACTGCTGTTGTACCAGAACCGGTTTTAGAGCTTGCAGTTTCCCTAACTTCAGTACCGCCATCAGTAGACAGTTCAGAACTTGTTTCAGTTCTACGCTCAGTACCACCGTCAGTTAACACAGAATCATTATTTACAGTTTCATTATTAGACACTGTAGTATTATGTGTTAAAGTATCATTACCTTCAATACTTTCTGTAAGCTCTTCATGATAATCATCAGAATAGTTATGTATTGGGTCATACTCTTTTATGGCAACAGCTGAGAGCCTATCCCACTTATTCTTATAATAAGCTTCTACTAAACTGCCTAATGAAGTTAGTTCACTATCTGTTAACTGTGTTTCACCATCATCATGTATAGACAAAACAATAGGAGAAACATTTCTCATCCCATAATTTGATACAAAAAGCATATCTAGTTGCTGTTTTGTTATATCAAATTGCTGAGGAAATGTATAGGGAATATGCGAAAATAAGCCATTAACCATCGGTATCATCGTTTTTACTTTCATCGACGGATTCATCACTCTCATCAATATTACCTCCTTCCTCAACTTCTTCATCAGTTTCCTGAACATCATTCTCAGATTCAGTTAGCCGGCTAATTGAATTTTTCAAATTATCCAACTCTGCTTTCTGAAGTTCTGCATCATTTTTAATAGATGCAAGCTCACTCTCCATTTGTTCAAGATTCATTTGCCATGCTGAATCAAACTCAACAGAAATAGCAGGAGATAATCCGAACAAATCACTTATACGCGCCATATCTTCTTTGCGACACTTTAACATATCTTCACAAAGAGGTAATAGACTATCTTCATTCAATGAAGATTCACCTTTACCTATTGCTTCTCTTTTCATATTAAAGTTAGCATTAAGACCTATCTCATTATAAAAAGAGCCTTTGAGATATTGTTGTAACTCAATAAACTGAGTAAGATATGAACCATTATTGGAAGGAGGAGATTGCATTTTTACGCCATCGAAAAATCTATTTTCAGCAATTACTCCAAGTTCACCCTTTTCCAATTTTTTCAAATATGCCTCGGCCGCAATTTTTGTTGCATCATCAGGCGCTGTCAACATAGCAATAACTCTAAGCATAATATCAGCTGACCTAACAGTAACAGCATTTTCAGCCATAAGCGTCGCATATCTTGACATCAAAGGAGCTAAACCTACCCACAAAGAATCATTTCTAACAAGAACACCATCTTCACCAACCTTATATGTGAAATCAGTATCAACCGGTGGTGCATCGGTATCTATTTCATTATATGAAGAATACCTAAGTGCAGGATTTGCTACTGTGTATCTCGTAGGACGATAATAAACATCCGGCTCGCCGCCAAAACCTCCTACAAATGCATACAGTTTATCATTAACCTTTGTTACAAAACAAGTGCCATTCATAAGCAGATAGTATTCAAGCATTTCATGAGGAATTGTTTCCGGAAGATTTTGATACTTAAACATCTTCTGCAATCTGATGACCATATAGCGCATATAGCTTTTAGCAGATAATCTTTTATCTGTCACATATTCAGCTATTTTAGCACTGTTCAAAAGCCTATCAAACGGAACCTGTGCCATACTGAATCTCCTTTCATTTTTTAGTTAGCCGGCTAACCTTATTAGCATATTTTGCTGAACTAACCTGAAGTAAAGCGCCCAGCAACGTAGAAACAGCAGTAATAGTTCCACAAATCTGCACACCATAAGGCAGTCCCCAAATTTCAGAAATTGCTGCATAGAAAGTGGCTAAAGCTGGCAAACATACCAAAGCTACCCATTTCAATACATCGTATACTTTATTACTAAGCATAATTACACCTCCTTTCAATTAGCCGGCTAACCGGCCAAAATAAGAAACACAATGATAATATACATATCCCCCCATAGTGATTATATCAAATAATTCAAGCCCTGTCAAGTCTTTTTACACAATTAACAAAATATTCACATTTTATAAAAATATATAATTG
>Ga0247611_10007892_pt1 | contig 13238 bp, 8 predicted proteins | sample 177DNAGHGhighgp2_FD_192422 | JGI IMG/M metagenome (GOLD analysis project Ga0247611, IMG submission 192422) | Sheep rumen microbial communities from Palmerston North, Manawatu-Wanganui, New Zealand - 1770 DNA GHGhigh gp2 | ecosystem: Host-associated > Mammals > Digestive system > Stomach > Rumen ... | reverse complement strand
CAAGAAGTAAACAGGGTAAAATAAAAATGACCCCACCAGTCAGGACTTTAGAGGGGTCAAAATAAAAAAGTTTTCGGGGGTCAACATCGCTTTGCCCTCGGGGGTCAAACACGCTCGGCTTTTCCAGGCGAATGCAAAAGAAAAAAAGAAGCGTGGACCTAAATTGTAAAGGGTCTTTTTAAACACTTTTCAAATAGAACCTACTGTTTTTCTTCATTTAATTAGGTGAAATCAATTATTTTGTGTATATTTGCGCTCAAATACTGAACATCGTATGGCAAATAATGAAAAAATAGAGGCATTAAACCGTTTGAAGGTTGTCCTCGTAGAAAAAGGAAAGACCAGCCGATGGCTGGCAGAGCAGTTGGGCAAAACTGAGCATACCATCTCCAGATGGTGCCAGAATAAAACTCAACCCTCTATTGCACAATTAAACGAAATTGCAAGAGTATTAATGGTAGATGTCAGGTCATTAATAAATCCGAGTCAAGAAGAATACGATGAGCAGTAAATTTTTTAATAACAATTCTGGCAATACGCTCTTTGAAAAGCTCAAAGGTATTGCATGTAATATGGCCAATTTTGAACGATTCCTAGCTGTAGTCGGGTTCTTTCGCTCTTCTGGCTATTTCAAACTGCGCAAAGAATTGAATGATGTCAAGGAAATAAAGATTTTAGTTGGCATCAATATCGATGATATCTTCCGTCGCCACAATAAGGCTATGCTGATGTTAGAAAACGAGGAAAAGGCAAAAATGGTCTATGACGAAGCCTTTCGTCAGGATATTATCAACGCTCGCTATGCTCCTGAAGTGGAAGAAGGTATCTTGCAGATGTGCCAGGACTTAGTTGATGGCAGGCTCCAGATGAAGATTCATGCGACAAAGAACCTTCATGCAAAGTTCTATCTTTGCCTTCCGCAAAATCATAACGAGAACAGTGATGGTTGGGTGATCATGGGCTCTTCTAATATTTCGGACGCCGGACTTGGCACGTCAAGGGCAGAGCGTTATGAACTGAACGTAGCCATGAAGGACTACGATGACGTGGACTATTGTCATTCTGAGTTTAAGAAGTTGTGGGAAGAAGCCGTTACGCTGACGATAGATGATGTTGAAAGTATCAAGCAAAAGACCTATTTAGGTTATCAGCCTACACCATACGAAATCTATCTGAAAGTGCTCATTGATACGTTTGGCGACCAGATTGAGGATGATTTTTCAATTCAGCTGCCCAATGGAGTGATGGAACTGAAGTACCAGACGGATGCGGTGATTCAAGGTTTCCAGATGCTGATGCGCCATAACGGCCTGTTCCTTGCTGATGTGGTGGGTCTTGGCAAAACGATGATTGCCACCATGATTGCCAAGCGGTTCATTGAGGCCAATGGCAAGAACACCAGCATTCTGGTGGTATTTCCTCCCGCTTTGCGTGAGAACTGGGAAAACACCTTTAAGTTGTTTGGCATATTCCGCAAAGCACAATTCATTACCAATGGTAAACTGTCAAGTGTGTTAGAAGGAAAAGAGCAGTACAAGGCGAAAGAAGAATTCGACTTGATTATTGTCGATGAAGCACATGGTTTCCGTAATGATGGCGCTGGTAAATACGATGAATTGCAAAAGATTTGTAAGGCAGATTGTGTCAATGCAGGCTTGCTGAAGAATCAGCGCAAGAAGGTGATGCTGCTTTCTGCAACGCCATTGAACAACCGTCCTGACGACCTGCTTAATCTGCTCTTGCTGTTTCAGGACAGTCAGAATTGCACGATTGACGGCATTCCCAATTTGAAAGGTTTCTTTGCAGAATACATCAAGGCCTATAGAATCTTGATGAAGGAACGCGAAACACGTGATGTGACAGCCGATGTTGACAAGATCTATGAGGCCATCCGCGAAAAAGTCATCGACAAGGTGACTGTCCGTCGTACACGTCATAACATCGAGAACGACCCTGAATATAAGAAAGACTTGCAGGCTCAAGGTATCATCTTCCCCAAGCCACAGCCTCCTATCTCATTGGAATATAAGATGGATGCTGATACCAGCAGACGTTTCTTCTACACACTGAATGTCCTGTCCGACGATAAGTTCAATCCTCATCTGCATTACGCACGTTACCGTGCAGTAGAATTTCTGAAGCCAGAGTATCGGGCTAAGTATCGCAATGCTGTCCATGTAGGTCAGACGTTGGCTGGCATCTATCGTGTCCACATGGTGAAGCGATTGGAAAGCAGTTTCCATGCTTTTAAACTTTCATTAGCAACCTTGCTTCGCATCACGAATGGCATGCTGAAAATGTTTGCCGAAAACAAAGTCATCATTGCCCCAGAACTGAATGTGAAGGAATTACAGGCCAAAGACATGGAACTTGACCAGATTATCGAACTGGCTATGAAGAAGGGCTATCAGGAAAGCGATATTCTGTATAAGTCCGACGATTTCGAGCCGGATTTCATTGAAATGCTCCGCCACGACAAAGAGGTTCTGGAAACCCTCAATGCTGATTGGCAGGAAGAGCGCGATGACCAGAAGTTCGACCTCTTCCGTGAAAAGTTGAAATACGAGTTCTTCGACGAACGTAATGTCTCTGGCAAACTGGTTGTATTCTCCGAAAGTGTTGACACACTGAACTATCTGAAAGGCAGATTAGAGAACGAATTAGGCAGAACAGACGTTTTGACAATTACTGCCGACAACCGTGACAAGAAGGCATCCATTATCAAAGAGAATTTCGATGCCAATAGCGAGGTGCAGAAAGACCAGTACAACATCATTCTCACCTCTGATGTGCTGGCAGAAGGCGTCAACCTACATCGCTCCCATATCATTGTCAACTACGATTCTCCATGGAATGCCTCTCGGCTGATGCAGCGTATCGGACGTGTAAATCGTATCGGTTCCGTGGCTGAGTTTATCTATAACTATATGTTCTATCCCTCACCCCAGGGCAATGAGCAAATCAAACTCTACGAGAATGCTCTTGTCAAGCTACAGGGTTTCCATTCTGCCTTTGGTGAGGATGTACAGATTTATTCCAAAGAAGAGATCGTCAAGCAGTTCAAGATGTTCGACAGCAACGTGAAGGACTCGATGGACGAAAAGTTGGCATTGATTCGCGAACTGCGCGAGGTTTATCACAACAACCGCGAACTTTACGACAAGGTGAAGCAGTTGCCGCTGAAGAGCCGTGTGGTCCGCAGCACAGGGCGACATACGGACAAGTCGATCATCTATGTATCGTCCGACGTAAAGACAGAGTTCTATCTGGCCACCGATAAGACAGTAAAGCCTATCGATTTCTTAGAGGCTGTCAAGTATCTGAAGGCCAAGCCAGAAGAGCAAGCCGCTCCTTTCCTGCCTGACAGCAAGAATTACGACCATGTGAATCGTGCTTTGAACAAATACACAAAGGATTATGTTGAGGCAGCAGACGATGCTTCCATCAATCGTACCAATCTCGACAATATCTCGAAGACGGCACTTAACTTCCTGCGCAGGATTACCCAGGCGATCTCTGACAACACAACAAAGGTGCAATGTCATATTCTCACCGACTATATTAATAAAGGTATATACACTCAGTTGCCTCGCCGCCTGCGTGACCTCTCCAAACCCTACAAGGGTGACAAAGTGCAAATCAAGACAGATGAAGCCAAACTGAAACAGACTTTGGCAGAATTCGTTGATGAGTACCAGACGATGAGTAGTGAGATGCAAGAAAAGGCTGTACCTAAGGTGAGCGACCCACAAATCATTATTTCCGAAACATTTATTTAATAACATTCCATCATGACATATAGCAAAGACAACCTACGACAGATATTTCAACAGCCGTTCAATATGAATGAATGGCAACAGATGTTGCAACACTACTTCCATGCAAAAGAGTTAAAAGCCGAGCCAGAGCCTATCAACGGAACATCTGATGACGAGAAGGGCTACTACCTTGGTGCCCTTGATACTTCAGACAACTATCGTATTGGCCTGTTCTATTATCAGATACAGCGTGGCAATGTCGCTCGCAAGCGTGTCGGATTGCGCAACCTCGTCAAGTCGTTCATCAATCCTAATTGGGGTGAGTTCGATGCTGCCCTTGTAGTCTTTGACAGTGGTTCTGTCTGGCGTTTGTCTTTTGTCTGTGACATTAAGGGCGAGAATACTGCTGCAAAACGTTTTACTTACGTCTTTGGTGAAAGCGACAACTATTACAATACTCCTGTTGGGCGTTTCGATGTCTTGCAGCGTAATGGTATTTCGTTTGAGAACATCAAGGATGCCTTCTCAGTGGAGCGTCTGAACAAGGACTTCTTCCATGGATACAAGGAGCGTTATGTGAAGTTCCTCAAGCATATCAATGACGACACAAAAGAGAACCGCGACTATGTGAAGAAACTCATGGGCCGTCTGGTATTCCTTCAGTTCTTGCAGAAGAAAGGCTGGATGGGTGTGCCTGTCAATCAACAAGGTTGGAACAGTGGAGATAAATTCTATCTGAATCACTTAATAGAGCGTTATGAAGGTAATGACCGCTTGTTGAGTGATGTTTTTGAACCGCTGTTCTTCAACACCCTCAATGAGCGCAGAACTAATGACCTCGCTGACCCGCGCTTAGGAGATAATGTCAAAATTCCTTATCTGAATGGTGGACTGTTCGATAAGGACAACTTGGATAAGAAAGACATTGATTTCCCCTATGACTACTTCAAGGAACTCATGGACTTCTTCGCCATGTATAATTTCACCATCGACGAGAACGACCCTGAAGACTCTGAAATCGGCATCGACCCAGAAATGCTTGGCCATATCTTCGAGAACCTATTGGAGGACAATAAAGACAAAGGTGCTTTCTATACGCCAAAGGAGATTGTGCAGTATATGAGCCAGGAGAGTGTTGCACAGTATTTGAAAAGTCATGCACCCGAAGAACTGCATACAGCCATCGACTCACTCATCAAACAAAGAGTGGTAGAGCCGATTCTGCAAAATAAGGAGAATGCAAGACTGGTCAACAAATCCTTGTCTGTAGTAAAAGTTTGCGACCCTGCCATTGGTTCAGGTGCATTCCCTATGGGTGTGCTCAATGTTCTGTTCGATTGCCGCCATCTGTTATATGGCTTTATTGGCAAGAATGAAGATTTCTCATACGCCAAGGTGAAGCGTGACATTATACAAAACAACATCTACGGCGTGGATATTGAGAAAGGTGCTGTAGATATTGCCCGTCTCCGCTTCTGGCTGGCATTGGTGGTTGACGAGAACGAGCCTCAGCCATTGCCCAATCTTGATTATAAGATTATGTGTGGTGACTCGTTACTATATCGCTTTTCCCTCGATGCCCCATTCCAAAACGTGCTACGTGACTACAACCAGAAGAATGGGACTCACTATACATTGGACGACTATCGCCAATGGGTATATGACTATACGGACATTTCCGACCATACACAGAAAGACGATTTCCGCCAGAGAATTGAAGACATCAAGCGGGCTGTCAAGACAGAACTCAACAACAATGAAAAAGGAAAGATTGCCAAAGTTCGCGGCACCATCGAAAACCTGAAAATGGAAGACTTGTTTGGTGGCAAGAAAAAGGAGAATGAAAAGAAAATCAAGGCTCTCCAAAAAGAGCTCAAAGCTTTAGAAAAGCAAAGGGAAGAAATAGAGAATAACAAGTTGTTTGAACATGCTTTCGAGTGGCGCTTTGAATTCCCAGCTTTATTGAATGATGATGGCTCGTTCCGTGGATTCGATATTATTATTGGTAATCCTCCATATGGTGCAACTTTGTCTGATTTAGAAAAGAAAATATATAAAGAAAAGTTCTCTGATGTACACATGCGTACTCCAGAAACGTTTTGCTATTTTACTTCTTTGGCATTTAGACTTTGTGCAAAATCAGGTGCTGCTATTGTATCATATATTGTTCCTAATAATATCTTCTTCCAAAATGAAAATGAGAAAACGAGAGAGTTATTGTCATTAGAAAATATGCTGATTCGTGCAATTAATTTGGGAGATAACACTTTTGAGAATGCAGATGTTCCCACATGCATATTTGTAGGGAAGGCAAAGAAAACAAAAGACTATAATATAAATTATTCTGATTATAGAGATTATAATGTAAAAAAGATAAAGTGGGATGAGAGTATTGATATTATCAAAGTAGAGAAACTACAGACTGTTCCTGCAATGGTCATTGGTATGTCAAATGCAGATATTGATATTTTGAATGAAATTAGGAATAATGGTGTTACTATTGATTCTATTGCAGAAGAAATGGCAAGTGGAATTTCTACAGGAAACAATGAAGCTTTTATAATAAATGGGACGGAAGCTCAGAGGACAAACCTTGAGAGATCATTACTTAAGAACATATTAATTGGTAGTGATATTGATCGTTTTTCTATTGTGCCTAGTGGAGATGTGATAATATACACCATAAGAGATTTGAATATAGATAACTATCCTAACATAAAATCTCGTTTGATGTTGTTCTATGACAAATTGAAGGATCGAAGTGAAAGTCGAAAAGGCATTTTGCCATGGTTCTCTTTAGGCCGGAGTCGATATGAGCAACTTTTCACCGAGCCAAAGATTATCATGCGTCAGACTTCAGATAGGATTCGATGTGTTTACGATAACGAAGGTTATTATGTCTTAAATAGTATCCTTGTATATAAAAAGAATACGAACGAATACACATATAAATATATAGCATCGGCATTAAACTCCAAGTTAACTAATTACTTATACAGAAAACTGACTCAAGAAGAAGGACGTACATTTGCAGAAGTAAAACCTGCGAATGTTAGGAAACTATATATACCTAAAGCTACAGAGTTAGAACAAAATCTCATGTCAACGTTGTATGACTATATGACATATCTTAGGAATCCTCAATCACAATTAGTTGATAATGTAATCAGTAATCAGTTTATTGGCGATTTCTTCGAAAGTATTATTGATGGTTGTGTATATGAGTTGTTCTTTAAGGATCATATGAAAGAACGAGGTATCGATATTATCGACTTCCTATATGATATGATTAGACCTATTGAAAATACGCAAGAGGCATCAGAAATAATTGCGTCGGTATTTAATACACTCTATAAAACAGACAATGAGGTTCGTACAAGACTGAATTTGTTTGTATCTCGAAGCCCCGAATATCTAAAAACTATAATACAGAGTTAATATGGCTGCAATTTCCAAAATCACAATTGACGGCTTTAAAGCTTTTCCAAATTCTTTCACCCTCGATTTGGAGGATGGAAAGAATTTGTTGATGTATGGTGAGAATGGTAGTGGTAAATCCTCGATTTACTACGCATTACATTCTCTTCTACAGAGCCAATGTAAAGATAAAAATAGTACATATTTTGACCCGAATAATGCGGAAAGCTTAGTTAATCAGCATACAAAGAAGCCTGACGCCAAGGTAACAGTTCTGTTCACTGGTAGTGATGTGTCTTATAGTATTTCTCATGCAGGGTATTATGAATCAGTAACTCAGCCAATATCTCCTTTAAGAGATTTGAATGGGCAGTGCGTTTTCATAAACCATAAGTTTTTGTTTAATGTATTTAGTTTTCGTAATTCTCAGTACATAGACTTGTTTCCTGTTTTTATAAAAGACATCCTTCCTTTTACTCTAACTTCCGACAAAAGCAAATATATTAGTGAGTTATATGATAAAATAATGGAAGGTATCAAAAAAAAAGGGAATAGTAACTACCTGGATCCTGATTATGTAGGAAGTATAAAAACATTCAATGATGAATTAAAGAGAATTATTGACAAAATCAATACAACAAATATACCAAATGCATCACAAGTATATAATAATTATTTTAGAAATGCTGATGATCCAGAACTTCAGATTACATTAGTTTATGATGAACATAGAGATGATATTCCTCAGCTAAATCGGTCTTATTGGTTAAGAATTGGATACCGCTTTCAGAATGATATTGTGGCTGGTGCACCTTCAAAAGTCCAACATAGTAGAATAAAAGAAATATTACAGCCTGTTATCACTTTGAAAATCGATGAAAAGCAAGCTGATGGAACTATTATAAATATAAAGAAACCTCAGACATATTTTAATGAAGCAAAACTTACTGCAATAGCATTGTCTATAAGATTTGCATTGCTTGATACAACTATGGCCCCCAATGGTCGTTTTTTGGCATTAGATGATATGCTGATAAGTCTTGATATGAGTAATCGTATGAAGGTTGTAAATTATTTGTTGGATGTTGTGGTAAAAAAGTACAAAGTGTATCTGTTTACTCACGACAAATCTTTCTATTCGACTTTTAAAAAACGAATCGCAATAGAAAAAAAACAAAAAGAATGGCTTTGTGGGGGACTCTATATTCATAATATCGATGAAAACAATAATTTCAGTCCTTGTACACCATTTCCTAAATTTATAGAAGATAAAGATATGCCATTAGAGATGATGGATTATTATGCAAAGCATGATTATCCTGCCTGTGGTCAAAAATTAAGAAAGTGGTGTGAAGAGATATTAGAAAAGTTATATCCAGATACATTGAAGAAACGTGTGGATTTTACATCAGGTAATACAATAGAAACATCATTAAATGATAGAATAATCAGCTTAGAAGAATATTGTGACAAAGAAACTATCGATTTCTCTCACTTTAAGAATCTGAAAATATATAAAGATAACGTTTTAAACACTGTTTCTCATTATGATATAGAATCTCCTATATATAAGGAAGAAATACTAAGTATTGTAAAGGTCTTAACTGAATTAAACAAAATTCTTGAAGACAGAATAGAGATTAAAGTTAACCATGCAATGGGAATAGAACTAGTAAAGCCAGATGGAACTCCGGTTACAATTTGTATTGACATTAAGAAGGGGAAAATGTTACTTTTAAATGTCGCAGGGGATTATAGGATTTCTTATTTTATAAAATGCTCAGTAAAGGAACTGATCATAAACGGTGTTCATAATATTTTCCCTTCCGAAGAGGTGTACGATTCCATTTACAATGCTTATAACAAATATTGTACCGATTATGGACTCCCAAATACAAATAATTTGTTGGATGTTATATATGATCATGGCGTTAAATTGAGAGATAAGATATGAGTATTTGCATATTTTGTCATAAGGACTCTTCAACCTCAAAGAGTGTTGAGCATATAATTCCAGAATCGCTTGGGAATAAAGAGCATATTCTTCCTAAAGGATATGTCTGTGATGCTTGCAATAACTATTTCTCTGTCAAAATCGAAAAAGAATTGTTGGCACAACCATATTTTGTGTCAATGCGGAGAAGAAATGACATCAGAACCAAAAAAGGGAACTATGTAGCAGAGGATATGCTTTTCCCTGGTGCCCATAAAGCATCTGATACCATATTTGACTCAAAAGAGAATGCATTATATATTAAAGATAATGATGTAGTAAAATCTATAATTGAAGGCAAATGCAGTTATGCTATAGCTCGTTATATTGAAGAGCCTGAATATCCAGACAAAATAATGTCAAGATTCTTGGCTAAATGCGCTTATGAATCATTTTTCCTAATGGGAGAAGAACATGATTATCAATTATGGCTCAAAGAACGCGACAATAAAGAATCTATGTTTCATGATTTTGACAAATTGAGACAGTTCGCAAGATACGGGGTTGGTAAATGGCCATACTCTCAACGTCGCATATATAGTGAAGGTACATTCTTTTCTTATAAAGGATGTGAACCATATGAGGTACTGCATGAGCAGAAATTCTTTTTTCGAGAAGTAGAGAAGATAGATGAACATAAATTTCTGGCTGAACTCTACTTTGTATTAGTAATTTGCGGAATTGAATATGTTATCTGCGTTACAGACCCTGATATCTCTGGATATAATCAGTGGCTAAAAGACCATCCCAACCATTCACCCATAGAAGATGATGACGAAAAACGTTTAGACATAGGTATGTATGATATTAACCCATTCCTAATAAAAACCAAATGACGATAGAATTCATTGACAGCAGAAATAGTTTCTTTGAAGATGTGAAAGCATTGGGAAGAAAGAACTCAGCCACATTAGGATTTATGCCCGAAGGTGGCTTTGAAGATCATGCAAGGAATAAGTGCATTATTATTGCACATGATGGTAAAACATTGGCTGGCTATTTGATGTTTCGTGTTGTTTCTCGCTTTTCTCGGATTAGTATTGTTCATTTGTGTGTAAGTGAAGAGTACAGAGGAAAGGGCATTTCAACTGGTTTATTGAATGCTCTCAAAAGAAAATACGAAAAAGTGTATAGAGGTATATCGCTTAGTTGCAGGACTGATTTTGATTTTGCGTCTTCTGTATGGAGAAATTTCGGATTCGTTCCCCGTGAAAAAATCAGGAGCAGAAGTTATGAAGTGAATTATCTGAATAGATGGTGGTACGACTTTAATCAGCCAGACTTATTCTCAGTAGCTTTGACTTCTAAGGTGAAGGCTTTGCTGGATATGAATATTATTGTTAAACTGCGAGAGGCAGAAAATGCAGATTATGTGAGTCCGCAAGAAGACCCTCGGGGGCTATTGGCAGACTGGTTGATAGACGAGGCTGAATTATGCATCGCTCCAGAAGCATATAATGAAATAGACAGAGACGAGAATCTGCAACGTGCAGCAAAGACACGGGCCTTTTTATCTTCTTTTACTCAGATTCATGTTGATGTGGAGAAACAAAAGGAAGTCGTAAAAGAGTTGGAGCAGATAATCAAAGGGAAATCAGATAACGATATATCTGACAGGAAACAAATTGCATCATGTATTGTTTCTCAAACACCTTATTTTATAACTTACGATGAGGGACTGATTAATAAAAGGGATATCATAGAAAAGCAATACTCATTACAAATATACAATCCTCAAGAGTTCATTATGCAGATTGATCAACTTCTGCATGGAGAAGAGTATCTCCCCAATCAGTTGATAGGTATTGCTTCTGATTCTGTCTCTAAATTAAGTCCACAGGAACTATCTATGTGTGTTAATAGATTTTGGATGCAAAAAGACGGTGAGGACAAACAAACTATTAGTGCATTAGTATCAGAACTGATAAACAAAAGCGAAGGAAGACTATATGTTCTAAAACGACATGGTGATGCCATTGCATTTTATGGAATAACAGAAAAGGAAGGTTCGACAGATATAGAATTATTGCGTATCTTTGAAAAAGACACCTGCAACGCTCTGTTCTTTAAAATAATATCTGAGGTTTTGAAAAGGAATCTTAAAAGTGAGAAAACAAGAATCGTTTTCAGGGAGAAATATGTAACGGAAAAGCAGAAGGATATCCTGGACAAATTTGGATTTGTACTGCAGAATGATATATATATTAAGTTCGTATATAACATTATCGTTGCCAAAGAAGAAGTATCAAGCATAATTCATCAATCATATCCGTCAATAACTGTTGACAATAACGACAGATTACTTTTGGCAGTTGAAAGAAAGCTATTCCCATTAAAGATAAAAGGATTGAATATTCCTACATATATTGTACCAATAATGCCATATTGGGCTGGACAATTATTTGATTTGACTATTGCTGGCGAAGATTTGTTTGGTGCTAATCCAGAAAAGTTATGGAGTTTTGAGAATGTCTATTATCGTCACACGAGACCTATTACGGAAAAGTATCCTGCTCGTATACTATGGTATGTAAGTGGAAGAGACGTACGTTATTCTCATGCGAAATCTATAGTGGCTTCCTCATATCTTACAGACGTGATGACAGGAAAACCCAAAGATCTTTTTCATGTAAATAAACGATATGGCATTTACGAATGGAATGATATTTATAAATTGTGTAATGAAGACATTAGTACAGATATTAGGGCATTAAAGTTCTGCCATACAGAGGTCTTTGATTATCCCATTCCATTTGCTAAAATTCAAGAAATCTTTATCTCAAATGGACGGAAAAGGAACACCTTTGCTTCTCCTGTTGAAATAAACGACATTATATATTTTCAACTTTATCAATTAGGAAAATGGAAAGAACAAAAATAAAACGTAAATACCTGTTTATTGCAATTAAGCCAGAATATGCTAATAAACTTATCTCTGGTAAAAAAGACATAGAACTGAGAAAGATGAAGCCTAATGTCCAGCCTGGGGATTATGTTATCATATATGCATCTGCCCCTGTTAAAGCTGTTGTTGGGTTTGGAAAGGTAAAGACAATAATAGAATGTACCCCTAAGTGCTTATGGGAAAGATACTCAAATCGTTTGGGTATTAATGAACAGAGTTATTTTACTTATTATGATGGCTATCATAAAGCTATTGGCATAGAATTTGATATGATTAAATCTGTAATGCCGATTGGATTGAAAGAATTGAGGAAAGTTGATCCTTGTTTCCAGCCTCCACAAATATATAGGTATGTAACAAACGAAGATATTGTTTCTGTATTGTCAAAAAGGATTAAATAAAAAGAATATAATATGGAGCAGATAAATGGCCGCAGAATAGACCAATGTCTAAACGATATTAAGAAATACGAGAAGTGGGGAAATCTGCTTGCAGGACAAAGTTGGTTACATCTATTCAACTCCAAGACTCCTGTGAGTGTGTCTGCCATTCATAATGGGTTGGAATGTGTTAAGGCAAAAATGAAACTGAGTGTGCTTCAAGACAATCGGCATACTGATGAAGAAAAGGAAAAGCGTTTGAGGCAAATAGACCTTGAAACGCATCAAATGGAAGAAATAATGAAGCATGACCTTGAATATAGAGGGCTATTGATACCATAATAATAACTAATTGAAAGCGTTATAAAGATATGGAAGAAAAAGAAACAGTTTTGCCAGACCAGGCTGAAGAGACCCTGTATAGTGATGTGTGCCAGATAATTGATGGCACAAGAGGCAGAATTGCCACCTTCCTTAACACAGAGGTATGCATGACCAACTGGTATATAGGCAAACGCATTAAGGAGGATGTGCTTTTTAACCAGCGAGCCGAATATGGAAAACAAGTGATAAAGAATCTTTCACTGAGGCTCATAGGTCGATACGGGTCAGGATGGAGTGAGAAAAAGTTGAGACATTGTATCCGCAGCGCGGAGACTTTTTCGGAGCAAGACATTGTCTCCTCAACGCAGAGACAATTGACTTGGACTCATCTGAAGAGTCTTATGTATATCAAAGATCCCCTTGAACGCCAGTTCTATGCTCATCTATGCGGAATGGAACAT
>Ga0247611_10007891_pt1 | contig 13239 bp, 11 predicted proteins | sample 177DNAGHGhighgp2_FD_192422 | JGI IMG/M metagenome (GOLD analysis project Ga0247611, IMG submission 192422) | Sheep rumen microbial communities from Palmerston North, Manawatu-Wanganui, New Zealand - 1770 DNA GHGhigh gp2 | ecosystem: Host-associated > Mammals > Digestive system > Stomach > Rumen... | reverse complement strand
CGCGTGTCGTGGAGGAGGCTTTTGACTGGGGTAATTTTGAGGAACCCAATCTGGATTTCAGGGATCTGATTATTTACGAAGCCCATGTCCGAGGCTTTACCCGAAATGCCAATTCCGGTGTCAGCGCACCCGGAACCTTCAAGGGACTGATGGAAAAAATCCCCTATCTTTTATCGCTCGGTGTCAATGCCGTGGAGCTGATGCCGGTCTTCGAATTCGATGAACTCGAGGCGGTGCGCGACGTGAACGGAAACAAAGTGCTGAATTACTGGGGCTATAATCCGATCAGTTTCTTTGCTCCGAACACGAGCTATGCATCGGTTGTGGAACACAATCATGAAGGAAACGAACTGAAAGCCCTGATTAAAACTTTAAACGAGAACGGAATCGAGGTCATTCTGGATGTGGTATTTAACCATACGGCCGAAGGCAATGAGGATGGGCCGACATTCTCCTTTAAGGGGTATGACCAGAGTTTGTATTATATGATGACGCCCGAAGGAAAATTCTTCAATTTCAGCGGCTGCGGCAATACCTTAAACTGCAACCATCCGGTAGTGCGTCAGATGATTCTGGACTGTCTGCGGTACTGGGTAGTGGAATACCGGGTGGACGGCTTTCGTTTCGATCTTGCGACGATTCTCGGACGCGACGAGGACGGATCCCCTCTGGAAGCACCGCCTCTTCTGGAAAGTCTGGCTTATGATCCGATTCTCAGTAAGGTAAAGCTGATTGCGGAGGCCTGGGATGCGGGCGGACTGTATCAGGTGGGACGTTTTCCCGCGTGGAAGCGCTGGGCGGAATGGAACGGCAGATACCGCGATGATATCAGGCATTTTCTGAAATCCGATGCAGGCTACGGAGAGGCGGCATACTTAAGAATCACCGGCTCGGAGGATATTTACGATCCTTCCTTCCGCGGGAAAAATGCCTCCGTGAATTTTATCACCTGCCATGACGGATTCACGTTAAACGATCTGTATACCTATAACGAAAAACACAATGAGTCCAACGGCTGGGACAATACGGACGGTGGCGACGACAATCTTTCTTGGAACTGCGGATTCGAGGGTGAAACGAAGGATCCGAAAATTGTGAGACTCCGTGAGAAGATGAAGAAGAATGCCTTTGCGACGCTTCTCTGTTCCCGCGGGGCAGCCATGTTCCTATCCGGAGATGAGTTCGCCAATTCCCAGATGGGCAACAACAATGCTTACTGCCATGACGATGAGATTTCCTGGCTGGACTGGGATGATTTAAAGAAAAACAGGGAACTCTTCAATTTTGTAAAGAAAATGATAGCCTTCCGGAAAAAGCATCCCGTGGTGCGCGGCAGAATGCCTGCGTCCAAATGCCGTCTTCCGGGTGTTTCCGCACATAATCAGCAGCCCTGGAACGGCAGGTTTTCCGGGGATACGAGAGAAATCGGAATTCTCTTTACGGGCTATGATGATAAGAAAAAGGCGGACGATATCGTATTCCTTTGCCTGAACATGCACTGGGAAAACAGATTTTTCGTGCTGCCAACTATTACAAGCGAATATTTCTGGGATATGGAAATCGTTACGGATGAAGCTGTCGATTTTAATGTGAAAAACGATCAGGTTCTGATGCCCGGAAGAAGCGTGGCAATTTTTGTGGCAAAGAAAAAGAAGAAATAAAAAAGGAACCGTCTTTGAGAGCGACAGGGCACGTTACCCGGACAGCCGGCTACACTCAGGTTGCCTCGCGGCACCCGGAAGATTTTACTTAGTGCTGCTTTGTTCCCAACCTGACACGGTTCGTAAATTTCCGTCGCGCAAGACCCAAGCTTAAACGCCGCTTATCCGGGGCAGCTATCCTGCCACCCCCAAAGACGATTCCTTAATTTTTAAGGTGCAATACTTATCATATCCATAGTGGAATGAATTGTCAAGGAGTGAACCCTTTCGCCTCAAAAAGGCAGAGGGGAGGCTCCTTTTTATTTAGGAAAAATACTCATTTACCACTTCTTCCTCGCTGAAGTGATATCTCACGCCTTCAATTTCCTGATAGGTTTCATGGCCCTTTCCGAGAAGGGCAATGATATCTCCGGGCTCGGCGTTATCAAGCGCGTAATAAATCGCTTCCTTACGGTCATCTATGGCGATGTATTTGCCGCCGCTTTTCTCGATTCCTTCAATGATTCCCTTATTGATTTCGCTCATCGGCTCGGAGCGGGGATTATCCATCGTAATGATACATAAATCCGCCATACGTCCGGCGACTTCGCCCATACCGATTCTTCTGGCCGCAGCACGGTTTCCGCCGCAGCCAAAGACACAGATCAGTCTCTTCGGTTTGTATTCCCTGAGCATTTCCAGAACACATTCGCTGGAAAATGCGTTGTGTGCATAATCGATGACTACGCAGGCTTTCTTTAAAGCCTTCGGGATAATCTGGGTACGGCCTTTTACGGATACTTTGCGGAGTGCGGCATCCATCACCTGCATGGATATGCCTTCCAGGGAACCGACCGCAATCGCAACGGCAGCATTTTCCGCATTAAAATATCCGGGCATTGCAATGGCTACATGGTTTGCAGTCTTTCCTTTTTCCGTAATGTCGAATTCCACGCCGAACATGGTTCCGTCCCAGAGATTGTGGATGTCTGTTACGGAAAAATCAGCTTCCCCTTTCAGGGATACGGTAACGGGATTTACGGCAGCTTTAAGAAATTCCGGGCTGTGTTCGCAGTCCATAAAGATTACGGATTTTTTCACCATGGAGAAGAGCATTTTCTTGCAGTTTTTATATTCCTCCAAATCCGCATGTTCCGTCGGAGAGATGTGGTCCGGAGAAAGATTCAGGAATGCGCCGTAATCAAAATCGATTCCGAGCACACGGTTTAATTTCAGTCCCTGCGAGGAAACCTCCATTACCACATGGGAGCAGCCCGCATCCTTCATGGTCCGGAAAAGATACTGCAAATCAAAGGATTCGGGAGTGGTGTTGCGAATGTCCAGGTCCACCTTTTCATCGCCGATAAAGGCACCGTTTGTGCCGATCATGCCGACTTTGTTGCCCGCCTCTTCGAGAATTTTTTTGATCATATGGGCAGTGGTGGTTTTTCCCTTGGTTCCCGTCAGTCCAACGATGGTCATTTCCTTCGACGGATGATCAAACCATGTAGCGGATAAAAGTGCCAGCGCAGCTCTTGCGTCTTCAACTTTTATCACGGTGATATTCGCAGGAACATCGACTTCGTGCTCTACTACCAGAGCAGTTGCGCCGGCTTCGAGTGCTTTCGGAATATAGGTATGGCCGTCGGTCTGATAGCCGGAAATGCATAAAAAAACATTCCCCGGCTCTGTTTTTCTCGAATCCATGCAGATTCCCGTAACGGAAATCCCGGAATCTCCCTGAAGCAGAGTATGGGGAATGCCCTCTAAAAGCTCAGATAATATTTTTGCCATAATACCTCCTTACAGATGACCGGATAATTTTGCCAGAACAATGGTGGTATCATCGGAAAGAGCCCCTCTTATGTAAAGAGCGCCGTTTTCCTCTTTTTTGGTAAAGTACAGCGTGTCTCCTTCATAACAGGAAACCTTGTAATCAATCTGAAAATCGCTGAATGCGCGTTCGTCCCACTCTTTCGAGGTGAAGAGCCCCTCAATTGCGCGTACGTAAGCGACGTTATTCATATGGAGGCCGTAGTCGATATCCACGCACCTTACGGTATAGGAACCGAATGCCTCTCCGTCCTTAAAATCCTTAAGTCGTTCAAAATCCTCTTCATCGCCGGGTTCGTCGTTAAAGATAAGCTCCGGGGGATAGACATTGTCCAGTTTCTGAATTCCTTTGTTTTCCGTGCTGATTACAATCCACTCGGTTTTTCCGGAAACCAGAATTTCGTCTCCTTTTTTGATCTGATACTGACGGTTTCCCTTGATTTTGCCGGGCTGTTGGGGCCAGGTGGCGAATTCAACTGTTTCCGCCATATTTACCAGCCGGTTAAAATGAACTTTCGTTTTGGCGGCCACCCAGAAAAGTCCTTTGGGATTGAAAGCCGTAATACCGAGATCAATCAGCTCCGCATGCTCCATTGCCATATCCATAAAGATGTCAATGGCATCGGAGAGCCCCAGCTGCGCGTTATAATTGCTGCGGCTGGGAAGAATGTAATTGGTATGTGTCAGTTTGTTTAACATGGTGTCTCCGATAGATTTTTATTTAAGACTCTTTAAGAATCCGATGGCATCATCCTTGATCAGAATTTCGAAATGCTCCGTCAGATAGTATGGAAATGTCTCAACGGAGGGCGCAAGGGAGCCGTACTCGGAGACAAATGCACAGAGTTCTTCGTATTTCTCTTTGGGAAGGCTGTCCGCATCCACTTCCAGAATGTAATTGGAATGCTCTTCCGTCTGTTTTCTTTTGTAAAGCGTGCTCTTCGGAACACAGCTGGACAATACGCTTGCGGCCATGGTAAGCAGCTCTTCCTGGGTGTCAAAATAGAAGTAGCGGTTTTTGCAGTCCTGCAGGGAGAGATTTCCGATGGTCATGCCGCCCTGTTCGTTCTCTTCGTCGTCCATGGGGTCCATGAAAGGAAGAGCTCTCTCATCGTCGGGCATGGGTGCGCCGGCGGTAAGGGCACGGAAAAATTTATCCAGTTCCGACAAAAGTCCGCCCTGGGAGTCCACTCCCGGAGCAAAACGGGAATATCTTGTATTCAGTTCGTCCGGATCCTCAACTTTCGTCACGGTAATGGCTGCGTAATCCCGAAAAGGAGTAACTTCGATGGCGAGAGGAATGTTGTCCGCCTCGAATCCACACTGAACATATGCCAGCTGCATCATATCCTGAAACAGCTTCTTTACCTTGGCATTGCCGTATGATATTTCACTTAATTTTAAATCACGTTTTTCCAGTTCTGACTTGGAGAGGATGCAACGAATCTGTGAATCATTGATTTTTTCAATTTTCATAATTCTCACACCTCCGTCTCTTAGTGTTGATTTTTAATCATACCCACTTTTGCTTCCTGCGTCAATAAACTTCAGGTTTAAATAAATTTGCGGGAAAAGAAAATCAGGTCTTGATTTCTTTTCGATTCTATTATAGCATATATTTTACCGGTCGGGTATTCTTTTTCCCGTTATCGGCGGCAGCCCTGTTTCGGAAGTCTTATACCGGAAGGGAGGCATCGGAAATACCAGTGAAAATCTTTACGTATTCTTCGTAAAGTCTTACAAAGCATGTGCGATTCCGTACTTGCATTTCCAACAACTTACAATTAAAAATCCAACTAAAACACTCAGACTTTTTAAACACAATTATTATTTTTCAGGTATTTCGAAACGACTGCTGCAAAATGGGCATATCGGGATTACATCACGGATTCCTTTTGGTTCCCGGCCGTAATATTGTCTCAAAACAGGCTTCTCATACCGCATCGGAAAGTCCCCTGAACCGAGGCGCAATCTTCGTGAAAAGAGGTGCGCTGAAAATAGGTGATGACGGTATGGGAAGTTTCTGTTATACTATAGGGTGGTTTTATAGGGGATTTTGCACCCAAAAATCAAAATATGATTATTTTACGCTCCCCCTGCGGAGCGATTCGGAGGATAGAGAAAATGGACGAGAACCAGGATTTTTATGACGATTACGAGGAGTATGAAGAAGAGGAAGAAGATGAAGGCAGAATCCGCGAGAAGCGGAGAAGAAGAAGCGCAAAGAAGCGCAAAAGTGCTTTCATGAAAATCCTTCCCGTAATCGTGGCAATCATTCTGATTATAGTGGTGGTTGGTGCTTTTTACGGACAGAAGCTTATGGAGAAGTATTCCTACGGCACCGAAAGAGCGGATCTGAATTCGTATTTCAAGACGGAGAGCGGAAAAGTCTCCGTGGTACTGGATTATGACAGACTTGACGATAAGGCAGTCGATTTCGGCGGAAGGCTGTACCTTACCGAGGATTTTGTAAAAGAGCATTTTACGAATCATTTTTACATCAGCAGAAACGAAAGCTCCGTACTTTATACGACGGCTACCGAAACCATCAAATGTATGATCGGCGAGGATTTTCCTTATTACCTGACCAAGGAAGACAAGGTGGATCTGGACTATGCGCCGGTGATTCTGAAAAACGATACCGTTTATATGGCACTGGATTATGTTTCTCTCTTTGTCCAGCTGGATTATTTCCGTTACAACAATCCGGAATATGTCAATATCCGTTTTGAAGCGCCGTCTTATAATGCCGCAATAATTAACAAGGATTCCGCGGTACGCTATCAGGGCGGAATCAAGAGTCCGATCCTCGCTGATGTCCAGAAGGGTGAGAAAATCGGCGTAGTGGAAGAAATGGAAGACTGGGCCAAGGTGGTAACCGGCGACGGAATTACGGGCTACATTCAGATTAAGCAGTTTGATTATCTGGAAGAATCCTTTAATATGACCATTATGACGGAACCGGAGATTCCGTTACAGTACACCGATTTAACGTATGACGGAAAAATTAACATGGCCTTCCATCAGGTATTCGCGGATCCCGCGTCTCATTTTACCGAGGATATGGCAAATGTAAGAAGCGTCAACATCGTGGCACCGACCCTTTACCGTATCGTGGATGACGAGAATCTGGTAAATGCTCTTCCCGCAAACGAGTATGTCAGAAGAGCACATGAAAAAGGCCTTCAGGTATGGGCGGTATGGACGGATGTGGACTACGAAGTCGACATTAACGGCATGATGAACTCCTCCACCAAAAGACATGAATTAATCGACAAAATGATTTCCGCCACGAAGGAGAGCGGAGCCGACGGAATCAATATCGACTTCGAAAAAATCTCTTCCGAGGGAGCGGATTCCTTCACGCAGTTCTTAAGAGAGCTCTCTGTGGAGACGCATGCAAACGGCATTATTTTATCCGTGGACAATTACGCACTTGCTTCCGTGACCGGCTTCTATAACAGAAGAGAGCAGGGAAAGGTTGCGGATTATGTTGTAATTATGGGCTATGACGAGCACTGGGCATCTTCCGCGGAGGCAGGAAGTGTTGCCAGCATCGGATATGTGGAGCGCGGAATCAAGGAAACCGTAGCGGAGGTTCCGGCAAGCAAGGTCATCAATGCGGTTCCGTTCTATACCAGAATCTGGAGAACCAACAGCGAGGGCAAGGTCGGAAGCGAGACCATCGGCATGCAGCTTCAGAATGACTGGATTGCACAGGTCGGAATTACTCCCGCGTGGGACAATGAAGCCTGCCAGAATTACGGGGAAGCAACGGTCGGCGGAAAGCTCTGCCAGATCTGGATGGAAGATGCGGAATCCCTGGAGGTGAAATTAAACGTAATGGATTCCTATGAAATCGCGGGTGTTGCGGAATGGAAGCTCGGCTTTGAGACACCGGATATCTGGGATGTATTCGAAAACTATATGACATCTTCCGGCGCGAAGGATACCGAAGAGGCTCTTTCGGAATAAGAAGGTAAGTAAGAACAATGGAAACGAAAGTATATCAAATCACGGAAGAAAATCCCGCGGTTTGTGAAATGGATGAGTTAGGCGAAATCATAAAAAACGGAGGACTGGTGGCCTTTCCCACGGAGACGGTTTACGGTCTCGGAGGGGATGCCTTAAATCCCGAATCCTCCAAAAAGATTTATGCGGCAAAGGGACGTCCCTCGGACAATCCGTTAATCGTGCATATTGCAAGAAGGGAAGATCTGGATCTTCTCGTGAAGGAGATTCCGGAAAGTGCCGAAAAACTGATGAACCGTTTCTGGCCCGGTCCTTTAACCGTAATCTTTCATAAATCCGAAGTCGTTCCTTACGAAACGACGGGCGGACTGGATACGGTGGCGGTTCGTTTTCCGTCCCATAAGGTGGCACAGAATTTAATCAAAGCATCCGGCGGATACATTGCGGCTCCTTCCGCCAATCTGTCCGGAAAGCCTTCTCCGACGCTTGCGCGTTATGTGCTGGAGGATTTAAAGGGAAGAGTCGATGCGATTATCGACGGCGGAGACATTCCGATCGGACTCGAATCCACCATAGTGGATGTGACCGGTGAAGTTCCGATGATTTTAAGGCCGGGTTTTATCACTCCTGAGATGTTACAATCCGTTCTGGGCGAGGTAGGAACGGACCCTACCATCAGCGATACCAACAGTAAGGAACGCCCGAAGGCACCGGGAATGCGTTACCGCCATTATGCTCCGAAAGGGGAGCTGACGGTTTACGAAGGTCCTTCCGAAGAAGTCATAAAGACCATTAACAAAGAGGCGGAGGCGGCAGGAAAGCAGGGAGTTAAGACCTGCGTAATTGCGACAAAAGAAACCGCCGGAGAGTATCGCGCCGATGTTGTGAAAATCATCGGCAGCAGAACAAACGAAGAGGAAGTGGCGGCATCCCTGTACCGGATTTTAAGAGAGTGCGACGATGAGGAAATCGAAAAGATTTATTCGGAGAGCTTCTCCGATACGGGTCTCGGACTGGCCATTATGAACCGTCTTATGAAAGCGGCGGGAAACCGGAAGGTGATTTTATAAAAAGCTTGGAGAAGAAGATATGAAAATTGCAATCGCAAGTGACCACGGCGGATTTGATTTAAAGGAAAAAGTGAAGGAACAGCTTGTAAAAAAGGGTTTTGAGGTAAAGGACTTCGGCTGCTTTGACAAGTCTTCCTGCGATTATCCGGACTTCGGAAAGCCTGCGGCTGAGGCCGTGGGACGCGGCGAATACGAATTCGGCGTTTTAATCTGCACGACCGGAATCGGAATGAGCATGGTGGCCAATAAAGTAAAGGGTGTGCGTGCGGCGCTTTGTTCGGACTCGGTTTCCGCATCCCTGACCAGACTCCATAATAATGCAAACATTCTGGTTCTCGGCGCCGGAATTGTCGGGGAAAATCTCGCGAGGGGTATCGTGGATACCTTCTTCGACACTCCGTTCTCGGGCGAAGAAAGGCATCAGCGCAGAATCGATAAGATTGAAGGATAGTTCCGGGGCGGGGACCGCAGCGGAAGTATCGAATGAAATATAATTAATACAGGGGAGGAAGCAAAAATGGCTAAAGTAGTAGTTATGGATCATCCTTTGATTCAGCACAAAATCGGCTACATCAGAAGAAAGGACACGGGTACAAAGGATTTTCGCGAGACCATCAGCGAAATCGCAATGTTAATCTGCTATGAGGCAACCAGGGATCTGGAGCTGGCAGACGTTGAAATCGAAACTCCGATCTGCAAGACCACGGTGAAGGAACTGAAGGGAAAGAAACTTGCGGTGATTCCGATTTTAAGAGCCGGTCTCGGTATGGTTGACGGTATGCTAACCTTAATTCCGACCGCAAAAGTGGGACATATCGGACTCTACAGAGATCCCGAAACCCATGAACCCGTAGAGTATTACTGCAAACTGCCGGCAGACTGCTCCGAAAGAGAAGTTTTCGTAGTGGATCCGATGCTTGCAACGGGCGGTTCTTCCGTAGCGGCAATTCAGATGTTAAAGGACAAGGGATGCCGTAAAATTCATTTTATGTGCATTATCGCCGCACCGGAAGGTGTTAAAAAAATGACCGAGGCACATCCCGATGTGGATCTTTACATCGGTGCGATGGACGAACATTTAAATGAAAATGCATATATCGTACCGGGTCTCGGAGATGCGGGCGATCGAATTTTCGGAACCAAATAAAGGGGTAAAAGAATGAAAAGAGAAGACTATATTTCCTGGGATGAGTATTTTATGGGGATTGCGATTTTGTCCGGTGAAAGAAGCAAGGACCCGAATACGCAGGTGGGAGCCTGCATCGTGGGCGCGGATAACAGAATTCTGTCCGTCGGATACAACGGATTTCCGAACGGCTGCTCCGATGAGCTTTTTCCCTGGGCAAGAGAAGGAAATGAGCTTGAAACAAAGTATCCCTTCGTGGCGCACAGCGAGTTAAACGCGATTCTGAATTACAGGGGAGGAAGCCTGGAGGGTTCCAAACTCTATGTATCCCTTTTCCTCTGCAACGAATGTGCCAAGGCCATCATCCAGGCGGGCATCCGTACCGTCATTTATGACAGCGACAAATACGACGGAACTCCGGGAAATGTGGCCAGCAAAAAAATGTTTGATGCGGCAGGTGTTAAGTATGTGAAATACGAGCGCACCGGCCGGGAGATTAAATTAGAGGTTTAAAATCAACACGGTAAAGAGTATGGGCAAACGGAACCGGCACCTGATCGCGCTGGGCCTGGCTTTGCTTCTGGTATTCGTATCTGTTCCGTATATCCCTTCCTATGCGACACCTGCTTCCGTTTTAGAGCAGCTGAAAAAAGCGGAGGAGGCGAAAAAGCAGACGGAACAGTCCAAAAAGGATGCCGAGAACAAGAAACAGGAAAAAGAGGGACATGTTTCCGACCTTACGGTAAAACAGGGCGATCTGAAGATAAAACTGAATAGCCTGAACAATGAACTGCAGGATACCACCAATCATCTGGATACTGTGGAAGGTCAGCTTGCGGACAAGGAAGCGGAAATAGCACAGACGCTGATTGAAATCGAGGAAGCAAGACAGACGGAAAAAGACCAGTATGAAGCCATGAAAAAACGGTTTGTGGCATCTTATGAATCGCCGAGGGATACATATCTGGCGATTTTACTCGGCAGCACCAGTTTTTCCTCCTTCTTAAACAATACGGATTATTTAAGAATGGTGGCGGATTACGATGCTAAAATGCTGGAAAGATACAAAGAAGCCAAGGAAGCCGTCATTGCCAAGGAACTGGTAATGGAGCAGGAAAAGGCGGATCTGGAAGCATTAAAGTCGGATATCGAGGAAGACAAGCAGAGAATCAGCGAAATCATCGATACCACCAATACCTATGTTGCACAGTATCAGGCCCAGATCAATACCGCAAATCAGGAAATTGCAAGTTATGAGGCGGACATCGCCGCAAAGGAAGCAGAGATTAAGCAGCAGGAGGCGGATATCGCCGCATTGAGGGCACAGTACGAGAAGGAACTGGCACTTTCCAGAGCGGCGCAGCAGGCGGCATGGAGAGACATTTCGCAGGTAACCTTCGAAGAGGGTGACCGGGATCTTCTGGCGGCAATCATTTACTGTGAAGCCGGAAACCAGCCCTATGAGGGACAGCTTGCGGTAGGTGCGGTGGTAATCAACCGTGTTTTATCGAGCCGCTATCCGAACACGGTATCCGGAGTTGTTTATCAGCCCTATCAGTTTTCACCCGCGGGAAGCGGAAGACTGGCACTGGCTCTGGCACAGGGACAGGCCACGGCTGCATGCTACCAGGCTGCGGATCAGGCAATGTCGGGTATGAGTAATGTGGGAACCTGTCTGTATTTCAGAACGCCTCTGGAGGGTATGCAGGGAACGATTATCGGCGGACATATTTTCTACTAATCCGATGCCTTGGGAACGTTGCGCAAATCAACGGTCCGTGATATGATGGTTTAAAACTTTTCTCGTTACTGTTACACGTCAAAAACCGGCGAAAAGAGGTATACAGTATGGAAGACCTTAAGATTTACCGCAAACGACTGATTCCAAGTGAGTGCATCTGGCTTAAGAATGACATTGTACTTCTGTGCAATGAAGAATTTATTGTCACGAAGTGGAAGACACTGCGTCCGAGAAAAGATTTTTCGCACGGATTTTCCGTATACTGTTTAAAAGAGGGAATCAAGGTAAGTAAATTCTACAAGCCCGACGAAACACTTCTTTACTGGTACTGCGATGTCGTGGATTACGAAATCGATGTGGAGAATAATACCTGTACCACCACGGATCTTCTGGTGGATGTACTGGTTTATCCAGACGGCTCTTCCAGAATTCTGGATTTGGACGAACTGGCCGATGCCCATGAGCAGGGGCTCATTGACAATAAGACTTTGTATGAGGCCTTAAAACGCGGCGACAAGCTGGTCAGCGATATTTATGCGGGTAAATTCAATAAGTACCGGAAACTGGTGGAGAACCTGGAAAAGCAGCAGGGTGATCAGTAAAATCGAATCTGAGAATATTTAACTCCCGGCAATTTGCCGGGGGTTCATTTTTGCATTGATTGTATTGGTTCGTTCTGTGGGTTTCGGAAGTTTTCCGTCCCGAAGATTATATTCCGGACCGGACTATAAATTCGTATCTCCGAAACCGCCGCCGGGTTGCGAAGAGTCTCCGGTGGAATTACCGTCGGCAGAATCCGTGGATTCTTTCTGCGTATTATCGTCGTTTGTGCAGGCATCCACGCCCTGCTTCACGGTTTTTACCGTGGTTTTTCCGAGGTCTGTCGCGGAGTCCACAAAATTATTTCCGAAGGCATTCCAGCCTTCCTTCATGGACTTTACTTCTTCGGAGTGGTCCGTATTTTCCCTTCCTTCCGCCCAGTCATCGGCTTTTTCAATGCCGACCTTGGCAGTCTTTACAAGGGTTTTGCCGAGTCCGGAGAAGGTTTTTCCGAGGCCCTTTCCGACAACCTTCCAGTCATTTTTTAAATTTTCGTCGTTTGCGTTTGCACCTGTATTGTTTGTATCTTTATTATCGTCGCTCATAGGTCCCTCCAAATAGTCCTGTCGGTTGTAATTTTGTCCTTTTTTGAATTCTATCTTTTTCAATAATCTTTGTCAAATTTCCCAGTTCAAATCATTGCCCACAGAGATTTTTCTGTGCTATAATAATTGTGTCTGTTTTCTGAAACGGACAGTGTTTTGAAAAATACTTGAGGGGGTATATGCAAATGAAATGTGAGGTATGTGGGGCAGAACTGTCTGCGGAAGCGCTTGAGGCCAACAGTTGTTTGAAATGCGGAGCCATCATCGATATTGACGCGCCTTTTAAGGATGCCAGCGAATACAAGAGAAAAGCGGAGTTTGTTGACAGCATCCAGAATCTCATGAATACAAATCTTACGGTAAACCGTTCCCAGGAAATTCAGAAGCAGGAAACCTTGAAGAAGGTGAATGATGCTTTCGAATATCATGCGGAAATCATTGCCAGCAATCCGGACGGTACCATCAGCGGTGAGAAACTGAATTCCCAGCTCAGAGTTTTTGCGGAAAAAGGATGGAGACTTGCAAACTCTTTCTGTAACGTAATCGGAAAGAGTCAGGTCGGCGGTTACGGCGGAGTGACCGGCGGACTGGCAGCAAACGGATCCGTTCCCATTACCCAGATTATATTGATTTTTGAAAGAAGAACCGGTGCGGCAAGACGTCCGATGCCTCCTCAGGGACAACCCGGAATGCCGATGCCTCCCCAGCCGGG
>Ga0247611_10007890_pt1 | contig 13239 bp, 10 predicted proteins | sample 177DNAGHGhighgp2_FD_192422 | JGI IMG/M metagenome (GOLD analysis project Ga0247611, IMG submission 192422) | Sheep rumen microbial communities from Palmerston North, Manawatu-Wanganui, New Zealand - 1770 DNA GHGhigh gp2 | ecosystem: Host-associated > Mammals > Digestive system > Stomach > Rumen... | reverse complement strand
GCTCGATGTTGGCTATCAGAAAGCGATTGCTCAACAGGGGGAATGTGTCACTGCCCTTACACGACATCTGGAGATGCTGAAAAATATGAAACAGCAGATCGAAACGATAACACACGATGTAGAAGTCCTCGATACGCAACTGCATACGCATCTGGATCGTTGGTATGCTGACTGGCAGACACAGATAGACGAAACGACGCTTCGCCTGAAAGCTGATGCCAAGGAGTATGGCGACAAAAAAGGGAATTTGGAGCGCGCTCGCGCGAGATCTTACCAACTGCAGCTTTGCATGGAGCAAATACTGAAAACGCAACAAGACGTAACGATACTGTATGCTGACTGGAATACGGACACCCTGGAACCGAAATCGTATGGTACTGAGGATATGATCAATGTGTGGACAAAATTCTATGCTCTGGTGAAATCGCATACAGAAAGAGTACGCACCGTAAATGATATCCTGAAGAATGAATATCAAGGGCTGGATATGTCTACTCTTGTAAAACAGCGTGATGATCTGTCTGCGTCTATTCAGAAACGGGCAGAACAGATGGGAGGTATTCAGACGGCGCTGCAGAAGAATCAGGAAAATCGGGAAAGACTTGCTCTGATTACGCAAGAAATGCAACAGGCAGAAAAACGACTGAAAAAATGGGATATTATCAATAAATATTTTGGGGGAACAAGATTCCGTACATTGGTACAGTCGTATATCCTTCGCCCATTGCTCAATAATGCGAATGTATATCTGCGCCAAATTACTGACCGATATGAATTAACCTGCAGCGAGGAAAACGAGCAACTGAGTATTTTGGTTCTCGACCGGTATAACAAGAATCAGGTAAGAAGTGCTACCGTCTTGTCGGGAGGTGAACGGTTTATGATTTCTTTATCACTCTCCCTGGCTCTATCTAGTCTGAATCGACCAGATATGAATGTGAATATTCTCTTTATCGATGAAGGTTTTGGAACGCTCGACGAAAAGAGTCTGGACAGTGTTATGGAAACGCTCGAAAAGCTACAGGATATAGCAGGACAAAACCATCGCCGTGTCGGTATTATCTCACACCGTGAAGAGCTTTACGACCGTATACCTGTGAAAATAGAAGTTCGCAAGAAAGGTGAAGGGCGTAGCTTTATTTCGACGACGTAATCGAAAAGAAAAAGACAGAGCTCTTACGAGCTACTGTCTTTTCTACCTGACAATCTTTTTAACACTTAAATCAACTAACTACTTCTTGAAATTTAGAGTCTGATGCGAATAGCTTTAAGCCATTTTATATGTCTGTATGCAAAAATATATGTCTATTTAAAAAAAACAAATATTGCTATCTTTCAATTACAAATATATATAAAATAACACCTCATGTCAAGTCGTTTTTCCGTCAAAATGCGTCAAAACGGAGAAAAGCATGCGCCAAAAATTAACTTGACACATGCTTTTCTGTCATCTACGCTCGATGACCCATCAAATCATAAATAGAATTTATCTCGTTGAGAGAAGTTTTATTTTAGAAAGACATCATAAAGGAGAAACGAATACCGTTCTTGTCTACCCCACTATAATCGCGATACGTGATACGACGTACATAGTTAACACCAAAGAACTTGAAGATGTTATGAACACCAACCATCATTTCCCAATATGGTGTATTGCCCATGATGCGGCTACCCGAAGGGAATTGCCACAATCGGCTATCTGTAGGATTCTTAAATGGATTATTTTTATCGGTAAGATGCCCGATCATACCCTTTACACTGATATACTCACGCCACTTCAACTTTTTAATCAGCGGAATACGGTTGAAGAGTTTACCATTCAGATTCCATGCTGCGTTCCACATCACATAACGGTCGTTCAAGAACTCCATATCGCGAAGCAAATTAAAATTGGAATTCACATTCTCCTGGAACAGCGTCATACTGGTAGGTGGAGTGATCAGCAATGGGAATGGAACTTTATTCCACTGTGCTCCAGCTCGAAGATAAAGCTGCAAATAGCCATAACTACCCAACCAAACACGTTTATAAGCCTTGAATGTGGTAAGATTAGAGGCATACTGACCACCCATAAAGCCCTTCAGACCCATATCATGAGTAAGCTCCAACTCAGCCACATCGTGGTTTACAGGAACACGGCGCTGCTTGGTATTGACATAAGTTTTACCAGGAGCCAGACTAAACCCTACCATCAGATCGGTGGTACGAAGACGGAACAATTCCGGACTTCCATCAACCGGCATAAAGTGCATTAAGCCCTCCGGACGATTACTCTCAAACTTGAAACCTGCGAGAGCATTAAAGCCCCAGTCTGTTTCGTATTCAAAATATACCTTCTGACGATTATACAGATACATATTTTCTGTTTGATGTGTCTTAAACGTCATGAAGATATTATCCCTATTATTGGTAAGATAACGATCGGCGAAACTGGCAATATCACGACTGGTATCAAAGACGATATTACGACGAGGGAACTCGAAGTGTGAGTATTGCTTATCATTCAACGCATACGTTATCGTAGTACCATAATAGGTATTATGACTACGGTTACCATAAGCGACATAACCATCCCAGAAAAGATGTGGCAGCAAGTTGGCTGTGGTACGGGCTGACAGGCGGAAACGATAACCATCTACATAGTTCTTACTGAGCATAGAGGTTACTGGTCCGATATCAAACATGCTCGGCTCACCTACTTTAGAAGTCTGGATATAATTCTCCATGGCCAACTGCAAAGCAGTAATCACCACACCAAACCCCTTACGCTTGGTCATGTTAGCCACAAACTTATCCATATTCTGCTCTGCGAACGACAATGGTATTGGACGATATTCATCCCAGAACTTCTCATTTCTGATACGTGCATCAGGCGATTCTACCTTATCAGCCTTACCCCTCCACAAGTGTTTGTCGATAGGAGAAAAATCATAATCACCTAATCGGGTGTATCGAGATACAAGCCATTTCGGATGAGAAGAAACAATCGCTAATTCAGCCCACATATCATCACGTGACAATGCCCACTGACCATCAGAAAGCTGTTCAAACTCCTGCTCGATACGCATACCACGTACAAAGTTAACCGTACTCTTCTTAGGAATATTGAGTACAGCCTGCTTCAACTGCAGTGTACTATCCTTAATAATATAAAGTTCGCCCGTAAAACCAAAATCCTGCTGGTTATTCGGGAAGAAACGAAGATGATAGCAACTATCGTTAGCCACTTTTACGGTATCGACGATATAATAGCGATAGAAAGATATCGCTGTTCTACCCAACGGACTCGGGAAAGGATATTGTACCAAACGAATGTAATCCTGATAAATATCGACATCCTGAAATACCTCCTTCAATACATTATTCAAGATATCACCCGTCTGCATCACTTTGTTAAGACCCTTACTCGACAAACCAAGAACGATATCACGATTACGAGCATCCGACTTATCATACAAATGCTGTGTTACCGTTTCGTCGACAGTAAGAGGCAAAACATACTTATTATTATAAGGTGAAAGCTCTATCTGCTGCTTATACCAAGACTTATCAAGCTTAGAACTATCTAAGTCATTCTGAGCAAAAGTGAGCTTCTGATATTTCATAAACTGATACTGATCATGGTTCTCAAGATTAGCCTTTTTCTTATTCTCTATAACACGGCGCATTAACTCTACAGCCGGATTATTTTTTCGACTGTAACGCTTACGTTTGCTGCGAACTACAACTTCTGACACCTGTACACCCTGAGCATTGAGCTTGATATTAATTTCCTCCTGAGCCAAATTAACAGTATGCGTCTGAGACTTATAACCAATAGAACTGAAAGTAAGCACCCATCCCTTATGGGCTTCAATCGTAAATTTACCTTCAGCATCACAAACTACACTAACATGATGACCTTTATATGAAACAGAAGCGTAAGGTATAGGGTAACCGTCCTCACCATCCAATATTTGTCCTGTGATTTGCGCCTGCATCTGCAGTATTGTCAACAAAAACAAAACTACTAAACCAACCTTCTTACTTAGCATAATTATTACTACAAAATCGTTTGATTCTTCCTAATTTTAAATCAATATAATATACACCTCTTTTATCTGCTGCAAAAATAGCAAATATTTTCCTATTATCAATTATATTTTTTACAGAAAATGTACTTACATAAGTTGGAAATTATTAAATTTAACGTTTGCGATACAATCGCAATAATATCCTTTTCGGTTACAAAAGTAATATATTAAATGCAATTAAGCATGTTCTAATTGTGCGAATATATGTTCTATTTTATACATTCATACCTTTTCAACCTAAAGATTTCGCAAAAGAGCAATAGAATATCGCAAAAAAACTTGTATTTTTGCACCAAAAAGGAATTAGAAGATGGTAAAAAGAGAATATACATTTAAGGATAAAGCGGATTTCATGGAAAAAATAGCCGATATTGACGGTGTAGAATTTTTCGAGGATGACTTCGTATTAATCAATAATGTGAAATTTCTAGAAGAATCGCGCACACAACGTATCGACGGAAATGTGATCTGCTTTATTATCGAAGGAAAAATGCAGGCAGAAGTGAATGGGGAAACTTTATTTATTCACGATAATCAGGTACTTATTCTTCCTACTGGTATTACACTGGGGAATATTATGGTTTCGCCCGACATTCGATATTTCTCTATGGGCATATCTAACCGTATGCTTAAATTCTTCCTGGGGTCTTATATGAATGTATGGAACCAGTTTACGTATGTACAGAAAATACGTATCGTGAATGCTGAGAAATATGATGAAAACAGCAGTAAATGCTTTGACAACATATTCAAGCACTGTCTGAATAAAACGGATGATGAAATAGAGAATGGCTATCGTCGCGAAATATTCAAAAGTATGATGCGTGCTTGTCTGTTGTCGCTCTGTAATGCGATTCGCAAACAGGCGGATGTGCTGGTGGATAAGCCTCACCATCATGCGTCTTATTTTAACTTGTTCCTTGAACTTCTTGAACATGCTGATATCAAGCACCAGACGGTGGAGCATTATGCCAATGAACTCTGTATCTCTACGAAATATCTGGCGCAAATCTGTAAGAAGAACAGTGGTAAAACTCCTAACCAGTGGATTACCGAGTATACGCTGGCTGATATTACGCATTACCTACAAAATACAGAAATGAGCATGAAACAAATTAGTAATGCGGTAGGTTTCCCTAATACGAGTTTCTTTGGTAAATATGTAAAAAAACATTTAGGGTGTACACCTATCGAGTTTCGCAATAAAAAGTAATTTTTTCTCGTTCATCATAAAGAAAAGGATAGAGCCGCTGCCCTATCCTTTTTTTTAACCCAAAGGTCTCACCATTATAAACAATTTATTTAAATTTCTTGTGTACCTGAAGCATCGCTTTAGGATCAAGAATTTCATCTAACTGCTCTTTCGAGAGCAACTGTTTTTCGAGTACAATATCAACCAGACTCTTACCGGTGGCAAGGGCTTCCTTCGCAATCTTGGTACTGTTCTTATAACCGATGTATGGGTTGAGTGCAGTAACAATACCGATACTATGGCGAACCATCTCAAGATTATGTTCGGCATTGATAGTAATACCGTCTACACACTTTTCACGCAAAGTATCCATGGCATGAGACAACCAAGTAATGCTCTCAAACAAACACTCTGTAATAACCGGTTCCATGACATTCAACTGTAACTGACCTGCTTCTGCAGCAAAACTAATCGTGGTATCGTTACCGATAACTTTAAAACATACCTGATTAGTTACCTCAGGAATAACAGGATTCACCTTACCTGGCATAATAGAACTACCTGGAGCCATCGGCGGAAGATTGATTTCAGCCAGACCACAACGAGGACCAGACGCCATGAGCCGAAGGTCGTTACAGATTTTAGACAATTTGACAGCCAAGCGCTTCAATGCGGCAGAATAGCTTACATAAGCACCGGTATCAGGAGTTGCCTCAATCATATCAGAAGCCTTTTCAAACTTCTCATGCGTAATCTCACTCAAATGAGCTGTACAAAGATCAGCATATCCAGGAGCAGCATTCAGACCTGTTCCTATCGCTGTACCACCCATATTGATCTCGTGCAACAAGACTTCATTACGAGCAATATTAAGCACCTCTTCTTCCAGATTATTAGCAAAAGCCGCAAATTCCTGTCCTGACGTCATAGGCACAGCATCCTGAAGCTGTGTTCTACCCATCTTGATAGCATCTTTAAATTCCTCAGCCTTATTACGGAAAGACGTAATGAGGCGCTCCAGTGATACCACCAACTTCTTATTCATGCGAATGACGGCATAGCGGATAGCGGTAGGATAAGCATCATTGGTACTCTGACCACAATTGACATGATCATTAGGCATACAATACTGATACTCACCCTTCTCATGACCCAAAATCTCGATGGCACGGTTGGCAATAACTTCGTTAGCATTCATATTCACAGAAGTACCGGCGCCACCCTGCATCAAGTCGATAGGGAAATTCTTCCATAATGCACCACCGATGATTTCGTCGCAGGCCTGACAGATAGCCTCTGATATTTTAGGATCAAGAACACCGACTTCAGCATTAGCCATCGCTGCAGCCTTCTTTACGAAAGCAAAAGATACGATGAAATCTGGGAAGTCGTACATCTTCATGCACGAGATGCGATAGTTGTTAATACCACGCTGAGTTTGTACGCCATAGTAAGCATCTATAGGAACATTAAGTTCACCTAATAAATCAGACTCTACACGATATTTTTTTTCTTTTGTCATTTCTTTATTCAATTGATTATTGTATTGATAATGTTGAAAGTTTCTAATTCTATTCGTACAATTTAAAATACTTTTATTCTATACATGAAACCGAGTTCTATTCGATTGGTATGGTAGTTATCCAGTTCTGCAATAGCCTTCGCCTGTTCGGTATACTTGCAGCTTCTTCCGATATAGGCCAGGAATACACGGAAATCTTGACTCTTCACAGGATAGTATTCTACACTTCCCGCATATAACCATGATTTACGATATTTATCGAGATTACCACCCTTTACTGTGGTTGTCTCATAACATCCCTTGAGCATCAGATTCCATTGTGGAGCAAACTGCCAGTTTAACTTGGTAATAAAACTGTTGTAGTGTACTTTACCGAGATGAACACCTGTCGCTGTCACCAATTCCGAAGTAGCGATGCCCAAACGATCCAGATCGTCAAACTCGCCCATATAGTCGAAATACCACTGTATCTTGTCAAGATTTAACTTCTGACCAAGTGTGAGCATACGACTGTAATGACCTTCTGCCTGCGTCTGCAAGCCCCATGCCCAACGGGTCTGGAACTTATCTCCAAAGAAACTACCATTCCAGTTGACAATATAAGTAAGTGGAGTCTTAGCCTGTTTCAAATCGCGTAACCCCCTAGGACTTAAACTCTTAGCACCTTCGCCATAGATATCTTCCAAACGGTCATTGTCGGTACGGGATATTTCCACCGCAATTTCCTGTGTTGGTACAGGTTTGAAAGAAGCGACAGCACCAACCTGGAAATTGTCCATATAGTCTACCATATCAGAATACTGATAAATGTACATCGGGTTTTCATCAAATTCGAAGCCACCCCAGATCTGACACATCTTACCAGCCTGAATACCTATCTTATCATTAAACTGATAGCCAACCATCAAGATGTCGGTCGCTTTAGCAAAGTTATCATCTTTAGCAGCATTGCTCTTATTGAGACGATGACGAAAACGATAAGAGAGTTTGTCGGTAATATTACCTTTAATTTCTAATCGAGCCTGTTTATTCTTAAAAGTTGCTCCCCATTTGTCGCCCGTATCACCCGAGAAGTCATTGATCTGTGCACTGGCAGCATAGTTAAAATAGACATTGAAGGCATCCGTTTTTTTCTCGATTTTAGCTACTCGTTCCGCCAAACTTTCATAGTCTCCATCAGGGCCACCATTACGAGTATTATTACCTTGTGCATGAGCAGTCATCGCTAAACTTAGTAAAGCGGCGACCATAAAATATTTTCTCGTTTTCATAATTTTCAAATTTGAATGTGATGATGAACCAATACTATACGAATAAAAAATCCATTAATACTCATCAAAGTAAGTCTGAATCTTCTTCCAATCTCTGGTTTTGGTCAAAGCCAACATCAAAAGTACACGTGCCTTCTGTGGGTTAGCCCCCAATGAAGCGACAAACTCATATTTATCATCGTCAACCTCAGCATTCTTATTGGTAGGACCTGTAGCTACACGACTTGAACGAACGACATTGATACCGGCCTTGCGAGCCTTAAGCGCTACCTCGAATACATCTTTATAGAAGTTTCCATCGCCTACACCGGCTAAAACGATACCATCAAACTTCGCATCTACAAAAGCCTGCATTGGCAGTGGTGAAGCATTAGCATAACCATAAACGATACCTACCTGTGGCAGTTTGGTAAGATGAGTAACATCAAACTCTGAACGAGTACCGCACTTAGTAAGCGGAGCACCCTGGAGATATACAGCTTTACCATTATATACATAACCGACTTCACCATTAATTCCGCCCTTGAATGTTGCGCAATCGGTCGTATGCATCTTGATTACATCTTTAGCAGCGAAAAGTTCATTGTTCATACATACCATAACCCCATGCCCATTAGAGGCTGGTGTACAAAGGGCAGCAACACCATTGTAAAGGTTAGCCGGACCGTCTGCACTGATGGCATTAGATGGTCGCATACTACCCACCAGGATAACAGGTTTATCAGAGTGAACGGTCAAGCTCAAGAAATAAGCGGTTTCTTCCATTGTATCAGTACCGTGAGTGACGAGCACACCATCATATCCCTCTTGATTGAGCAGCTGGTTTATGCGATTCGCTAATTTCAGCCAAACCTGGTCGTTCATGTCCTGACTACCAATATTACTAAGTTGCTCACCATCGATATCTGCTAATTCTTTCACTTCTGGTACAGCATTCAGCAATGTCTGTATACCCACCTGACCTGCGCTATAAGCTGAAGAAGCAGCAGATGTAGCAACACCAGCTATTGTACCGCCAGTAGCAATAATATGAATTTTTGGTTTGGCAAAAGCAATGACCACCAAAAAACTAAACACCATAAGTAATGATAGACGTAAATGTTTCATAATCTTGCACTTTTAAGTTTTTATACTATAGATAACACTGTCTTGTTAATAGGCCATTAGAGCAAATGAATGATCACGAAGGCAACACCGATAGAAACGACCGTAGTGATGAAGCCTGATACCTGGAAAGAGTGGTTAACCACATATCGTCCCACACGAGTACTGCCCGTTCTGTCGAAGCCAATAGCTGCTACCTCAGTCGGATAATTAGGCAGGAAAAAATATCCGTTACACGCTGTAAACATAGCAAGTAAATATAAAGGACTGATACCCAGCATAATGCCTAAAGGATAGATGGTACGAACAGTTGCAGCCTGAGAGAAGAGCATAATACTCATGACAAACAGTACGACTGCAAATAAGAAAGGAGCACTCTGGATAAGACCCGAAAAATGGTTGACGAAGAAATCCTGATTATTCTTAAAGAAGGTATCTCCCATCCAGGCTACACCGAATATACTGACCATGGCATTCATACCTGCAGCAAACACATTGCCAGAAACAGTTTTCTTAATGCTGCCTTTTCCTACAAGCAAGATAAGAGCAGCATCGCTCATCATAATCATTTCTATCATATTATTCGTAGAAACCACAGTCAACTGTCCATTTGCATCAACATAATGAGGACGAAATTCTGGGAAGAATCCGAAGAAGACGACTGCTATTACACCCAAGAAAAAGGCCCAAACAGCATACTTCGCCTGTGGGTTCGGATGCGTTTCTGCCTGATGCAGATTTTGTTCATCTGCAACAGGATCTATTTCGCCCGACTTCACTTTAGTCAAATATACAGGATCTTGAGCAAGTTCTTTACCGATATGGTTCTGAACGAAGGCAGCTGCTACAATGGCGATAAAAGATGCCGGCACACATACCAGAATCACATCACCGAGCTCGATACCCTTACCACCTAATATATCTGCACTGATAATGGCAGCGGTAGCAGCACTCACCGGACTACCTGTAATACCCAGCGACGCCGCTATGACACTAACACTCAGAGGTCGCTCAGGACGGATTTTCTTAGCTTGAGCGATTTCAGAGATAATAGGCAATAGCGAATAACAGGTATGGGCTGTACCGGCTACCAAACAGAAGAGCCAGCAACAAAGTGGTCCATAGAAAGTAATATGTTCCGGATGATGACGTAAGAACTTAGCAGCCTGGCCTACCAGATAATCTAATCCACCTGTAGACTGTAAGGCAGCAGAAGCCACTATTACTGATACGATAATAAGCATGACATCTATTGGCAAAGCTCCTGGAGCCAGTCCAAAACCGAAAACTAAGATGAGCGTTCCTACCATTCCATAGATACCCATGCCGATGCCCCCGACTTTGGCCCCAATAAAAATGCAGACGAGCACTAAAACTAATTGTATCAATACTAATGTTGTAACCATTTATTATGTCTTTAGATTGTTTGATTGCGAAAAATCGAAGTTTTTTCGATATATTGATGTGTTTTTACAAATATATATTTTATTTACCTACCAAACAACTAAAATACACATAAATATGTATATATTAACCTATATTAACGTTTAAATTAGCAAATAGTAAGAATGGAGCACTAAAAAAGGTATATCAGACGTATCTGATATACCTTTTTGTCATTTTACTCCCAACATTTCAAGTGATATTGACGAGGAGTCAAACCCATAAATTTGGTGAACCAGTTGTAAAAAGACTGTCGGTTCGCAAATCCGACCAATTGATAGATATCTCCCACTTTACTATCTTGATATTTCTCGTCTTCCATGAGACTTGTTGCGGCCTCAACACGACAATGATTGAGAAAAGATCTGAAGCTACAGTTAAAGCGCTCTGCGAAAACCGCTGAGACATATCTGGTGCATGTACCCAAATCGTAAGCTAATTTGTCAATAGAGTAATCTGGTTCTTTATACTTCTCTTGAGCTAATAGTTCATACTTTACTTGGGAACATAACTCATCCAACTTGGCGGGGCAAACTTGGAAACTGCGACCCCGTTGCTCTTGTACATTACCTTCTTGCATCTTTTTCTCTTAAATAGCTAACCTATTCGACTTTTCAGTCTGCAAAGATACAAAAAAAATGCGAATATTAATCTACGGGTACCAAAAAAGTTAATCACTCTAATTCATATCTTGGTATGAGCAACATCATCTGAGCGAACATAGTAAGCTAACAGCTAATCTCGTTTCAGATGGTTTACCTTATAACAATTCCCTTCTGATGTATTTTCTCTTGTTTTCTCTTATACATATCATCTATGAACTGCTTTCTCAGTAGCCACTGCTTTAGAAAAATTTTAGATTTCGTTTTTACCATAACTATTTTTCCCGTGCGAGGTGCTACTAAGTCATAGATTGGTCCATCTTTCAATATATTTATAGAAACAACATCAGCTGTATCTATTTTAGCCATATCTTCATCACCAATTTCAACACCATCAACAAATATAATAGGGTACGCAAGTGTTACAGAATCGATATCGCTGTCCCATGTTATGGTCTGTTGTGCTTTTCCTTGTAAACTAACAAGAAGAAATACAAAAAATAATAGTTTCTTTTTCATAGTATTAATCGTTTACTAAAGTTTCTATTTTTTTGCGAATATAACAAAAAAATATTAAACAAGAAATCTTGTTTTAAGAAATTAGTTTCTTTAACATATTTCTCCATCCTTGCATGATAGGATAGCAATGAGGTATGTACTTTTAACTATGCTGAGCAGTTACAGTACGAAAACAAATATACGAATCAGTCATTATATATTAATAGAATGTAATTTATGTTATATAGGTGAAAATATCTAATCAAAAAGTACAACATATTGCTTTACGTAGTTACCTTTGAACCAGATAACTATCGTAAAATACATTTACTGTTTTGGTAAACTTAATAATCATGAATAAATAAAATACGGATGAAATTTAATGTATTGTATGAAGGCGCATTTCATTTCAATGGTAGCAAAGGCTCCAAAAAATTTATTATACTTTCATTATTGTTATCTTCTTGTGGTTTACCTTATTGTCATAAAGTACAACTGACGGAGGATGATTTGTCGTGGATAAATCATTATCATGAGAATGATACAATCTTATATAAGTCAAATCATAACAATAGGGATACGTTAATTGTTAAGCGTGTTGGTATAAATAATCCAAGGAATACTTTTATTCTTGATACCGAAGATCAAAACTGGATAGAAGGTGATAATGAGTATTATGGATTTGCTTATGTTGATATGATGTTAAAACATTCTCCTGATACTTTCAGCATAGGATTTGAAGTAAAACGAAATGATAGAAAAGGCAAACTCATTAATAGTTGCATTTTCTGTGAGTGGGATTGGTTAAATAAAAAAATGGATCTAGTATGTGTTAAAATTGGTCGGAAGTACTATAAAAATTGTATTCGAAGAGATACTACTCAAATGGAGCACAATTATGGAGAACAGTCCATTATTGGTTTAAAAGAAGTAATATGGAATAAAAAACTTGGATTGCTTCAATATTCTTTAGAAAACGGAGAAAAATTTATGATCCAAAAATAAATATTTTCTCGTCCATACAAAAACACGGAAAGTGTTTTTTGATGGACAGCCTACAATGAAACAACGAATACGACAGGCTAAGAGATGAACCAGAAATGATGGCAAAATGTAGACAAGCAAAAATATTCAATTATAGCTTGTTGGTTATCGATATATTATTACTTACTAAAGTTTCACAAGTGATGGCGCACCTGCATAATTTAACATAAAATAGGAATAAAAAAGGCTTCGTAGTTTGTGTAACTCACAGAAAATGAGTACCTTTATAATCGCCAAAAAATAAAGTTCAATGTCAAAGATTGACAAGGCCATCGAGATGGTGAAGTACGCCATCAAGCGCGGCATCCGATTCGACTATCTGCTCATTGACAGCTGGTTTACATGCCAATCCTAAGTTCCATAAACTCTATCAAATGTATAAATTAGTCGCTTGATGAATGAATATTCACTTGCGAAAGATCAGGATCTATATATGCCAAAGGGGAAAGGACTGCCTGTTGTCACCATTACCGGCAAGGGCAACAAAAAA
>Ga0247611_10007889_pt1 | contig 13242 bp, 11 predicted proteins | sample 177DNAGHGhighgp2_FD_192422 | JGI IMG/M metagenome (GOLD analysis project Ga0247611, IMG submission 192422) | Sheep rumen microbial communities from Palmerston North, Manawatu-Wanganui, New Zealand - 1770 DNA GHGhigh gp2 | ecosystem: Host-associated > Mammals > Digestive system > Stomach > Rumen... | reverse complement strand
ATACTATACAATTCGGTTCTTTCCTGATTCGCCAGTAGTTTCTTAACCGTATCTATGTTCATAATCCATCACCATTCAATCAGTTAATCTTTCCGCAGCATTTCTTATATTTTAATCCGGATCCGCAGGGACAAGGATCATTCGGATATATTCGTTTTCTTTTTTTGAAGTGATACTCTTCTTTAAGTCTTTCCAGCATTTCATATACAACCGGACAGACCGAAGCCGACTCAATTATGCTTAAAAGACTTCCAATTCTATCCGGCTGATCAGTATATGGATATTTGTTGCAATTTGCAGGCTTACATTCACCAAGTGCGCAATCTCCATTCTCTTTTAAAAAATCACATGGGCAATGCCTGGTCTTATATGACATCTCTGCCTGATCATATTCAAGATATTGACTGGTTAAATCTTCCGCACTAATCGAGAGCTGTCCTGCCACCTTATCAATATCTTCCTGTAGCAGCATACCACAATACATTTTGCAGCAATTACGGCATTGACTGCAATCATATATAGAAAACAATTCTTCATGAAGCTTGTAGAACTGTTCGTCTAACTTAATAGGATCCGCATTCATTTTCAGATATGTACGGAACTTATAATTTTCGTTTTCCTTTAGCTTCGCTCTTGCCTTAACTTCATCCGGAGAAATCATCATATGCTCACCCCATGCACAGTTTGTTCACTCTTTCAATACAATCATTTAAGTGGTATTAAACTATCAAACATCATACCTTCTTCATTAACGGAACACCGCAATACTTTTATCGGAATCCCTGCTCATGTTATTTACAGCCCATATTTCTGCAATTCGAAGCGGCTCCTTTGCATCAACACACACCAAAGTGTCACCATCATAAACTGAATATAAATCGAACGGCGACCTTCGATTTTCATTCTCTGCCTCACGCAGAAAACAGATAGCTCCGTTTTCCAAAAAATCCACTCTAAATATGCAGCAGCTTCAGATTTTGGAACCTTTATAGTATAATCATCTCCAAGTTCTTTTTCTCTTCCATTATTAACTATAAGAAGATTCATATACTCATATATTTCTTGCCATTCATCAGCTTGCCTAAGCGCATACTGTTCTTCCTTAAATCTCTCAATATTCACTTTCAACTTATTACGCACAAGATTGATATTCTGAGCCGAGTCTAGAGGGATATCCGGCATATCATATTTGATATTATAATAATCCAGTTCAGCAATCATATCATCCAGAACCTTAGATGCCATATCTTGTCTATCTGTTGGTAATTCAGCTCCATTACATAATTGTATAAGTCTATTCTTGAGCGATTCCTTACTAAAAGTAGTAAAACTACTGATAATAGCCTCAAATTTTATTATTTTCCTTTATTTTAGAGCCAAAGTAGAGCCATTTTTAAAGTTTATACCCTTGAAGTCCTTATAAATAGGGCATTCTTTAACTCTCTCCCGTTACAGGAGCTCTATCGTTCCTGGCGGTTTACTCGTAAGGTCCCACATTACTCTGTTAACGCCCTTTACTTCATTTATGATCCTGTTCATGCACTTCTGAAGTACATCAAAAGGTATCTCTGTACAATCTGCGGTCATGAAGTCGGAGGTGCATACCGCACGAAGTACAACGGCATAGTCGTAGGTTCTGAAATCACCCATTACGCCTACTGAACGCATATTTGAAAGTGCAGCGAAATACTGGTTAGGTGCATTTTTGATCCTACCGTCCTTTACAGCTGCATCAATCTCTTCTCTGAAGATTGCATCTGCATCCTGAACTATCCTTACCTTATCGGCTGTGATATCATCAACAATTCGAACGCCGAGTCCCGGTCCCGGGAATGGCTGACGGAACACAAGATATTCCGGTATACCAAGTTCGAGTCCAGCCTGTCTTACTTCGTCCTTGAAGAGCATTCTGAGCGGTTCGACTATTTCTTTAAAATCAACATAATCAGGGAGTCCGCCTACATTATGATGTGATTTGATCACCGCAGACTTACCGAGGCCTGATTCGATGACATCAGGATAAATGGTTCCCTGTGCAAGGAAATCAACAGCTCCGATCTTCTTCGCCTCTTCCTCAAATACACGTATAAACTCTTCGCCGATGATCTTTCTCTTACGCTCCGGATCAGTCTCTCCTGCAAGCTTAAGATAGAATCTTTCCTTCGCATTTACACGAATAAAATTAAGATCGTAATTTCCATTTGGTCCGAATACAGCCTCTACCTCATCGCCTTCATCTTTACGTAAAAGACCATGATCGACAAAAACGCAGGTCAGCTGCTTTCCTACTGCCTTTGAGAGAAGAACTGCAGCGACCGAAGAATCAACGCCTCCGGAAAGTGCACAGAGCACCTTGCCATTTCCAATTTTTTCTCTGAGTGCAGCTACTGTCGTTTCAACAAATGATGACATCTGCCAGTCACCTCTGCATTTGCAGACATTATAAACAAAGTTTCTAAGTATGTCCTTACCCTGCTCGGAATGCATAACCTCAGGATGGAACTGTACGGCATAGATAGCCTTGTCTTCATTTTCCATACCTGCAACAGGGCAGTCGTTTGTATGAGCTGTAACATGGAAGCCCTTCGGAAGCTCCGCAATATAATCAGTATGACTCATCCATGTGTTGATAACAGGCTTAATATTATCAAAAATAAGTGAGCTGCTGAGACTTACCTGGCCGAGAACTCCGTCCTCCTCATCGATCGCATCAATGAAAGTCTCTGTCTTGCCGTATTCACTTACAGGAGCTGTCGCAACCTTTCCGCCTGCAAGATGAGCGATAAGCTGGGCTCCGTAGCATATTCCGAGGATAGGTATGCCCGCTTCAAGGATATCTGCTGTATATGAAGGTGAAGCCGGATCATATACACTGTTAGGACCTCCTGTGAAAATGATTCCCTTCGGATTCATTTCCTTTATCTTCTCAATAGGAAGTGTGTACGGATGAACCTCCGCATAAACATTGCACTCCCTGACTCTTCTGGCTATCAGCTGATTGTATTGTCCTCCAAAATCAAGGACGATAATAAGTTCCTTTTCCAATGTCTAATCTCCAATCTGCATTACTTTATATCATCTGCAGCTTTAAGGCTGCGCTGCATCTATCCGCCGTATTCTGCCGGCTACGGATATTAATTATCTGTAAGCGGTGCTCCGCCAAGAGCCTTTACGGCCGCCTGAAGCTGTGTATCATCCTTGTGCGGGATGGTAACCTTCTTCTTAAGATCATCCGGAAGCTCAACCTCAACATCAGGTGATATACCGATCTTGTGTATCTCTGTATGTGAAGGTGTGTAATACTTTGCAATGGTCATTTTAACTGCCGAACCATCTGACAGTGGGAAGATAGTCTGAACTATACCCTTGCCAAATGTAGTCGTTCCTACAATCGTAGCCTTACCGTAATCACGCATACAGCTTGTAAATACCTCAGATGCGCTGGCACTGTTTTCATTTACAAGTATTACCATCGGAAGATCTACCGAGTGCTTGTCTGAGCATCCGTATTTCTCAATGTTCTTATCATTTTTATCCTTGGTATAAAGGATATCTCCGGCACCTTCGCCGCCCGGAGCAGTTACATTATCATCAACCAGATAATCGCACATACTTACAACTGCCGAAAGCAGTCCGCCCGGATTATTTCTAAGATCGAATATAAGGGATTTTGCGCCCTTACTCTGAAGGTCATCTACTGCATTCTTAAACTGGTCTGCTGTAACAGAAATAAACTGATCTATCTTGATATATCCTATATTTCCGTCAAGCATTTCATAAGAAACCGTAGGATTTGTTATCTTTGCTCTTGTGATCTTAAGGACTATCTCTTCACTGACGCCTTCTCTTTTAACTGTAACGGTTACATCAGTGTTTTCTTCGCCCCTTATCATGTTAACTACTGCTTCAAGCTCCATATCAGGAGTTATTACAGTTTCATCAACCTTAACAACTACATCTCCCGGAAGCATGCCTGCCTTTGCCGCAGGGCTGCCTTCCATAGGCTTAACGATACTGATCTCATTTGTATCAATATTTTTGGAAACAGTGGCTCCGATACCGGTGAACTCACCGCTGTCATCCTCGAGAAGTCTCTTGTATTCTTCCTTGGTATAATAAACAGAATACGGATCATCCAGACCTTCCATTATTCCGTCATAATATGATTCTTCCTGCTTATCATAATCTTTTTCAAAATAGTAATAATAATTGACCAGGTTTTCTATCTCCTGAGTCTTTTTAAGGGCTGATTTGGATTTTGGATCAAATACGCCTTCGATATCATCTGAAGCCTTAAAATCAGAACTTTTATGGTCGCTTACGGTTTCCTTGCCGCATCCCGTTATAGCTGTCATTCCCATTAAAAGTGCCATAAGTCCGGCAGACACTTTGCATATTCGCTTTTTCATTTTTTTATCATTCTCCTGTCATTAGATTATTAACGATAAAACTGCAGAGGATCCGTGTACTCACCATTTATTCTGACTCCAAAATGGAGGTGAGGACCTGTCGATACTCCTGTGCTCCCCGAAAATGCTATAAGCTGTCCCTTTTTAACCACATCTCCTTCTTTTACTGCATATGATGACAAATGATGATAAACAGTAGATACTCCACCACCATGATCAACCATTACAGTTATACCGCCGCTTCCCATATAGCCGGTATATATTACTGTTCCGTCCATTGCAGAGATAACATGACTGCCCATAGGACATGAAATATCAATGCCTCTGTGATAATAGCTTGCACCTGCTGTAGGTGCATTTCTGTATCCGAAATAAGATGTTATATCATAGCTTGAAGGCATAGGCCATACCAGACCGCCCTTTCCTTCAATGGATGGAATGATTATCTTTCCATCAACGGAAACATATGCTCCGCCGCTTGCAGCCGCCTCATATGAAGCAATCTTGAGATCAAGCTCATTATACATCTGCTCGATCTTATCAGCCTCCTGCTGCATCGGATCGATCGCGTTGTCAAAGCCTTCAACCTGCCTCTTCTTCTCTGCAAGAAGGAGCTGAACTGCTTCGTACTCTGTGTTATAGTCTTCCCCAACAGATACTATAGCATCACGAAGAGTTGTCTGCAGCGTTCTCTGGATGGAAAGCTTTTTCTTCTTATCAAGGTATGTCTGAAGGATATTCTGATCGTAAAGCCTTACCTGATCCATGTATTCTGTCCTGTTAAGGACATCTATAAGATCTACCGAGAAAAGTATCGCATCAATGACATTTACCTGTCCGCTTTCGTATGCGTCCCTGATATGATTCTTCATTTTCTCATATCTCTCATCGATCTCAACCTGGATCTCGTCAAGCTCCTTACTGGTCTGTATGATATATTCTTCATACTGCTCTTTAACTTCCTTGAGCTGCATCATGTTTGTTTCACATGTGATAAGAAGTCTGTCTATCTCCTCGATCTGTTCAAGGAAGCTTTTCTGACTTCCCTTCAGCTTATCTATAAGCGTCTTGGCAGATTCAAGATCCTCTTTGTATAACTCCTGCTGGTCCTGAATCTTCTTAATCTCCTCCGGATCGATCTTTATCGTGTGTTCTGTAGAAATGATCGGATTGCCGTTTTCGTCGGTCGCTACCTCGGTAGTTACCGGCTTGCCATTCTCATCAGTTACCTGGTTACCGTGTTCATCAGTAACATACTCTGTGAGGACCGGCTTTCCATTTTCATCTGTCACTGTGCCATCCGCAGTTGTTTCTTCCTGTCCTGTCATTGCTTCAGTCGTATTTTCAGTTGTATCATTCTGCCCCGAATCTTCTGTATTCTCAGTACCGGTACTTTCTGTTGTATCTGCGTCTGACGGAGTAGCCGCCCTACAAACAGTTTCGCCACTACCGTTTTTTCCGATAGCGGCGTTACTGTAATATGCACATATTAAAAGCAAAAAGCACATTGTAAATACAGAGGCAATAAGCTTTACTAAGTCCTTCTTCACTTAGCATTCCTCCCGTTTTAACATCAGGTGCCAGTCACCTGCTAATGCCATAATATTTTGATCAACTGTACTAAAAGCAGCTATACTAGATCTTCAAATGTCTTCTGGTAGTAAATACGCTTCCCAGGAAACCTATTCCAACACCTATAAGAAGTGTCGCAGGAATAAGTACATTAAAGAGATCATTTATTGATACGAACTCGAAAAGCTTTTTGATAAGTGTAAGTCTTCCGACTACGTAATTAAGTATCGCATCATATGCATAGTATATAAGTACGAGAGGGATGATTGAACCGATAAGTCCGATCAGTACACCCTCTACTATGAACGGAGCTCTTACGAAGAAGTTTGTAGCTCCGATAAGCTTCATGATCCTTATCTCTTCCTTACGAACTGTAATACCGATCGTAACCGTATTACTGATAAGGAATATTGATACAAGAAGAAGTATCACTATGATTCCCGCTGAAGCATATCCAACGAACATATTAAGGGAAGAAATGGTATCCGCAGTATTCTGCGAACTCTTGACCTTTCTTACGCCCTTCAGTCCCTCAAGGAATCGTACAAATTCAGCCTGCTTGCTTACGTCCTTCATGGTTATTGAGAAGGAAGCTGATTTTGCAAGCGGATTATCGTCACCGAAGGCTGCTCTTGCTTCTTCAGGATTGTCATAGGTATCATTTGAATACTTAAGCCATGCCTCTTCGGCGGTAATATAATCAAATGTATCAACCTCTTCACGCGTTCTGATCTGTGCAGCGAGAAGATCGATATCAGCGTCTTCATTGAAGAAAACCGAGATTGAGATTGAATTCTCAAGACTCTTCATAGCCGATTTGAAATTAACTACAACTGCATAAAATATACCAAATAAAAATAAACATGAAACGATGGTTCCAATGGATGCCAGCGAGAAAAGAAGATTTCTTCTTATATTTTTAACACCCTGCCTGAAACTGTACCAAATAGAACTAATCCTCATCTATATATCCACCCTTCTCAACGTCGCTTATCACAACGCCTTTCTTTAGTGTTATAACTCTCTTCTTCATGGCATTTACAATCTCCTTATTGTGAGTAACCACAACAACTGTGGTTCCCTTGGAATTAATGTCTTCAAGAAGATTCATGATATCCCATGAGGTCTTAGGATCAAGGTTACCCGTAGGCTCGTCCGCAAGGATGATATCAGGTTTATTTACGATAGCTCTTGCTATCGCAACTCTCTGCTGCTCACCACCCGAAAGCTGTCTCGGATAAGCCTTATATCTGTCTGCGAGTTCAACCATGGTAAGTACAGCAGGAACCTGCTTTCTGATATATCTTGACGGAGTCTCGATAACTCTCTGAGCAAATGCAACATTTTCATATACAGTTCTGTCATTCAGGAGTCTGAAGTTCTGGAATACTACTCCGATCTTTCTCCTGACCTTTGGAATCTGTCTTCTTCTGATCTTGTTGTAATTATATCCGGCAACAGATATCTTACCCTTGGTCGGATTAAGCTCCTTTGTAAGAAGCTTGATAAATGTTGTCTTACCGGAACCGCTGGATCCTACAACAAAGACGAATTCGCCCTTTTCTATATTGATATTTACGTCCTTCAGCGCGACCTTATCCGCTGAATACTTCATGGTTACATTTTCCATCGTGATCATGATACAATGTTCCTTCCAGTTAACTAATGAATGAAAAAGCCAGGGTTTGCCTAGAAATCAAGGCTTTCCATATATTTCATATATTTAACGACCATAAGGGCGATCTTGAAGGTGATAGCATCCTCAAATACCCTGAGGTCAAGATTTGTAGACTTCTGAATCTTATCAAGTCTATAAACAAGTGTATTTCTGTGAATATACAGCTGTCTTGAGGTCTCTGATACATTCAGGCTGTTCTCAAAGAACTTATTGATGGTTGTAAGAGTTTCCTCGTCAAACTCATCCGGAGACTTAGCATCAAAGATTTCTTTAATGAACATTCTGCAAAGAGGGATAGGAAGCTGGTAGATAAGTCTGCCTATTCCGAGGCTGTCATAAGCGATGATATTCTTATCGCTGTAGAAGATCTTACCAACATCAAGAGCCATCTTGGCTTCCTTGTATGATCTTGAAACTTCCTTGATCTCATTTACGATAGTACCGTAAGCAACATGAACTGAGATCATAGCTTCTGAGCTGAGCATATCAACGATCACCTTTGCGATCTTTGTCATATCCTCAAGAGACTCTGTTGCCTTAACTTCCTTGACAAGAATGATATTCTTCTCGTCAACAGCGGTAATGAAATCCTTTGCCTTGCTTGCGAAGAGATTTCTTACTGTCTCAAGAGCATTATTGTCCTTATCGGTCTTTGTCTCAATTATAAATACGATTCTTCTTACATCTGTATCAATGTGAAGCTTCTTAGCCTTGTTATAAATATCAACAAGAAGAAGATTATCAAGCAGGAGGTTCTTGATGAAGTTGTCCTTATCAAACCTCTCCTTATATGCCACAAGAAGGCTCTGTATCTGGAATACAGCCATTCTTCCAACCATATAAGTGCCGTCATCATCGCCCTTGGCCATGATGATATATTCAAGCTGCTTATCATCATTTACCTTAAAGAAATGATAACCAAGGAGCGCCTGGCTCTCTGCAGCTGATTCAGCGAAGGTAACTACAGCATCCTCATATCCTTCAAAAATACCGTCAGCTGTCTTTGCAATAGTTCTGCCCTCCGTATCCATGATTGCGAGATCTGTCTTTGTAATGTTCCTGATCCCTTCAAGTGTATCCTGTAGAATCTGATTTGATATCATATTACACCTCTCTTATTTTACTCTCTTCTCCATTTTTTCATAACTCCCCTTGCCGGAAGATACTACCCGACAATCTATCCATACTATTCTAACAGATAATTCATGCAAAAAAAAGGGAAAATGCATTTTTTAACGCATTTTCCCTCCAAAATTCATTAAATTTTAACAGTTTAAATTAGTTTGCGATGATTGACTCAGATTCCTTATCAAAGATATGAATCTTAGAAAGGTCAAATGCGAACTGAACTGTATCACCAGGTCTAGCTGTTGTACGAGCATTAACTCTGGCTGTGATATCGAACTGATCGATTGTGAAGTACAGATAAACTTCAGCACCGAGCATTTCGTAAATGTTGATTCTAGCGTCGATAACTGACTCTGGTGATGACTCGATGAAGAGCTGCTCATCATGAATATCCTCAGGACGGATACCAAGAACAACATCCTTGTCGATGAAGTCGCCAGCGATAAGCTTAGCAGCCTTAGCATCTGGAACCTTGATTGAGTGAGAACCGAACATAAGAAGAACGTCCTGTCCTGACTTAACAACCTTACAATCGATGAAGTTCATAGGTGGCATACCCATGAAACCTGCAACGAAGAGGTTTGTTGGATGATCATAGAGGTTCTGAGGTGTATCAACCTGCTGGATGATACCATCCTTCATAACTACGATTCTTGTACCAAGAGTCATAGCCTCTGTCTGGTCATGTGTAACGTAGATGATTGTTGTCTGAAGTCTCTGATGAAGCTTAGAGATCTCAACACGCATCTGTACACGGAGCTTAGCATCGAGGTTTGAGAGAGGCTCGTCCATAAGGAATACCTTTGGCTCACGAACGATAGCACGTCCCATGGCAACTCTCTGTCTCTGACCACCGGAAAGAGCCTTTGGCTTTCTGTCAAGAAGGTGCTCGATCTCAAGGATCTTAGCTGCTTCATGAACTGCCTTATCAATCTTCTCCTTTGGTACCTTTCTTAATTTAAGACCAAATGCCATATTGTCATAAACTGACATATGTGGATACAGAGCGTAGTTCTGGAATACCATCGCAATATCTCTGTCCTTTGGCTCTACGTCATTAACAAGCTTATCTCCGATCCAAAGCTCTCCTGAACTGATGTCCTCAAGTCCTGCGATCATACGAAGTGTTGTAGACTTACCACAACCTGATGGTCCAACGAAGATGATGAACTCCTTGTCCTGAATCTCAAGATTGAAATCCTTAACAGCATTGAATCCGTTTGGATAGATCTTGTAAATATTCTTTAATGATAAACTAGCCATTTTTTTATCCTCCTAAAATATTATATAGCTACGTTTTATTTCTTACTGACTGTCAAAATAATACAACTTTTCGTTATTTTAAGCCATATTAGATTTGCATAAAAAAAGAAAAAATCATTTGTTGAGTTTGCATAATATCTGTATACCACTGTAAATAATTCACAAAAAAAACTTATTTTAGCCCTTAATTAACCTTTGTTTTTGTGAAACCTTCACCAAACACAAAAGGCCCTTTAAAACTGCGAAAGCGGTTTTTCTGTTATTTTGTTCATAACAAACCTTGATTTTTAGGCATTTTTAAGTATTTTTTCACGTATTTTGGGCACTTTCGGGTGTTTTTACTGATCAGAATCCGAGTTGCCTACTACTATGAATATCTTTACACCGTCAACATCCGCGTCTGTATCGTCACTTGTAAGCGAACCAACGGAAATGCTGGCTGTTGGGAAATACTTGAGAAGGTCTGTTCCCATGCCTTCTTCAGCTACAAGTATCCTTGTTACTTCATATTTCATATATGAGTTTGCCGGTGAAACATCAGTAAAGCCGTCCTCTGCGAGCTTTGCTGCCCATCTTCCCGCAAGTCCTTCAACATCCTCTGTAGCATTAAGTACTGCAATACGGAGCTCCTTGGAAGAAGTAAGCGTATTGTCATCGCCGAGTCCGTTCGGATTCTCAGTATTCTCTGTGGCTGCTTCTTCGGTGGTTTTGTCGCCCTTTATATACTCATCCGTCTTGTCCTTCTCTTCTGTAAGGATCGACTCATCCACAGCAGCCTTGGTTCCCTTGCTTTCCCTGATCTTTTTACCATCAAGGATCTCTTTTACAAGAAATGCACTGAGCGCGATGATAACAAGAAGAAGTATTATAACAATGCCTCTGAAGAAATAAGTAAAGAAAAGGCCTGCTGCACTCGGCTTTTTGTTCTTTTTTTTCTTCTCAGGCACATCCTCGCTGTAATCCTCATAGCTTTCCTCAGTATCAGTTACAGCCTCTTCCCCTTCGTATTCTTCATTTTCTTCATATCCGTCGTATTCTTCGTCATACTCATCGTATTCTTCGTTATTATCTTTCATAAATACCGCTGTATATCCTTTCTATAATAAATGTATAAAATTCTATATCCATCCGCCGTCACATTTTATCACTTCACCGGTAAGGTACTCCGGCATTGCAAGAAGCTTAAGCACTGCCTCCGCTGCTTCGTCCGGGCTTGCTGCCCTGCCTGCCGGGATAGCCTCGTAGATTTCGGCTTTCTCTTCCTCCGATAAATGGCCGTTCATTCTGGTATCAACCATGCCGAAGGCAAGCGCATTTACGGAAATGTGAGATGGTGCCATTTCCTTGGCCAGAGCCTTCGTAAACGCATTTACGCCGCCCTTTGCAGCTGAATACGCAACCTCACATGATGCGCCGACCAGTCCCCAGACTGAAGAAATGTTCACTATCCTGCCGCTCTGCTCCCTGACCATATAAGGAAGCACCTCATGACAGGTATTATATACCGAATTAAGATTTACTGCCACGGTTTTCTGCCATTCTTCAGGAGTCATATCCATAAGAAGCCCTACATGCGAGATGGCGGCCGAATTAATCAGTACATCAACTCTTTCGGCAACAGAAACAGTCTTTCTGACCATCGCCCTTGCAGTAATAATCTCGCTGATATCTCCAAAAACCGTAATCACCTGCAGTTCACTGTCCGAACCCGCTTTATTATATATTTCCTTCATCTCGGCGGCCACACGGACAAGCGCCTGCTCGTCATGCCCGGAATTCACTGCTATGCAGTCAAATTCTCTGCTTTCCGCCATTTTAAGAGCAATGCTCCTGCCTATTCCCGATGAAGCCCCTGTAATGATTGCCGATCTCATATCATTCTCCAAATCTATCAAGCTGCTGTTTATGCAGCTTTTCTATCCATTGTTATTGCCGTCTTATTATTGTGCATTCAGTTCTTCTATATTTTCAAACGTTAATGCTTTTGCCGCATTTTATATGTACACAATTTTAACTGCCGTCCGGCATTGTTCATATTTTACTATAACATACTGCAGGTGTCAAAAAGTTCTTTGCTGTCAAAATGCACACAAACAGCATACTGTACACATAATTTTAAGAAACTCCCGCCGTCCCTGCAGTAAAAACTGATGAAATCTTTTCAAATATGAGATATACTGTATTTATATTAAATAATATGAAGGGGCAGACTATATGTCAGGAACATTTGTTGAATTTTTCTCAGAAGAAGCACTTGAAAATGTTATGGTCATTCTAAAATATAAGCCCGAAAGGGTTGTTTATGTCGGTCATAAGTCCAATATGATCACCAAGAAGATAAACAGCCTCCGTGCCTTCACGGCCCGCGTGTCCCCGGAGACAGAGCTTAAGTTCGTTGAAGTTTCAAGAGACAATCTGGATCAGATAATAGACGTCCTCCGGGATCTTGTGGATAAATATAAAGATGCAAAATTCGAGCTTACCGGCGGCGGCGAGCTGATACTTATCGCCTTTGGCTTTGTCAGTTCAAAAATGCCTGTGGATACTCTCCGTATCGACCCTTACACCGGAACCGAGATCGACTTCAGCGAGGGAGAACCGGTTAGAAAGGCCGGTCATGTTAAAATGACTGTTGCCGACAACATGGTACTTCACGGCGGTTCACTTACAGGACTCACAGGAAGCTATTCCACCTGGAAATTCACCGATGAATTCAGAAAAGATATCCGTTCCATCTGGAATATCGCAAAATCCATGAAATCCAAATGGAATAAATGCACTGCAACCATCGAGGAAGTAGTTAAAAACTATCCTCCTGACGAAAGCGGGCTGTATACATTTCCGCGTTCAGGACTCGGAGAGGTTACCGAGCTTTTCTTCAAGCTTAAAAATATCGGCGTTCTGAGAGAGCTCCATATCTCCAAAAGAAGCATTTCATTTTATTTTAAGAACGAAATGATAAAGCATATCGTCACCAAGACCGGAAATATACTTGAGCTTCATGTATACGATGTCGCTACCAGCGATAATACCAAATTCACAGATGCTGTGATCGGAGCCATGATTGACTGGAATGGTGACCGAAATGATAAAAATGAGAAAAACGAGAAAAAGCCTCCGCTCACAGAGATTAAATATGATAATTCTACCAATATAGATACAGTTAATGAGATTGATGTGATACTCATGAGG
>Ga0247611_10007888_pt1 | contig 13243 bp, 13 predicted proteins | sample 177DNAGHGhighgp2_FD_192422 | JGI IMG/M metagenome (GOLD analysis project Ga0247611, IMG submission 192422) | Sheep rumen microbial communities from Palmerston North, Manawatu-Wanganui, New Zealand - 1770 DNA GHGhigh gp2 | ecosystem: Host-associated > Mammals > Digestive system > Stomach > Rumen... | reverse complement strand
AGCAAAAAAGCCTGCAGAATAAACTGCAGGCTTGCTGGCTGAAAAAATATAACGACCTACTTTCCGACAGACTCGCTGTTTACGGGAAATGTAAAATACGTATCGGGATAAGGCTCGTCTTCCAGGGTAAAATGCCACCATTCCTCATCGAGTGGTTTGAAGCCGTTGTTAAGCATTGCTTCCCTTAAAATCATACGGTTTTCGTACTGTTCCTCGGTAATATCGGTATAATCGGGATGGCTTAATTCGCCGAAATAATCGAAGGTTCCACCCATATCCACTTCTTTCTCCGTCGTCATGTCAAAAAGGGTCAGATCCACCGTGCTGCCCCTGCTGTGTCCGGAATGCTCCGCAATGTATCCCTGAGGGAACAAAACATCCTTTTCCAGTTCCGGATAGAAGTATTTTTTCATCTTCGTATCCTCTTCATCCAGCGCCCAGTTCATGAAATTGGTAACAGCCATCTGCGGACGGTAAGCGTCGTAAATCTTCAGCCGGTATCCTTTGGCATTCAGTTCGTCGCTGGCTCCCTTGAGCGCCTGCGCCGCTTCTTTCGTTAAAAATGCCAGCGGCTCTTCATATCCGTCAATTCTTTCTCCGACAAAATTGTAGGTCGAATAATAACGAATCTCTAAAATTGCATCGGGGCATACATCCGTGATTAATACGAAATCCGAAGCATCGTCGGAAAGTTTCACTCCGTCTTCCGCCACGGTTACCGCATGAGTATTCGTCCCCGCTCCCGTATTTGCCCCGGCCCCGTTGCAGCCTCCGAGACAACTTACCAATGCAAGCAATACCGCGCCGAGTAATGCCGTCTTTTTCATCATTTTGTTTTTCATTTTTATTTCTCTCCTTTTAAAGCCGCTATATTTTGCTTTTGGTCTTTCATCAAACAGGCTTCCCGGATTATTCCGGAAAGCCTGAATTTTTTTGGATTTCTTTCATAATTAAAAATTAAGTTTGAAAACAATTTATCGTTTGAAGCGAATCATCAGCTCCTTGGATGCGTTTTATCGTACACTTCCCGCAAACGATTCTGCGTCATGTTCAGATAAATCTGTGTTGTGGAAATATCGGAATGTCCGAGCATCTCCTGAACACTCTTTAAATCTGCGCCGTTTTCCACCAGATGCGCGGCAAAAGAATGTCTTAAGGTATGAGGCGTAATATCCGCTTCAATTCCCGCTTTCTTCGCATAGTATTTGATGATTTTCCAAAAGCCCTGACGGCTCATTGCTTCACCGGAACAGTTTGCAAACAGAATCTGTGACTCATGGTCTTCGAGCATGGCATCTCTTGCTCCGGACAAATACTTCATCAGTGCTTCCTTGGCTTTGGCACCAAAAGGAATAATTCTCTCTTTATGTGCATCGTGAATAACGATAAATCCCATCGCAAGATTCACATCCGTAGTCTTTAACGTGATTAACTCGGTAACACGAATACCGGTCGCATATAAAAGCTCCAGCATCGCCTTATCACGAATCTGTTTCGGAGCACTTCCCGAAGGCTGCTCCAAAAGCTTCATCACATCTTTTTTGGATAGAATTGAGGGCTCTTTTTTTTCGATCTTCGGTGCTTTCAGGGAAAGCGCCACGTCTTCTTTAATGACTTTCGAATCTGTAAGATATAAGAATAATGCTTTTGTAGATGCTATGCTTCGCGAGATGGAAGTCGGTGCGGCATTCAACTCATACATATGCGCAACGTATTTTTCCAGATCCTCGCTCGTAACCTCTCCGAAATCTTTCTTCCCCAATTCATTCCGTAAGAATGCAACCAGCTTTAATAAATCACGTCGATAAGACAGTTCAGTGTTCTTCGATGTATTTTTATTCTCATGCATGTACTGAATCAATGCATCGATTTGTTGTTCCATCTGTTGACGTCCTTATCATTTTTTTGTTACGAATCCCCATTCGTAACCAGGGTGTTTTTAGACCCATCGGTCAAGGTGTTATGTAAATCATTGACCGTGCAAGTTTCATTATAAGCAGATTGTTAAAGAAAATCAACGAAATATTTCAAAAAAATATCGTGTTTTTTCAAGAAAATCAAGGGGTTTACAAGATATCGTGTCCCATCGTTTCAATCATCAAGATATTGATTTATGCAAACTGCGGTTTCCATAATTATTTATAATTTTCGAAACAAATTTTACATAATTCTGTAAATATTCACTCCGTTATGACAACTTATGATTGACCGAAAACGATCGATTTTTCCATCTGAAAAGTTGACTTTTCAGGTCACGTATTATTTGGTGCAGTATTTGTCCTTGTACGCCAGGACAGCCGCAACGGTTTTGGAATCATTCATTTCGCCGGAATAAATCAGTTTGCAAAGGTCCTCCACCTTCCACGGTTCCACATTGATATACTCATCTTCGTCCAGGTGCTGGCTTCCCTGTTCCCCGTCGATATGCGCCACATAGATTGGAATTTTTTCGTTGCAAAACGCAACCGTCGTACAGACGGAAATCAGAAAATCCATATGATCCACGGTATATCCGGTCTCTTCTTTCAATTCTCTCATCGCGCAGTCATAGGGATCCTCTCCCTCACCGTCCAGACCGCCTGCAGGTATTTCAATCGTCTCTCTTTCCAGCGCATTGCGGTACTGGCGTACCATCAGAAGTCTTCCGTCCGGAAGCACGGGCACTACCGCAGCGGCTCCTTTGTGCTTGATAAAATCCCAGTGTGCGATGTTTCCGTTCGGAACCGCAATTGTGTCCACATAGTAATCCAGAATATGTCCATGCGCTACCAGATTACGTTCCAGTCTTTTAAATTTTTCCATGTATTCTTCCTCCGAATAATAAAGAGTCGCTTGCGGCTCTTTCGCACTAAAGTAAAAACCGGTGACGGATATCCGCCACCGGCTAAAAATTCATTGCATTTTACTTCGCATAATCAACAGCTCTCGATTCACGAATCACGCTGACTTTAATCTGTCCGGGATATTCCAGCTCAGCTTCAATCTGTTTGGAAATATCACGAGCCAAAAGCACCATGTCGTCATCGGTGATCTGCTCAGGAACTACCATAACACGAACTTCACGGCCTGCCTGAATAGCAAATGATTTTTCTACGCCCTTGTAGTTATTGGCGATATCTTCTAATTGTTTAAGACGTGTTGTATAAGTTTCAAGTGTTTCTCTTCTTGCACCGGGTCTTGCTGCGGAAATCGCATCCGCTGCCTGTACGATACAAGCAATTAATGAAGTGGGTTCCACATCACCATGGTGAGCTTCCACCGCATTGATAACGGTTGCGGATTCTTTGTATTTTCTGCAAAGTTCCGTACCGAGCTGTACGTGAGAGCCTTCCATTTCGTGGTCAACCGCTTTACCGATATCATGAAGCAGTCCGGCACGCTTTGCAACTCTCACATCAAGTCCGAGTTCTGCGGCTAAAAGTCCGCATAACTGAGCAACTTCTACGGAATGCTTCAGCATGTTCTGTCCGTAACTGGTACGATACTTCATCTTGCCAAGCAGTTTGACAAGTTCGGGATGAATTCCGTGTACTCCCACGTCAAGGCAGGCTGCTTCGCCTTCTTCCTTCATTGCGGTTTCTACTTCCTTCTTAGCCTTCTCAACGGATTCCTCAATCCTTGCGGGATGAATTCTTCCGTCTACAATCAGTCTCTCGAGTGCGATTCTTGCGATTTCTCTTCGAATCGGATCAAAGCCCGATAAAACAACTGCTTCCGGAGTATCGTCGATAATCAGCTCGACACCGGTCATTGTTTCCAGTGTCTTAATGTTTCGACCTTCACGTCCGATGATTCTTCCCTTCATTTCATCACTGGGAAGCTGAACAACAGATATTGCCGCTTCGGAAACATGGTCAGCCGCACATTTCTGAATGGCATTTACCACATATTCCTTTGCTTTCTTATCTGCTTCTTCCTTTGCCTTATTCTCCATTTCTTTTACGAGAACGGCAGTTTCATGTTTCACGTCGTCTTCAACAATTTTTAACAGATAATCTTTTGCCTGTTCAGAGGTTAATCCTGAAATTCGTTCAAGTTCCTGCAATCTTTGCTCATTTAACTTGGAAATTACTTCCTTCTTTTTCGCCAGATCTTCTTCCTTGGCTGCAAGTGCCGCTTCACGTTTCTCTACAGCATCCAGCTTCTTCTCAACACTTTCTTCTTTCTGCTGAACTCTGCGTTCAAAACGCTGTGCCTCCGCTCTTCTGTCTTTGATTTCACGATCCAGTTCGTTCTTCGCCTTAATCGATTCTTCTTTGACTTCAAGCAGTCCCTCTCTTTTCTTCGTTTCTGCAGTCTTTAAGGCTTCATCGAGAATCTCTCTTGCCTTTTCTTCTGCATTTCCGATTGTCTTCTGCACTTTATTCTTATAAACCAGATAAGTGACCAGAGCCGAAACCGCTGCGGAGATAACAATCGCTGCCACAATCAGAACAATCAAAAGCAAAATCGAAATGCTAATATTGCTCATTTGCAGGAGCACCTCCTTATTTAATTTTCATGGAACAAACAAGTATAAATCAGGTAATTTTCAACAAATTACCCCAATTATCTATACTACAACATTCTTATTTTATCCAAAGTGCCCTGCTATGTCAAGCAAAAACCGTCATTGTGAAACAATTTCAGGCGACTTTGTGAAACATTTTTAGTGTTTTTTCACCTCCCGTGAAACAATTTTATTATTACAAACTATTTCCGTGAAACAATTCCCGACCCAGCACATATTTTTCAACACGCTGCGAAACATCATTCATTTATTTCGCCCTTAAGTGCTTTCTTTATGGAATCATAAGAAAATCCCTTCCTCAAAAGCTTTGCAATCAGCTTCTCCCTCTCTTCATAATCGAGTTCATCCGGCTCAATCTTTTTCTTTGTAAGAAAAGCTGCAACAGCATCTGCTTCACCGTCAATATCATTCTTTTCCAGTAAAGTCCTGTAAACCTCTTCCGCAAGGCCGGAATCGATTCCTTTCTGAGCAAGATCCATAAATATTCTGTTCCTGCTTCTTTCTTTCGCTTTCCAGAAAATATAATTCTCCGCATATCTGCGGTCATCCAGGAACCGTTCCGCCTTAAGCTTCTCTACCGTAGCATCGATTACAGCTTCCGGATAAGCATCTCCCCGAAGCTTTTCACGTAGCTGTTTCTCCGTATAATCCTTTGTCATCAGAAGATTAAAGGAACGATCCAGCGCCCGTTTTGGAATGAGGGTTTCGGTAATTTCCTTATAATCCTCCTCCGAAATTTTTTCTCCGATTTCGATGCCGTACTGTTTAAAATCGCCTTTGTAAAGTACAAAGGCGATTTTTCCATCCAGATAAACAACGGCTTTCTTTTTGTTTTGTGAAACAATATCCGTAACAATCATATTCCGTTTCTGTCTCCATATCTTTCGTATGCGGTTTTAGTCCACTTCTGCCGCATCGGAAATGGAACCTTTCTTCCTGCCTGCCGGCTTCTTCTCTTCTGTTCCGGCCTTGTTATCGGTTTCGGAAGCGGTTCCCAAAAGTCCGTAATGTTCTCTGACTTTCTGTTCCACCAGTCTGCAGATATCCGGATTTTCTTTTAAGAAGGTCTTTGCATTGTCACGGCCCTGTCCGATCTTATTACCATCATATGCATACCATGCGCCACTCTTCTGAATAACTCCGATATCGGAAGCAAGATCCAGAACATCGCCTTCGAAAGAAATTCCTTCGCCGAACATAATGTCAAATTCAGCCTCTTTGAAAGGAGGAGCCACCTTATTCTTAACAATTTTGGCTCTGGTTCTGTTACCGATGATGTCTCCGCCCGCCTTTAACTGTTCCACGCGACGAATTTCCATACGTACGGAGGAATAAAATTTCAGTGCGTTACCACCTGTGGTAACCTGAGGATTACCGTAGAATACACCGACTTTTTCACGAAGCTGGTTAATAAATACAACCGTGCAGTTGCTTCTGCCGATTGCACCGGTCAGTTTTCTGAGTGCCTGGGACATCAGTCTTGCCTGAAGACCTACATGAGCATCACCCATATCGCCTTCCAATTCTGCCTTGGGAACCAGTGCGGCAACAGAGTCCACTACTACAATATCGATTGCTCCTGAACGAACCATGGTCTCGGTAATTTCGAGCGCCTGCTCTCCGTTGTCCGGCTGGGAAATATACATATTATCAACATCTACGCCGATTGCCTTTGCATATGCGGGATCAAGTGCATGTTCAGCATCAATAAAGCCCGCAATACCGCCTCTTTTCTGAACTTCTGCAATCATATGAAGGGTTACGGTAGTTTTACCGGAAGATTCCGGTCCGAAAATCTCAACGATTCTGCCCTTCGGAATTCCTCCGAGACCTAACGCAATGTCCAAACTCAAAGAGCCTGTGGGAATCGTCTCAACATTCATTGTAGATGCGGGATCCCCGAGTTTCATAACCGCTCCCTTTCCGAACTGCTTCTCAATCTGTGAAAGTGCGGCATCCAGTGCTTTTAATTTTTCTTCTCTTTCCATAGTTAAATATTCTCCTTTTCATCTGAACATCCGTTCTGTTTTTAATAATAAAACAGATGTTCGTTCTTGTCAACATCTTTTTTATTAAATTTGAGTTTTTATGTGTCAAAAAATGAACCTTATTTTCTACATGCCCGCAATAGCAACACCCCCTCTTTTCGTTGACTTTTCCCATTTTCTTTTCTATAATGGACTCAACCAGAAGGCTGAAAAATAGGTGTTATCCTATCCGCCTGTGGCTTATACTAATAAAAAAATAGCGTCTGCCGTCAAGCAAGGGCGCTATTTTTTATGTTTCAGTATAACTGCAACCAGTGTAGCTACCGCACATAAAACAAGTAAAAAAGAAGCCCCCGGGCTGAATCCGTTATTCAATTCTAAAAGTGATTTTTCAACGCGCGAATGCGCTGTTTCATGAGACTCTTTCCTCGATTCGGAAAGAACTCCAAAGAAAAACACATGTCGAAGACCTCGACATGTGCACATTTTAACACAGCAATTTTTATAACGCAAGCATAAAATATATCTATTGTATATTTTCCATACCGAAATTTTTTGATTCAAAAATGAAACGCATCTCATCAAGCAAATCTGTCCAAATCCGAAAAACGAACCCTACTGCGCCATAAATACAATCAGCTTCGAATCTCTGTGAACCGCAATGCCCCAGGCATGCTGCCTGTGCTGATCCCCGTTATCATAAATCGGGTACCACTCGGCTTTCTCGATTTCCGCATCGGGCATATCCGTAATCGCCGACGGCCAGACCGGCATTTCAAAGACCGGCTTCGGTTCAATCCCTTTGCAATACCGGCCAAGCATATTGTTTAAGTACTCTTCATCCGCATAAAAGGATAAAACCTCAAACCCCTGTCCCTGTGCAAATCCAGGCTGTTTCCGCCATTCCATATCCCTGGCATTCTCCGGAATTTTATCCGGAAAGAAGGAATATTTGTCCGGTTCTGCCGCTTTCAGCTTTGCAATATCCTTGGCATACCCTCTCTCTTTCGGAGTAAGCGCAAAATTGCAAATCACTAAAATCAATGTCCCGAAAATAACAATTCCGCTCACCGCGCCGGCTAAAGCCCCGAACGGGGGTGTCATGATTTTTGAAGCCTTCGGTTTCGGTTCCGTAAACGGCAGACCGCTTTTTACGGCATTTTTCCTTCTTATACTCCATTCACGGATTTCTTTGTTAACAACATCCCTGTTTGCAAAAAGCTTTGGATTTGCCCATAAAACATGAAGGATCAGCAATATCCCGCCCATAATCGCCCAGCCGAGATGCAAAATGCTGAAATCCATGACGCACCAGAGCAAAAGTAAAACTTCAACAATTGCAATCGGAAAAATCATAACAAAATATGATTTGTTGACTTTCACTGACATCCCCCATTATGTTTCACGCAAGCTTCGGATCGTATACGGCTCTTTCTCCGCCCACATACTTGGGACGGTGTCTGGCCGCTAAAATAAACGCCTCCCCGATATGTTTCTGTTCCATACGAATCGGCACAACCACCGGATGGAGATGCATTCCGATCATAACTCCGCCGATGTCAAGTCCGGCATCCGCCTTCTGATTTACGCTCTCCACTACCACGGGATCGGTAAGGCTTGAAAAATGTTTCACGGCAAATGCGCCGCCCGCATGAGGCATCGGAATCACATTCACCTGCTCAAAACCGTACTTTTCCATTACGGAGCGTTCACATACAACCGCACGGTTCAAATGTTCGCAGCACTGCACCGCAAAATTGATACCACGCTCATTAAGAGCCTTTGAAATCACTTCATAAACGGCTTCCACAGCCGCATCCGTCTCTCCGTCCTTCGAGGTTCCCATCCGGTGACCGATGATTTCACTGGAAGAACAGCCCACAATAAAGAGGTCTCCCTCCTTCAGTCCGGCGCATTTCAAAATCTCCGCCATCGCATTTTCCGCATCTTTCCGTATTGTTTCAATTTCCATTTTCTTTTCCTCTTTCATTTTCCAGAGCATCCAGAATATATCTCACGGTTTCATCCTGCTGAATTTTTGCGGAAATATCGGCCTTACCGTCACGGAGCTGATTTCCGTAATAGCCGAAATTCGCATGATTTCCGCCGATTATCATATTTTCATAATAAGGTCCGGAAACAAGATCCCTGCCTTCTTCCACTTTATCCAGTTCCAGAACGCCGTCGTTCTCACCGTATATCACAATATCAATCTGGTTATCCGGCATCTGCCCGGTCGGATATGCCGCAAGCATAATTACCGCATCTACGGAAGACGCATGTTTTTCCGCATACATTGACGCAATCGCGCCACCCATGGAGTGTCCGCCGACATACCATGTATCATAATCATACTGTGCCATCACGTCATCTGCGGCGTTGGGTCTAAGAACTGCCAGATGAAAAGGTGTTTTAATCAGACAGACATCGATTCCGGCATTTGCCAATTCCCGTAACATCGGTGCATATGCCCGTTCGTCCACCTTTGCCCCCGGATAAAAAATCAATGCCTCATCATTTTCCGGTCCGTCAAAATAATATCCGTAATCCGTTTTCGAAACCGCCACTTCACCATCCGACTCAAGAGCCGCCATAGCCGTTTCATCCGCTTTATAATATCCGAGAGCGAAAATAAGAGCCGCAATTACAAAAGCAAGAACAACTCCTCCGGCCACGTAAAGAATGATCTTTTTCTTCGGAATCTTTTTTCCGCCCTTCTTCTTTCCGAGCGTAGTTTCTTCCGTAGCTTCTTCCGTTACTCCTTCCGAAGTACCTTCCGTTGCTTCCTCCGCAGTTTCTTCCGCCACATCTACGGCTTCCTTATTCACTTCAATCTTTTCTTCATCCTCCTTCATAAGCTTTTCCTCATAATTAAATGCCTTATCCTATTATAATTATTCCTCCAAAAATATCAATCCGCTTTCACACCGGAAAAAGTATCCTGCGAAGAACTCCTCCTTAATCCGCAAAAGAAAAGAGCCGCTCCCGAAGGAGCAGCCTTTTCCCGAAGGCGTATTTTATGATTCTTATCATCGTATTAATTCATGCTGTTCTGGCAACCGAGGAAAATCGGAAGTCCGGTTTCCTTATCCACAATCGCATATACGAAAGGTCTGTCGAGATATACATAGTAGATTTCTTCTTCAATAGGCATCGCACCTGCAACTTCCATTGCCACTGCCGTTGCCGCAGCCGCCTTGGTTCCTTTTCTGTCGACCTCGATATGGGTCTTATGAATAATTTTGCTGATCCAGATATCGTAATTCTCGGTATCGCCGGCCGCGGGCTCCATCATCTGATCAAATTCCGCATGCCCGGGATCAAAGGGACGTTCCATATTCATTTCCTTATAAATATCGGAAAGTTCAATATCGTAATCCGTCTTAAATTCGGGAATCATCGTGCGGACATCTTCATAGCGTGCATTTTTCACTGCTTCCGCCAAATCCGCGCGGGAACGGTCCAGGAATCTTAAGTACTCATCCGTGCTCTGACCTTCCTTCGGCAAAATTCCCACAAACGCATACTGGCCGCCCTTATAGTTCTTTACAAATCCTTCGCCCTCTCCGAGAGTAAAATACTTATTTTCCTTACTGTAAAGCATCGTCACGTCAGTCTCGCTGCCGTCTGCATTGGTGAATGTATAATTCTCTCTGATATCATTTTCTTCGTATTTTTCTTCCCATTCACCCTCGAATGCAATCGCATTGATCAGATACATTTTTGTTTCTTCCGAAATACTGTCCAGAATTACGGGAATCATTCCTCTGGTTTCCTTATTCACCCAACCGTTAATATCGTTTAACGTACTCTGGTCAAAAGGCGCTTTGTAAAGTTCGGAATCATAGTAACTGATGACCTTTTCGAGGAAGTTCGGATTCATCACCATTTCGCCGTCATCCTTAAACCAGACGGAATTAGCAACATTCCAGTCCACATCTGCCGCGCCTTCCATTTTATTGGAAGTATAATTCATGATCTGATTCATCTTTTCGGATTCGATTCCGCCGTTTATAATCTCCTCCATCTGTTTTAAAGTCTCGCCTTCCGCACCGTTTTCGGTCATGCCGAGTGCAAAATTAATCGACGTCGGGGATAAAAGAAAATTCCTGCCCTTCGCGTTATTTGCCACATTCGATGCGAGCTTTACCGAAGCTTTGGAAAGTGCCTCAATATCTTTCTCATCCGGAGCAACCGATTTTACTTCGGACGGAGTCAGGCCTTCCGTCAGGTTCACGGTCTCTTCCGACATCGTATAGTTCACGGTTACGTTACTATTGACCACCGGATTTTCGCTCGGCTTGATTTCGCTGCTCCCTTTTCCGAACGTGCAACCGGTCAAGGTCGCCATCGTCAAAAATAATGCAGTTAACTGAACTAACTTTTTCTTCATTTCTGTTTTCTCCTTTTTAATTCCCTTTTACTCTATTTATTCCCTTTTACTCTATCTGTTTCCCTTTTACACACTTGCTGCTTTATCCGGATTTATTCCATCATATTCTGGCATCCTACAAATATGGGGAAGCCGGTTTCATTATCCACGATTGCATATACAAAAGGTCTGTCCAGCGTGATGATATTCACTTCTTCAACCGGAGTGATCGCATTCTTAAGACGCATTTCCACAACGGTTGCCGCCGCTGCCTTGGTGCCCTTGCGATCCACATCGATAAAGGTCTTGTGGATGATTTTTCCGATGTAGACATCTGCGGTTTCTCCGCTCGTCCATTCCAGCATGTTTTCAAAATTCGCGGCATTCTGACTGAATGCATCGGTCATGCCAAGATACGAATAGTTTCCCGATAACTCAATATCATAATCTGCTTTAAACTCCGGAATTCTTACGCGTACTTCCGTATTTTCCGCATACCGGACCGCCTCGGCAAAATCAAGATTATTGTTCCAGATTTTCTGAACATATTCCTCACAGCTTTCGCCCTCTTCCGGTAAAATTCCAACAAACGAATATTCCTCTCCCTTATAGGGCTTGACGAATCCTCTTCCGCCCGCAAGCGTAAAGTAGCGATTTTCCACACTGGCAAGATAATTCACCTTGGAGGTACTTCCGTCACTGTTTGTAAAATCCCTGTCCTCCCAGATCTGGGATTCCTCATACTGCTCTGCCCATTCGCCCTCAAATGCGATGGCATTGATCAGATAAAGTCTTGCCATCGGATCGATTGTATCAAGCACCGCCGGAATCATTCCGTTTGTATTTTTATCCGTCCAGGCATTGATATCGTCAAGTGTCTGATTGCTGAACGGTGCAAAGTAAACTTCCGCATCATAAAAGCCGACGCAACGGTCCAGAAAATCGCCTTTCATTCGAATCTGTCCGTCATTTTTCAGCCACAGGGAATTCGCGATATTCCAGCTGACCTCCGAGGTATTCTGAAAACGTCCCGACATGTATTTCATAATCGGATTGAGACGTTCCGAAGAAATTCCGCCGTTTACAACTTTTTCCATCTGCGTAAGCGTATTTCCCGCCGCTCCGTTCTCCGTCATGCCGAGTGCAAAATCGATGGAGACAGGTGACAAAAGGATACTCGAATTCTCATCCGAACTTCTGATTACATTATAAAACAAATCAAAACCGGCTCCTGTAAGATCGGCAATTTCATCCTCCGTAGGTGCGGCTTCCTCATCATCTGCATAATTTCCGCCGGTTCTTCCTTCCGTTAAATTGGTTGTCTCTCCGACTCCGGCCATCTGTTCCACCAATACATCAGGGTCCGGTTCACTCGGCGGTTCAATCTGGTAAAACCTTTCTCTGCGATTGCATCCGGACAAAACCGACATCGCCATCATAATAGCAAGAAAGGCAAGAATTTTCTTTTTCAAAAATTTTTTCTTAATCATTTTCCATCCCTTCGAATCGATATTCGGACAATAATTTGCCCCTTTCTGTATATTATACGATTTATCGAAGGGGCATTTATGGATATTTTTAAAAGTTTTTGGTGATTACAAATAGTAGAAATTTTTCTTTGGCTCCAATCGACGATCTATTGTTTTCTATTGACTAAAATGCAGTTCAATGTTAGAATTACTCAAATCTTTTAATTAGCAATGAAATAATAGTTATTATTCTATATTTCCTAAAGTCTCCCGTAGTTTATTTTTGTACTCCTCTTCAAGCCATATTGGTGAAACAATTCTCATCTGCTTTCCAAACTGAAATATCCATCCCATAAATGTTGGGCTAATTTGAACGCTAACTGCAGCTACACATTTCTTTTCTCCGGTTCTGACTACTGAAATATCTTCACCAAACTTGTCATATACAGCATTCAAAAGGGAATCTTCAAATTCTATTGTTACATTTTCACTGCTGTCTTTTATCATTTTAAACACCTTGTCCTTATACCAATTATATCTCACTCAACAATACACAATAATTTTATTTGATAAACTAATTTATCATTTTCTAGTAATCCATTGACAATACATCAATTTTGATGTATTTTAGAAAGGAGAATACAAATGAATATCATTGATTATCATTCTTCCGGCGGAAAAAATCAGATTTTGGAATTTATAGACAATCTTCCGCCGGATGAACGGCTTCTGCTCTACGATGTCAGAAAAGAAGTTCGTATTAAAGGTGTTGGAATTGCTGATTCTGTCCATTTTCAAACCCGACAGTTATACAAAAAAATATGGGAAATTAAGATATTCTGTTTCCGGATTATGTATATAATAGTCGATTCCGAAAATATCGTTTTTTTACATATCTGTAAAA
>Ga0247611_10007887_pt1 | contig 13244 bp, 10 predicted proteins | sample 177DNAGHGhighgp2_FD_192422 | JGI IMG/M metagenome (GOLD analysis project Ga0247611, IMG submission 192422) | Sheep rumen microbial communities from Palmerston North, Manawatu-Wanganui, New Zealand - 1770 DNA GHGhigh gp2 | ecosystem: Host-associated > Mammals > Digestive system > Stomach > Rumen... | reverse complement strand
TTCTTTGGAAATGTGTATAACGAGACAGAATATGTAATTCAGCTCGTTTCTAAATCGTTACCTAATCGACATTATAAACAAGGTAACAATATGATTTCTAAAGAGTTATAATTTCCCACGTGACAAGCATTGGGAAGTGTGCTTTTTCACAATGTGTGGAATTGACATCGGTAACAATGGGTGATGGTTTGCTGACGATAGAAAATTCTGCATTCTATCAGTGTTATAGTCTGATCTCAGTAATTATTCCTAATAGTGTAAAAACGATAGATTCTAATGCCTTTGCCCACTGCACAAATCTGGCATCTGTGACTATTGGCAATGGTGATAAGATCATTAGATATAATGCATTTGAAGATTGTAAAGGGATATTATCTGTTACTATCCATTGCAAAAAGATTGAATCATGGTTTAGTGGAATGACTTCAATCGAAGAAGTGGTTTTTGGTGATGAAGTGAAGAGCATTGGAGCATATGCTTTTAGAGGGTGCACGGGTTTGACTTCCATAACCATTCCCAACAATTTGATATCTATTGGAGAAGATGCGTTTGATGGTTGTACCGGTCTTAAATCTCTAATTATTGGCAGTAACGTAAAATATCTTCATTCTAATTCTTTTCCTAAGCTAATTAAGGTAATATGGTTGCCAGACTCCCCCCCACAACCTGGTAGTGTGAATAGTCTTGTTAATTATGTACCAAATGATTCATATGACTTATCTAATAAAAAAGTCTATCCTTTTTTGAGTAGTATGTTCGAAGTTGACGGTATTAAATATGTGCCCGTAAGTCCTTCAGAACGTACATGCGATGCCATTGATTGTTCATACAATGAGTCTGCTAAGAATACCAATATTAATAATAAAGTATCATTTAAAGGTATTGATTTGGCAGTAAAAAATATAAATTCATACATTTGTTCTGGAAACACTTTTATTGTGAGTTTGAAAATGACTTATGAAGGTGACATTCCTGACAATTCCTTTCATGGTTGTTCTTCTTTACAATCTGTAACGTTTGCTAATAATATAACAAGCATAGGTAAAGAGGCATTTAGCGGATGTCGTAGTCTAACCTCAATTAACATTCCTAACAGTGTGAAAAGTATTGGCAGTGGGGCATTCAACAATTGTAGTAGTCTTACATCAATTTCTATTCCAAACTATATCACAGCAATCAGCGATTATACTTTCGCTGGTTGTAGTGGTATGACTTCGGTAGCCATTTCTAACAATGTGACGACTATCGGTAATAGTGCTTTTAAAGATTGTAGCGATTTGCCTTCGTTAACTATTCCCAGTAGTGTAAAAACTATTAGTAATTATGCGTTTTCGGGCTGTAGCAGTCTTACCTCAGTAACATTTCATTGCAATGAAATCGGTCCTTGGTTTATGGGTTCTACCTCCATTAATGATGTGATTATTGGTAATGAAGTGACAATTATTGGAGAGAATGCTTTCAAAGGATTAACTAACTTAAAACATGTGACTACAGGTAATGGTATCACAAAAATAGGTGATAGGGCTTTTTCTGGATGTGGCAGTCTCGATAATTTTTCTTTCGGATCGAAGGTCGAAAGTATTGGTAAGGAGGCTTTTTTAAATTGTGTATCGATGACAAAACTCACTAGTCATGCAATCACTCCGCCTACTTGTGGATCTCTTGCACTAGATGGCATCAATAAATTTAACTGTACACTTCAAGTACCAGAGGCTTCGATACCAGTCTATCAGGCTGCTGACCAATGGAAAGACTTCTTCTTTATCGAGCCAACAGGCATCAACGAAATCAAGGAAGATACTACCCGGCAATACCGTTACTATGATTTGAATGGCAACCTATTATTGCAGCCCCACAAAGGTGTAAACATTTTGAAGTCGAGTAATGGCAAGACGAAGAAGGTTTTGGTGAAATAGTTCAAATATTCCCAAACAACTTGTAGACAGGAGCATATTCGCTCCTGTCTATATTTATGGTAAAAGCGAGACAGATGCTCTGGCAAGCAACTTTGTCGATAACTGAGGATTCATGACGACTGGCATACAACGTTTCTGCCAGTCGTTTTACTGTCTTATTTCAACTCCCTCAACAACAAATCGGGGTTTCTGCGCATATCCCAAAGACGAACGACATAGACACATTTGGATTTGAGAGAATAATAGTAAATAACCTCAAAGCGTCCAAGCAAATGAGCACCTCTATACCTTCGACGCTTTCCTCTAAGCAATGGTTCTGGTGGGTATGAATCTGGATACATTTGCATACGCTTTTGAATATCTTCAAGTATAGATATATGATTGTTCATCGTATGCTGTCCATACTCCAAATAAGCCTTCTCCAAAAGAGTATTCAAATCTTTCAGGGCAGCCTTACGCCATTTTACTTGAACCATTCTGCGTGTGATTGTTTGAAATGAGTAAGGAAGTTGTCAAGTGTATCCCACTGGTTAGGATTCTTCATGTCACGTTCTGCCTGTTTTAAGTCTTCCATCAACTCGTCAACAGACTGAGGACCAACACCAATTATCTTATCATAATCCATAAGAACAGATTGGCGAGACTCCATCTGGGTATAGCCTAATGATGGTTCATTAGCCATCCAACTATCTTTCTCCTTATCTTCAAACTGCTTCATGTCTGCAAAGTTAAAATTTAATCTCCAAACTGCCAAACAATTTTACATAAATCTACTCCCTCAACAACAAATCGGGATTTTCACGTGATATGGACAACATCGTCATAGATATATTTTCCTATTTCTAATACACGTAATTTTTAGTTTTTAATATCACAACATCACCAAAATGGTGCTAATGGCGATGTACAAAGGGATTGAGGTGATGATATTAGTGGTGATGTTTGTGATGTTTTATTCGTTTTTGCCCTCAAAAAACGACGAAAAGCACAACCTATTTTTGTGAGTTGATACTACGACGGAAAATCATTCCCATGGTGGGAACGACTTGTTCTGATTATCGGAGTATATACATTCCCAGCATGGGAATAATGAGTTCCCACGGTGGGAATGATGGATTCCCACGCTGGGAATAAGTCGGAAGGTGCCACCTCCGTCTTGCGAAGCCTTAGGTTTCGTGGGACGAAGGTATGCTGCCCCAGATGGCAACAATCAGGAAAGCGACAAAATGATAGCCTAACGTACTATTTAGTGATTTCGATGTCACGCTTTACGTTATTGCGAATCTTCGTGAGATAAGCCTTCATACCCTTGGCATCCTTCTGGTCGATAATCTCCAGCAGTTCCTTCAACTCCGTACGGATCTGCGACACCTGGTCATGTGTATAAGGGTTGAAGAGAATCTCCTGCAAGAGATAGTCGTCCTCGTTAAGTACCCCCTTGGCAATGCGCATGTGACGCTTGAAGGTGGTACCTGGTGCATCCTGATGCTTCATGACAGCGGCGAAGACGAAGGTCGACACGAAAGGAATACTCAATGAGTAGGCAACCGTCTTGTCGTGCTCCTCGAAGGTATACTCGTAGATGTTCAGGTCGAGTTTCTGATACAGGTCCTTGAAGAAGATACGTCCCATATAGTCACCCTCGCTGATGATGATGGCGTTCTCCTCAGAGAGCTGCTGGAGATTGGCAAACGTAGGACCGAACATCGGGTGCGTGGAGACATAGCGCATCCCTGTCGACTCATAATAATCTTTCAGACCCGTCTTCACGGAGGAGATATCGCTGATGATACAGTCCTTCGACAAATAGGGAATCACCTCCTTGAAGGCAGGGATGGTATACTTCACTGTCACGGCGTTAATCACCAAGTCGGGATTGAATGTGCGAATCTCCTCCAACTCCGTGAAGCGCTGACAGTTATACGTGAACCGCATGCGCTTGGGGTCTTTCTCGTAGACAGCCACCTCATGATCGAAACTCAGCAGGTCGATGAAGAAACTACCCATCTTTCCTGCACCCAAAACTATTATTTTCATATTAATTCATTCCTCATTCTTCATTCCTCATTTATTAATGATCTCTATCTGCTGACGGACACTCTCCTCGTGGATACTCTCGAAGACACTTGCCACGAACTCAGGTCCCATGCCCAGCAGAGAACCCTGTGCGCCACGCTTGTCGAGAATCTCGTTGTAACGTGTGGTCTGTAATACCGTCATGTTATGCTCCTTCTTGTACTGACCGATCTCACGGCAGACACGCATACGCTTCGAGAGCAGCTCCATCAACTGGTTGTCCAGCTCATCAATCTGCTTACGGAGCGTGGTGATACCCTCGGTGGATGTGTTCTCCTCACGGATGACGAGCAGCGACAGGATATAGTCAAGCACGTCAGGAGTCACCTGCTGCTTGGCGTCACTCCACGCCTTGTCAGGATCACAGTGGCTCTCGATGATCAGACCGTCGAAGCCGAGGTCCATCGCCTGCTGGCACAAGGGGGCAATCAGTTCACGACGACCACCGATATGACTGGGGTCATTGATGATAGGCAGTTCGGGAATACGGCGACGCAGCTCGATAGGAATCTGCCACATCGGCATGTTACGATATATCTTCTTGTCATAGCTGGAGAAACCGCGATGGATAGCTGCCAGGCGCTTCACACCAGCCTGGTTCAGACGCTCCATCGCACCAATCCACAACTCCAGGTCGGGGTTGACGGGATTCTTCACGAAGACGGGGATATCCACACCTTTCAGCGAGTCGGCAAGTGCCTGCATAGCAAAAGGATTGGCAGAGGTACGCGCACCCACCCACAGGATATCGATGCCATACTTCAGGCAGAGCTCCACATGCTCCGGTGTAGCCACCTCGGTAGCCACCAACATCTTCGTCTCCTGCTTCACCTGCTTCAACCAAACGAGGGCTGGTTCACCATGTCCCTCGAAGCCACCGGGCTTCGTACGGGGCTTCCATACCCCGGCACGGAAGTTATGACATCCGTACATTGCCAGTTGCTTGGCAGTAGTCATCACTTGCTCCTCACTCTCAGCACTGCAGGGTCCTGCAATGACGAAGGGGCGTTCATTGTCACTTGGAAGATTCAATTTTTCTAGTTCCAGTTCCATAACTTTGAAAATTGAAGAATTGAAGAATTGAAGAATTGAAATTCCTCAAATCAACTATTCTATTATTCTTTTGTTTTCTTTATTGTGTTAACTAATGTTCCTATAATAATACGCAAATCTTTCGATATCGACTCGAATTCTTTTGCTGTCATATAATCAGCTTTCTCAAGTAAAGTCAGCCAATATTTCGTTTCATTTGCTTCTTTTAATGCTATATAGAGCTTTGTTATGAAGTCTGCAGTACTTTGAGCATGTTCACTTTCGGCAATATTTGCGCCAATACTCGTCCCACAACGGTTTTCAATCTTTCAATTCTTTAATTCTTCGAAGCGCAGCTTCGAGCAACTCCTCTTTTGCGCAAAGTGAGATGCGGATATACCGCTCCCCGTTGGAGCCGAAGATGAAGCCCGGAGTGATGAAGACACGAGCCTCGTGTAATACCCGTTCCGTCAAGTCCTCCACATTATTATATTTTGCGGGAATCTTTCCCCAGAGGAACATACCCACCTGGTTCTTGTCATACGTACAGCCCAGCACGTCCATGATCTGCTCCGCATACTGGCGACGACGGCGATACGTCTCTATATTCGCCTCACGATGCCACTCGTCACTGTTGTCGTAAGCCTCGGCGGCAGCCAGCTGGATGCCACGGAACGTACCACTCTCGATGTTCGACTGCACCTTGAGTATCCATGAGATGAACTCGCTGTTGGTGGCACACAGACCGACACGCCATCCTGGCATGTTATGCGACTTCGACATGGAGTTAAACTCGATACAGCAGTCTTTCGCACCAGGTACCTGCAGAATACTGAGATGCTCCTCGTTGAGGATGAAGGAGTAAGGGTTGTCGTTGACCACCACGATACCGTGCTGTCTGGCAAACTGCACCAGTCGCTCGTAGGTCTCACGGCGGGCATTACCACCTGTCGGCATGTTGGGATAGTTCGTCCACATCAGTTTGACTTTTGAGAGGTCCATCTTCTCCAACTCGTCGAAGTCAGGCTGCCAGCCGTTATCCTCACGCAGGTTGTAATTGACAATCTTGGCACCCAGTATCTTCGACAGGGACGTATAGGTAGGATAGCCAGGGTTAGGCACCAGCACCTCATCGCCAGGGTTGACGAAGGCAAGGGTGACATGCAGGATACCCTCCTTCGAGCCTATCAAAGGCAGCACCTCTGTCTTGGCGTCGAGGTCGACACCATACCACCGCTTATAGAAACGAGCCATCGCCTCACGCAACTCCGGTGTTCCCATCGTCGGCTGATAACCATGCGCACTGGGCTGATGAGCCACCTCGCACAACTTCTCTATCGTCTTCTCCGAGGGTGGCATGTCAGGACTGCCGATGGCAAGACTGATGATGTCCTTACCCTCCGCATTCAGTTGGGCAACCTCCTTCAGTTTACGGCTGAAGTAGTATTCACTCACTAAGCTTAATCTCTCTGCTGGTCGTATCATAACTTCAATTTTTCAATTCTTTTAGTCGCTTCGCTTTGTAAAAGCGTCTTGCGACGATTACTTCAATTCTTCAACTCTTCAACTCTTCAACTCTAATTCGTTTGTTTTCCGTCTTTGTATTCTCCTAAAATCTTAAAGTCCTTGGTCAATGGGATAATCGCATCTATCGACTGACGATAGCGGGTGAGGTCGTCATACATCACATCCACATAGAACAGATACTCCCACTCCCGTCCGATGATGGGCAGCGACTGTATCTTCGTCAGGTTGATCTTGTAGAACGAGAGGATAGCGAGGACATGCGACAGCGAACCCTCCTCGTGAGGCAGTGAGAAGACGATGCTCGCCTTGTTAGCCTCCGTCAGCGGACGCAGCAGGTCCGCCTTGTTGGGATTCGACACCACGAGGAAGCGGGTGAAGTTATGCTTGTTGTCCTCGATATGGTTTTCCAGTACCTTCAGTCCATACTGCTTGGCAGCGTCGGCATGACAGATGGCAGCCCACCCCTTCTTCTGACCTTCCGCAATCATCTTGGCACTTCCTGCCGTATCCTCCGCCTCCACATGTTTCATGTCAGGATGCTGTGCGAGGAACTCACGGCACTGCATCAGTGCCACGGGATGCGAATGAATCTCGGTGATGGTGTCCCAGTCGTCATCTGGCAGGCAACAGATACAATGGGAGATATGCAGCTTATGCTCTCCCACGATAGTGGTGCCGGATTCACGCAACAGCTCGTAGTTATGCAACAGCGAGCCGGCGATGGTATTCTCGATGGCGAGCATGCCGATGGCAGTAGGATCCTGCTTGATGGTGTCAAACACCTGCTCGAAGGTAGAGCAACAAATCAACTGTATCTGCTCATCCTCGAAGAACAGATGGGCGGCGATGTCGTGAAACGAACCGATGAGTCCTTGTATCGCTATTCTCTTCATAATGCTTTTTACTTTTATAAAAAAACTCCGCTTTCACTTGTTTGTGAAGCGGAGCCTTATTTAATTCTTCAATTTTTCAATTCTTTAATCTTACATACGGCTTTCCGCTTCACAGAGCCCTGCAAAGTAAAAGTAATAACCATAAAAGTAAGCGTTTCTATTCAACATTGTTCTGTCGTTTTTGTTTTATTGGGTGCAAAAGTAAAACAATTTCCGTAATTACGCAAACATTTTGACAGAAATTTTTGATTTTGAAGTAAAATATGTAACTTTGCAGTCAATATGGAGAAAAAGACGTTTGCAGTATTGGGTATGATGTGTGCAGGATGCGCCGCTAATGTGGAGCGACGACTCAGCCAGACGGAGGGTGTCACCTCTGCCGCTGTCAACCTGCCTGCCCGTACGGCAATGATAGAATATGACGAGGCAGTCACCTCACCGGAGAAGATGAAGGAGGCACTTGCCGCCATCGGCTACGACATGGTGGTGGAGGAAGACCGTAACGTGGAGGCGATAGAGCGGCATGCCTATAAGCGTCTGCGCCATAAGGTCATCGTCTCCTGGCTCTTTGCCTTGCTGGTGATGTCCATCTCCATGGGATGGATATATATAGGTACGCGCGATATGGCTAACCAGGCGATGATGATTCTCGCCCTGCTGAACATCCTGTATTCGGGCAGACAGTTCTATGTGAATGCCGCAAGACAACTGGCGCACGCCTCTGCCAATATGGACACACTGGTGGCTCTCTCGACAGGTATCTCGTTCCTCTTCAGTACTTTCAATACGTTCTGGGGCGACTCCTACTGGGGCAGCCAGGGCATCGAGTGGCATACCTATTTCGATGCCTCTGTGATGATCATCACCTTCGTACTGACAGGCAGACTGATGGAGGAGCGTGCCAAGCACGGGACGGCATCCGCTATCCGCTCCTTGATGGAACTGGCTCCCAAGACGGCACATCTCGTTGATACGGGTGAGGTGGTGGAAGTGCCTCTGTCGGCACTCCAACCCGGTGATACGGTCGAGGTACGTCCCGGTGAGAAGATACCTGTGGACGGACTGATGGTAGGCAATGCCGTCGCCTATATCGACGAGTCGATGATGACGGGTGAGGCTGTCGCCGTAGAGAAGAAAGCCGGTGATAAGGTCTTGGCAGGAACGATTGTCCGTGAGGGCACTTTCCGCTTCAAGGCTAAGGAGATCGGACAGAAGACGGTCCTCGCCAATATGATACGCATGGTGCAGGAGGCTCAGGGCTCCAAGGCTCCCGTACAACGGGTGGTCGACAAGATTGCCCTCGTCTTCGTGCCTGCCGTGGGCGGCATCGCCCTGCTGACCTTCCTCGCATGGTATCTCATTGGCGGACAGGAGTATCTGCCACATGCCATCCTCTCCGCCGTCAGCGTCTTGGTGATAGCCTGTCCCTGTGCCATGGGACTCGCCACCCCTACTGCCCTGATGGTGGGTATCGGCAAGGCTGCCGAGAAGAATATCCTCATCAAGGATGCTACTGCCCTGGAGGAGATACGCCATGTCAATGCCCTCGTCATCGACAAGACAGGAACACTCACCCAACCTACCACACCTACCACACCTACCGAGACCCTTAAGCCCCATGCCTCAGAGGCAATGCGACAACTGCAGGACATGGGTATCGAGGTATATATGATGAGTGGCGACAAGGAGGAGCGTGCCAAAGAGGTAGCGCAGGAGGCTGGTATTCAGCATTATCGCTCACAGGTATTGCCACAGGACAAAGAAGACCTGGTGCGTGAACTGCAACGGCAGGGTAAGCATGTCGCCATGGTGGGTGACGGCATCAACGACTCACAGGCACTTGCCGTCGCTGATGTGAGTATCGCCATGGGCAAGGGCACCGATGTCGCCATGGATGTGGCACAGGTGACGCTGATGGGCTCTGACCTGCGTCGCATCCCTGATGCTGTCAGTCTGTCGAGGCAAACCGTCAATATGATACACCAGAACCTGTTCTGGGCGTTTATCTATAATATCATATGTATACCACTGGCGGCTGGTCTGCCCTACCTCATCGGACTGCATTGGCAGATTACGCCGATGTGGGCTTCGGCATTGATGGCGTTCTCCAGTGTCAGTGTGGTACTGAACAGCCTGAGGCTAAAATTGAAGGATTGAAGGATTGAAAAATTGAAGAATTGAAGGATTGAAAGATTGAAAAATTGAAGGATTGAAAAATTGAAGATATGGAACGGAAAGAGATTACTTTCGACTCGTTTGTGCGGGGTGCGTTAACGGTGGCAGGTATCGTATGCGTCTATCTGCTGCTCGACCGGCTGAGTGGGGTGTTACTACCCTTCTTCATCGCATGGCTCATCGCCTACCTGCTATTCCCACTGGTGAAGTTCTTCCAGTACCGTTGTAAGATGCACTACCGTGTGCTGGCTGTCATTGCCGCCATCCTTGCGGTGACACTGGTACTGACGGGTATCGGCTGGCTGATGATACCTCCTATCGTGGAGGAGTCGCTGATTGTGAAGGACATGCTGATAGATTATGTGACGAAAGAGACACTTGCCAACAACATCCCTGACCAGATAGAGATGTTCGTCCGTGAGCATCTGTCGGCAGAGGATATCAAGGCGATTGTGACACAGGAGGGATTCATCAACTCCATCAAGGAGGCGACACCGAAGTTATGGAACGTGCTGATGCAGTCGTTCAGCGCACTGTCTGGACTGGTGACTGTCGTCATGGTACTTATCTACACGCTCTTCATCCTGATCGACTACGAGAAGTTCACACAGGGGTGGCCCGAGCTGCTGCCTGAGAAGTACCGTCACATGGCTGTCCATCTGGTTGCCGACGTACAGGAAGGCATGAACAAGTATTTCCGCGGACAAGGCATTGTGGCTTTCTGCGTGGGCATCCTCTTCAGCATCGGTTTCCTGATTATCGACTTCCCCATGGCAATAGGACTGGGAATGTTCATCGGACTGCTGAACATGGTGCCTTACCTGCAGCTGATCGGTTTCATACCTGCTATCCTGCTCGCCATTGTCAAGGCTGCCGACACAGGACAGAACTTCTGGTTTATCATGCTGCTGGTCATCATCGTCTTCTGTGTCGTACAACTCATCCAGGACACTATCCTCACCCCGAAGATCATGGGTAAGGTGATGGGACTGAATGCCGCCATCATCCTGCTGTCACTCTCTATATGGGGCTCGCTGCTGGGTATCATGGGCATGATTATCGCCCTGCCGATGACCACCCTGCTGCTGACCTACTACCAGCGTTTCGTCATACGAAAGGAACAGAGACTACAGGGGACAGAAGAAAAGAAGGAAGGCGAATAAGCCTTCCTTCTTCATTTCCTCATTTCATCATTTTCATTTCTCATTTCTCATTCCTCATTCCTCATTTTGAAACAGCGGGTCTTCCGGCATCACCATGATTGGTTTCTGCTCGTAGTCCTTCAAGAGCTTGTCGGAAACGTATTTCTTATCAACGACCAGGCGGAACATATACTCACGGAACCAACGGTCAGTCATGATCAGGCATCCCTGCTGTCCCCATGTGCTGCCCCATGAGTTCTCCACCTTCCACTTTGAAGCCTTCCCGTCTGCTGCGATATCCACAGCCGTGAGGGTCATCGCATGGGTGGAGCCGCTGTCGAACGTACTGATACGCTCTGCCTTGGTCATACCGAAGGTGGTGCCAAACAAGGAGCCATAATCATAGTTCTCCAGATCGGCATACCCGCGTTTCCTGTCCAGCTGTTTGCCTACGTCATAGCTGGAATAGAGTTTCCTGCCGTCTTTCAACGAGGCGATGGCAAGCTGCTCGATGTCGTCCATCGGCAGGTTGAGGTATTTCCAGTTATGTCCGTCGTAGGTATGACGGTCATACTCCACCTCGAAAGTCTTATAGTAAGGACGACGGGGGTCGTTCATCACCATGATAAACGTACCGTTCAGCTTGCCGCCCACCGTCTCCTCGTAGAACGACTTCGGGGTGTATTTCTTCGCCTCTGTCAACTGCTTGCCGTTCTTGTCCTTAAAGGCATAAGTGAACTCCTTCACGGGTTCTCCTATGGTCAGGCAGAGCATCTGGTATATCTGTGCCAGCGCCTCCGTCTTGGTCTTCTGGATATCCGCCGCTTTCTTGCCGTCAGCCACCATCTTACGCAGCTGCAGACCGTACTCACGCAACTTCGACTTGATGATGGCAGCCATACGGGAGGTGCTCTCTGCGGAATAGGTCTCGGGCTGTACCGACATCGGTACGAGTCCGTATTTCTCGGCAAGGTCGGCAACACCACAGAACGTACCGCCATCCCCTATCGGGTAATGGAAGAAGAACTGCACACGCTGGGCATCGATAGGCTCCTTCGCCGTGTCGATGACACCCTGCAGGAAGAGGTTCGACTTCTCCAACTGGTCGTAGAAGAACAGGTAAGCCTGTGAGTACTCTACCGTCAGCGAGTCGGTACGCTTGGCAAAATTGGCACGCAGCACGTTCAGACCGCTGAACATCCAGCAGCGCCCGCTCGACTTCTGGTCGTGAATAGACTGCTTCTTGGTCTCGATACTGAAATAGGTGTCCAACGCTCCCGCATGCTCCTGGTTCTTCGTCAGGTTGTCTATCGCATTCGACGCGATGGCGTTACGCAGCGCCTTGTTGACAGGCTGGGCTGCATACTGCCGCTCCATCTGCTGCAGCATCTGCTCTGTGATACCACCTCCAGCTGTCTGTGCCGTTGCTGTCATCGTGAAAGCCACGGACAGCAGTATCATGGTTGTTCTCATTTCTTGTTCTTTTTGGATGATATATGAATCGTCTTGGTTGCCTTAGGGGTACTGCTAGAACTACTAGTACCACTAGTCTTACTAGAAGAACTAGAACCACTAGGAACCCCACCCTTATAATAGCGCATAGCCTCTGGCATCCAACCCTGAATCTGCTTGATACGGGTGGCATCGCTGGGGTGACTGCTCAGGAACTCGGAGGTCTTGTTGTTGCTTGCTGCCGCCATGCGCTGCCAGAAGCCGACAGCCACCTGTGGGTCGTAACCTGCCATAGCAGCGAAGATCAGTCCCATGTGGTCTGCCTCACTCTCATGGTTGCGGGAGTACTTCAGGTTGGCAAGACCCAGTCCCTGTGAGAGGACACTCTGACCGATGGCTACCGTATTACTGCCGACACCCACGGCACCGGCAATAGCGGAACCAATCTGCATACCGTATTGCTGACGGTACTGGGTGCTGTACTGCTCGGCAGAGTGACGTGCCACAGCATGGGCTATCTCATGACCCAGCACGATGGCGAGGGATGCCTCATTCTGGGTGACGGGCAACAGTCCCTCATAGACACAGATCAGTCCTCCGGGCATACACCAGGCATTCACGTTCTGGTCTTGCACCAGATTGAACTGCCATTTGTAATACTGTATGTCCTCTGCCATGCCGTTATTCCTCAGATAGGTCTCCACGGCGGTGGCGAGACGCTGCCCTACCCGCTTCACCATCGCTGTATTTGCAGCATTGGTGGAGGGCTTGGCGGTCTTCATATACTCTGTATACTGCTGACTGGAAAGACTCAGCATCTGACCGTCAGACACCACCAGATTCTGTTTACGTCCGGTAATGGGCACTGTTTTCGTTGTTCCGCAACCGACCAATATCGCTGCGGCAACAGACATAAGAATCAATTTTACGTTCTTCATAACTTTATCGTTTTGATTGTTTCTGATGACAAAGGTACACATTTTCCGATGAAGCAGAAACAAAATCGACAGAAAATTTTCAAATTCCATGCG
>Ga0247611_10007886_pt1 | contig 13245 bp, 8 predicted proteins | sample 177DNAGHGhighgp2_FD_192422 | JGI IMG/M metagenome (GOLD analysis project Ga0247611, IMG submission 192422) | Sheep rumen microbial communities from Palmerston North, Manawatu-Wanganui, New Zealand - 1770 DNA GHGhigh gp2 | ecosystem: Host-associated > Mammals > Digestive system > Stomach > Rumen ... | reverse complement strand
AATGTGGCGTTCCTCAGAACGAACATCGAGTTCATCACGGATTTCTTTGCTGCCGATGAGGTGGATGAGATATGGATCACTTTCTGTGACCCGCAGATGAAGAAAGCCACCAAGCGCCTTACCAGCACCTATTTCATGCAGCGCTATCATAAAATCATGAAACCGAACGGGATCATTCATCTCAAGACCGACAGTCCCTTCCTCTATACCTATACGATGGAGATGCTGCGTCTCAATCCCTATCCTGTTCTCGCCAACACCGATGACCTATATGCCTGCGAGCAGTATCCGGATGCACAAGCATTGAAGACCCATTATGAGAAACAATGGATCGATCGCGGCATGAGCATCAAGTATATCGAATGGAAGTTAGCCCCCCTCACATCTTGGGAAGAACCGACCATCGAGATCGAGAAAGACACCTACCGTTCCTACGGCCGTAACTATCAGGCATTGTGAAACGCTGTTGGTATGTCATATTAGCCTTTTTCCTTTTTTCCTGTTCTCCGCGTGCATTGCACGAGGCGCAGGATGTGGTGTCGCAGGCAGATAGCCTGTGGCAGCAAGGAGAGATGTATCGTGACAGCCTCTCTTTGGCGCAAGCCTACAGCACCTTAGGGAACTGGAAGTGGTTTTATGCCGATGAATACGCGCATAGTTGCTATCATTACGGCAAGTTGCTCCGCGCGCAGGACGATCCCGTTAGCGCCATGCAGGTTTTCATCAATGCCACGCACACTCCCACCCACGACTACCATATTCTCGGAAGAGTGTATAGTAATATGGGATCTATTTGTCATTTAGCGGATAATTTTCCTACATCATATGATATGTATGAAAAATCTGCTGATATGTTCTTGCTGAATGGAGATAGCATGTTATATTATTTCGGACTGAATAATATGGCTTATGAATTGGCTGAGCAGGGGAAAAAAGATGAAACATTGATAATAATAGACAATGTGAATGAATTGACCTCAGACATATACTTAAAAGCTAAGTTACTTGAAACAAAAGCGATATTATATAGAGAAATAGGTCAAGAAGATTCTGTTCTTGATTGTATAAACACAATGCATAATCTTGGTTTTATAGAGCCAAGCACAATTGTTTTAAAAGCGCAGGCTTTTGACAAGTTAGCAAAGCAAGATTCTGCCCTCAAATATGCCAATTGGGTATTAGAACATCCAAATGCAAGCCCACAAAACAAGTTCAATGCGCTTTATATAGTCAAACATTGCAATTCAACGCTTAATGCAGAAGATATTGATTCGCTGTATTCGAAACGAGAAGATATTCGATTTTATGAATATGAACCAATAAAAGAAAAATGGATACTTGCAACTCAATTATTGGAACAAGATCTAAACAGAAAGCCAGATCGGAGATGGATATTAACATTAATTTCGATAGTTTTATTTTTGACTATAGGGGTTGTTTGTATATATTTATGGAGAAACCGAAAGCGCCATCAACAAGTAATACACGATATTGATCATTTTGCTCATGTAAAGGAGGCACATTATAATGAGATTCTTGCTGATATAAAAAAGTTCTGCCAATTAATGCATGATAATCAAAGTATAGTAGAGCAACTACGTTGGAATAATTATAATGAAATGTGTGAAGTTGCCAACAGGTATATGTACAATATCGTTAAGCAACTCCAACCATACAACCTATCCGAAAAAGAAACAAGGCTTTGTGTGTTGATTCTTTTAAATGCGACGACAGAACAGATGGTTGAATTAATTCCGTATGCTCATAGTGGTCTTGGTAAATTCAAATATACAACTGCACGAAAATTAGGGACAACAACACCTAAAATGCGTATATATTTACTCGATTTACTTCGATAAATCATTAGTTACGGCAACTTTCCCAATTGTCAAAAACGTAAAATGCTAAAAACAAGCATCTTACGTTTTTATATTTCCCAATTCAAAATTTGCTCATCTAAATTAATTGTAGTACTTTTGCACCGTCAAATCAAAATGGTTTGGCGGTGTATTGTTATGATACACCTTATTACTAATAAACAATCTAATTTATTATGAAAACAAAAATTGTCGCTTTGGTATTGGGCTTACTCCTTGCAATACCATTCACACTTCTCGCAGAAGAAGTAGAAATTCAGTTGATGGAAGTCATTCAGATGGGAACTCTTCCAGGAGATGATCCGTTAGACGGTAATGATCATTTGGGTGACACCCCCACACGTCCCACAGACTTCCGTGCAACCATTAACGGAAACTCATTATCGATTCTAAGACAGAACTCTGCCATCCCGTCAGCACAGGCAACTGTCGTGAACGCACAGACGGGAAACATCGTTGTTAACCAGCAGTTCACCAACTCTCTCTCGCAACAGATTGGTAATGCGGGCGTTTACGTGTTGCACATCCAAACAGACGGCGGTGCCCTCGTTGGACAGTTTGTTGTACAATAATAACCTTATATATTCACGCACATGCGTACGAATGTTCATATAGCTGTAATGCTGATGATGTGGAATCTATTTCTACTATCTGTAATGGATCTGTCTGCTCAAGTACTCACTGCGGAGCATCACAAACTGCAGGCGACAGACAGTTTGGTTGCCTACAAAATACCATATATAAATGCGACAGATACTGGTCGTCATTGTGTATGGGACTTTTCGAGTATCGCTATAGATACAGCAGAAACAGTAGAGTTTGACTTTTTTTTTCCGACATCTGCTGATACAACCGGAATAGGTTTGCATAGGGAAAGGGTAATTTCCTATTATAGTTATGCGCATGATACCTTATGGTCGACAGGGTATGAGCATTTTCGTACGCGAGTGTGTTATCGACCATCGGTACCTTTGTTGCGTTTCCCATTTGCATACGGTGATTCATTAAAAGGGATGATAACCGGAGGGGGGCAGTATTGTCACATGGTACCTTTGTCTATAGAGGGGTCGTATTCTATTTTTGCAACTGCAACGGGACGATTAATTCTGCCGGATGTGGAAATTGATTCTGCACTTCAACTATACTCCAGAAAGATATACCATGAGACCAACCATGATCGTAATCAAGTTCAAGAAGACCGATTATTATGGTTCTCGCCCTATTGTCGGTATCCTTTATTGGAGAATCTTCGTGTACGCATGATAAAGGATGCAGATACTGTCTTAATAGCATCGTCCTATTATATACCACAAGAACAGATAGAAGAACCGAGTCGGCGAACGCTTAAAGATCCGGTAAACGTCATGGATAGCTTGATTACGGATGTGTCCTATTTGCCGAATCCGGTTTATTCGGACTTGCAGGTTAAATACACGCTTATTCATGCTGCTTATGTGTATATATCCGTTCATTATAATGGAGGAGTAACAACTTATCAGACTCCTGTTCATCACGAAGAAGAGGGTGCACATACAGTATCCATCCATATGTCCGGTATGCCGGTAGGAACATATGTCGTATATATTCACGCCGATGATGTCGTTGTGTCAGGAAATATTATTAAATTATAGTCATGCATATGATAAAAAAATATATCTCTTGTATTCTCCTTTTGTATTTAATGCATGTCCATCTATTGGCACAAACCGAGAATGCATCATTATTCACGGGTCATTTGTCTTATTCCATCCCAGTATATACGCTTGAAGATCCCGATTTTCATTTGGATATAGCTTTGCGGTATAGTTCGGAAGGATTCAAACCATTTCAGCCATCCGGAAGTTGTGGTCAAGACTGGACGTTATTTGCCGGAGGGTGCATTACTCGCTCAGTTCAAGGAGTACCGGATGATCAAAAATACGGAATAAGTCGTACTGATACTATTATGGGTATGCTTCGTTCCATGCATGATGGAAACATACCCGATAAAGAAGATGTATTTAATATGGTTTATCCGGTTTGTGACACATGCGGCGTTGTATATCTTCCTTACAACTATATACACTGTTATCAAAAAGTAGATTATTTATCAGATATATTTTACTTCAACTTCTGTGGGTACAAAGGACGGTTTATGATTAATAATCAGGGACAAGCCGTAATTTTAAGCGGTGACTTTGTAAAAATTGATTTATCGCAACTACATGATAATTGTCAGATACCTATACCTATAAATTTGACTTGGAATACGGCTATTACAATACAAACAAAAGATGGCTATACGTATGTATTTGGTGGTCATTATACAGCGATAGAATATTCGTTGTTAACAACCTTGACGGGACGTGTTGACACCCAACTCCCTCCGGCGGCTACCGCATGGCATTTGAGAAAGGTCATAGCTCCTAATGGTAGAACGATGACCTTTAATTATAATTCTTGTCCAGCCTGTGGTACTATCACGGGTTTAGAGTCTTTTATTACGGATTATGATTGGTCAGAGCCATCTAATCAGAGCACACATATCACGTATTCATTACACAAAGATTGTTTGCTCCAATCGATAATGACATCTGATTCCCTTACCGTATCTTTCTATTCAAGTGAAGAAGCCTTTCGGATGTATGAACATGATGATTTCACGAATTGCGTAAAACACCTTCAATTAGATTCCATAAAAGTGACCTATCGGGACAAAGTACTCAGGAAAGCGCATTTATCTTATCAGTATCGTTCAAGTAGTTCGATGTACGGAGATTATCCGGTTTATAATTGGCGCTATTTGAGTCAGGTCACTATCTCGGGAGTGGGACGATATGCTATGACGTACGATAATATATCATCTCCCTTCATGATGGGTACTTATCCCACTTTATACCCTCAAACGGATGCTGCTTATAAGAATATGGTTGACCGATTCGGCTTTTGGAAAACCACCTCTTTGCAGGGTATGTTACGGGAAGTGTCATTGCCGACAGGAGGAAAGATGAAGTTTACTTATGAAAACCACCAATACGGAACGGAAAGGAAATATTTATTATCGGGAACTCAGGATGTGGTATTATCGTCACAAACTTGTAGTAATCAATCAATTGGAGGTGCACGTATAAAGAAGATAGAGACTTTATCGAACGCCAGTACCGTTGTAGAGTCCAAGACCTTTTCATATAATAAGCGAGGAGCAGCAACTTCTTCCGGCATATTTTACAATATATTCGAATTATTTGACCCTCAAAATTCCAATGAATCACACCCGATTATCCATCCGAACAATTATGGGATGATAGATTCTCATATAGGTTATTCCTATGTATTGCAAGAAACAACAGTAGAGTCAGAAACATATAAAACGGCTTATACTTTTGATGCCGGAATAGACACATGTAGTTCGGCTTCAGATACATTAATGAATCGCAGAACAAATTTGCCTGGTTATAGCGGGTTGGAGGAGGTGTGTTCCGGTTCGCTTACGCATAGTCCGGAATTAAGGTTAACGGGAAAGTTGGTGGGAATAGAACAATACAGAGGGAATACCCCTATAAAAACCACCTTATACAAGTACAATGGTATACCCAATACTATGTTAGGAATGATGTCAAATCCGGAACATTCTTTAGGATGCACAGATACCATTGTTGTCTTTTATAAGTATGAAGGTCATGTTGCACGTAAGTTGTTGGTCTATCCGGATGTGTTGGAACGATCTATCACGTATGAGTATGAAGGAGAAGGAGATTCTATGGTGATCGAAAAGACCTATACCCATGACAGAAAACTGCGCAAGAAAGAAGAATTCACCATGGATAGCCGCAATAGGCAGCTGTTTACGCGATACACCTATCCGGATGATTTGACTTTCCCACTCAATGTGATTTTTACAAACCAACCACCTCTATTCCTCCTTCAACAGCGGTATCAGATCAACACTCCGATAGAAGTTGTATCCGGATATATAGTAGGTAATGATGAATATATCACAAACGGAACGATAAATATATACGCAAAGGACCAATATATTACTATTGATCCTTCCAATCCCATGGGGCAAATCCACGACTATCCGTATCTTTACAGAACAATGTCGTTGGCCTTATCGGCACCGATTAGTGACTATACCCCTTTAGGAGTAGGAAGCGGTTCTTCGCTTGTTTGGGATACTTACTATAGATTAGATACGGAGTATTCTTTCGACTATCTTGGGCGATTACTATCTATCAAGCCTTATGGGAAGCAGGAGACCCGGTATACGTGGAATGGTCTGTATCCTGCAACGAAAACTATTGGTAACCAAACATATACTTACACATATATTCCATATGTGGGTATTCAGTCCAGCACTGATCCGAGGGGGATAACGACTTATTATAGTTATGATTCGGCAGGGCGATTGATTGAAGAATATCAAATGGTAGATGGAAAGAAACAAATCCTCCATGTTTATCAGTATCACATTAAAACCGAATAACGATGAAAAACCATTATATACTATACGGCGTATTATTTGCTTTGCTATCTTACGAGGTTGGCAGGGCGGATAATTATGTGATCATTAATCAGGTCATGTATGACACACCTTTAAATGAAATGCCCAGTATATCGCCGGCAAATGACGGAGAGTTTATTGAGTTATATAATGCAGGTACGAGTGCTGTTTCTTTGCAAGGATGGCAATTGTCGGGCGGAGGAGCCACAGAGAAATGGACATTCAGCAATATCACTCTTCCGGCAAATGGTTTTCTTATTGTGGCATGTCGAAGAGGAGCAAGTACTTTTCAATTGCAGAATCTATATACTCTGCCGAACAATTCCAATTATACGGTAGTATATCAAAATAAGATTGTTTTAGCGAATGAAGGGGAAACGCTAACCCTTTGTAATGCAGAGAATGACACTATTGATCAAATGTATTATGATGGAGAGTCTCATCTTTCCAATCCCAACCGTTTGTATGCGAAGAATGAGGATAATACCCCGGGTGATTCCTGTTTCAGCCTACATCGCACATGGGTGGAGTTTGATGCGGACGGCAAGGCTGTATCCGGTACCGGTCAGTGGCAGGCAGGATTAGTAACTTTTGCCCATTCCGTCTTACCAAATAATTCCTATTATGAGGATCACTTGATAGGGGGACAAGGTTTACCGACGGGAGAAAACTATATTTTATCTGTTTCTCCTCTTGATCCGGCAACACGAATTGATGTGCATGATGGGAATATATCTATATGTAATGGTGTCCGTGTCCGCACGACAATCCAGTATATGGATGGGTTGGGACGTGAGAATGAACGAATTGAATTAGCTGCCACTCCGGGTAAAAATGACTTGGTGACGACGGCGGATTATAGGGGAAAGAGGAAGGTGTCGCGTCAGTGGTTACCTGTTGTGATGCAGACTGAAGGACAGCGTGTGGATATTGCAGATGTTCAGTTGCAGGCGCAGACAGATTATTCCGACAATCGTCCTTTCTATGAAACGCGATATGAAAATACTGCACAACGGCGGTTGGTCGCAAAGGTGCAACCGGGAGAATCTTTTGAGAATCATGTAAATTCACAAAATTATAGTTTTAATAGCGACGCCGATCATGTACGTATTTATACCATTGGCAATAATTCTTTGCATACCGATGGTACCTATTATGAAGAGTCCACTCTTTACAAGACAGCCAGCATAGATGAGGATGGTAAAAACGTCATTACCTATACGGATAAATCAGGGCATGGAATTATGGAGGAGCGGAATGGACAGCGCACTTATTATGTATATGATGATTTAGATCGTTTACGGTTTGTGTTGCCGAATATATGTTCCACCAAACTTAACAACGGAAACTATACTTTGAACGATTCCACATTGAAGCGTATGGCTTATTGCTATCAATATGACCAACGGGGAAACATGATCTATAAGCGTATCCCCGGATGCGAGCCTCTGTTGATGGTTTATGACCAATTAGGGCAACTGGTTCTCAAGCAAGATGGTAATCAGCGGATCTCATCCAAATGGTCTATGTTCGCTTATGATTCCATAGGTCGCAATCTCTATACAGTGGAAATGCCTTTATCTCAAACTCACGATCAATTGATCAGTTTCTTTGCGGACAAATGGCAGGTGGAGCATTACGGAAATAATACATCCAACATCATAACAGGCACATATTATGCATCGACCCTCTTGGGCAAGAATAATTTGCGTTTGTTGATTTTTAATTATTATGATGATTATGATTATTTGAGTAAATTACCCACTCCTCTGCGCAATACGTTAAAGTTTTCCCAGCAGCAGGGCTACGGGACGCAGCACGACAACGCAACAGGTTTGTTAACAACGACGCGTGTGTATGATTTATCCGAAAACAGTTATACGACCACTACCTATTTCTATGACGCTAAAGGACGAGTGGTACAAAGTCGTAGTGCGCGTAGTAATGATGACTACACGGTAACAAGCATAGCCTATTTGTTTGATGGTTCTGTCGCCCGACAAAAGACTGTCCATGTAAAAGGAGAAGAGCAGGTATGTGAGCATTACCGATATGCCTATGACCATGCAGGGCGGCTTCAAAAAGTGCATTATCAGTTGAATAATGATGCAGAAATTGTTTTATCTGCATTTTCTTATGACAGCATAGGTCGTTTGGTACAGAATTTGTTGCATAATAATAGGTATACCATACAGTATTCTTATGATATGCGCAATATGTTGATGGAGTTACATAACAAGCATTTCTCCGAAAGGTTGTTCTATGCAGACAATCCTTCTGTTAATCCTTGCTATAACGGCAATATATCTGCTGCACAAATCTCACAGGGTGATTCCATATATACCTTTGGCTACACGTATGATGCGTTTAACCGTTTGATAGAGTCGAAACGGCTAGTTGGCTCTGCGCAACTTCCCAGCGAGAAGTTTGGTTATGATGAATCCGGAAACATCACATCACTTCAACGTTATAACGGAGGACAGTTGATCGATGATCTCGTTTATGACTATGGTAATGAGGGACACCAACTTTGGAGCATCACAGATAACGGACAGGATGCAGACATGTATGATGTCATGGAGTATCATAACGGTATTACGTCGGCAGATACTACCATGCGGTATGATGTGAACGGAAATCTGATTTATGATGCTGATCGTGGAATAAGCGTTATACACTATAACATGCTTAATCTGCCGGATACAATTCAGTTTGTCAACGGTAACCAAGTTGTTAATCTGTACGATGCTTCCGGCAAGAAATACAAGTCTATTATCTATACAAATATCGCGTCGGCTATCTCTCCGCGGTACGAGATTGTACATTACTCCTTCAATACGGACTCAGTAGAGTTTCTCGTTACAGAATATGCAGGCAGTGTGGAGAGACAATATACAAGACGTGATACTACGCAACGTGTTCACAATACGATCGGTTGCTATACTGATAGCACTTATTATCATTACGTCAAGGATCATCTTGGAAATGTGTGCGCCGTAGTGGAGAGTGCGAAAGACTCGTTGGTACAAGGTACGATTTATTATCCTTCCGGCGTACCAATGTCTCAGAGTTTCGGAAGAGACGTGCAACCATACTTGTATAATGGGAAAGAGTTTGTTGAAGCGCACGGATGGAATACCTATGATTATGGTTTCCGTGGTTACTATGCCCCTATCGGACGATTCACCTCCATTGATCCCCTTGCAGAGCAGACACCTTGGTATTCTCCTTATTCATATGCAGGAAACCGTTTTGTCAATTCCATAGACTGGATGGGACTGGGAGGTATGACAGGATTCTCATCAGGATATAATTGGGTTGCTGTTGACAGAGAGGGAGTGGTAGTAGACTTTGATTTAAATAGTATAGATATAGGCATATATGAGGTAGATGACGATTGGGATGGAACATATTGGGACTTACTGCGTTATTCGGTTATCGGAAGCCAACTTGATAGATATTCAACAAGTTATCATAAAGGTAATAATATAAGGGGGAAATATAACACATCTGGAGGAGGTTATTACAATAATGCGTGGGGTTGTAAGGTAATCTATGGAACAAAACCTCGCGAAAATGCGGAGTTGTTAGAGCATATATTCAGAGGAGATCCTACGATATTTAAAGATGCTCTTATCGATTTTTCGAAAGGAGTTATTAATGGTTTCATGTTAAACTATACATATAACATGAATATCAAGTTTGGAATGGAAATGAACAATATAGGTAAAATGACAGCCTTGATGATGAAGGGAGCGTTAAAGGGGCTAACTTATATTAATATAGGTTTCATATGTTGCGATATTCTAGCAAACGGTATTAACCCAAAGAACGCTTCTGATGCAGTTGGCTTCGCTATTGCAGAACATCTTTCATATATTGCATTAACCAATGGTATATCCGGAGTGATAAGCATACTAGGCACAAGTACTGAATTATTATTAGGAGTTGGATTTATCATAGGAGAAGTATATCTTTTGGGAAATTATCTCATTAATGTCACTGATACTATCAATTCAACGTATGGCGGTTGGGAATGGATGGGTGAAGTTTATGGTTTTAAATAGCTAATAAAAAAATGAAAACTTTTAATAATACAAATGATTCATTTATTAATTTTGATGTCATGATGCATTTTGCTGGTACTTGGTCTATTGGCGGAATACTCGTATATGCATATTGTATCCATCAACAATTATTAATTTTATTGTTCGCTTTGTGTTTACTATTATTCCCAACCGGATATAAATACCTGTACTATCGATGGTTGATGTTTAAACACAACAAAAGCGCGGAATTTATAGTTGATACCGAGAATGGACATTTTGTGTATAAACGCCTAGATGAAGTTATTACTTTTAAATTTAGTGATGTAGATAAATGGTTTTGTAAAGAGTATGGACCTTTTTTGTTCTTGTGCACATACGTTGAGATTATTGAGATCAGACTTAAAAATGGGAAGAAAGTAACTATTTCAAGCGGGGTGAATACTAAAAGTCTAATATATCATCTCACTTCTAACTACAAACAATGGGGCTTACCTCCACAACAAGAAGGATATCGATACGATTTACTATCATACATTAAACAAATAATGTAAAGAAGTGAAATAACATATTGAAAATTCTGACTAATTTGCGTAATTGATAAAAATATTGTAAGATATGTTAAATCAAAATGCTTTATCCGGTTTTTCCCTCGGAGCCACGCTGTTTTTCTGTTTGAATTTCATTCGGCATATTTATGGCGCAGTAACCATGCGTATTGTCTATATTGGGCCGAATAATCTAAATGAGATATCTTGGATAAAAGAGTCTTTATTGGCAATGATTGTGGGAGTTTTTTTAGGGTGGTTTTTTTATAAATTAGATGTTGCAGATAAAGCGAAAGGGAAACATATAACCATTCCACGGATAAAATTCAAGAACTTTTGGCTGGCAGTATTGTTCTTTACTCTATTATTCTTTGGTTTTATTTTTATCTTTATTATCCGTGAATATAATGTAAAGATGGCAGAGATTTCGTATATGTTTAGACAGACATTTTGGCAATATTGCGCCGGAAATATCCCTTGGCCGGAAATAGTAGCAACATCAATCATCTTCGGCATTATCTTGGCTGTAGGTCTTTCAAAAAGCTCGCCAAGAAAATGAAATAGGCTCCCGGCGCATCAGCTAACCTTCCGCTACCAATCCCGTATCCTACCCACGAAAAGGAATGTAGAGGTATAGTGAGAGTATAGTGTGGTATGCTATCGATTAGGCAAATCACTAAGGAATCATTAAATTATCACTAAAGAATCACTAAAGATTAGTTAAAATATAATCAATGACTAAACCTGAAAAAGGTTGACTCGATAACTGAGATGCTATCTTAAAAATCGTAAACTTTTGACTCGATACCTAAAAAGGTTGACCGGAGTACGAAAAAGGTTCATCAATAAGCGGCGCATAGACGCTAATTATAAGTAAGCCGGATAGCATCTGGTAGAAGGGATAAAGTAAGAAACAGCATAGAATACAAATAAATTTATATTTTATTGCTACAACCTTGTGTATTTCAAATATTTGTTGTACCTTTGCAGCGGATTTATGAAGAAGCAGTTTATACATATCATTGTTTGGTTGGGCATCATGGCGGTGCTGACGCTGTTGGCGATGGGGGTATGGATGATCATTTTCGGTACGGATCAATCGACCTTCAGCCTCAGGTGGCTGCAGTTATTGCAGACCATCGGCACATTCCTGTTACCGCCTATTATCTGCGCATGGATATGGGACGAAAAGCACCAGGCTTTTTCCTGGCTGCACCTTGATAAGGGGGCCGATGGAAGACTCTTCCTTTTGGCGGTAGGCATCATGATCTGCGCCATGCCGGCAATAAACCTTTTGGCGGACTTAAACGGTCGTATCGAATTGCCGGAAAGTCTCGGTTTCATCGAACAAAAACTGAAAGCCTATGAGGAACAGGCTGCAGCTTTGACAGAGCGGTTCCTGCAGGCAGATAATGTGGGACAGTTACTGCTTAATATCGGTCTGATTGCTTTGCTTCCGGCGTTAGCGGAGGAGTTATCGTTCCGCGGAACGCTGCAGCAAGTGATTAACGGTGAGCGGTTAGCGGTTAGTGGTGAGCGGAGTCATATCGCTATTTGGGTAACCGCTATCATCTTCTCGGCGATCCATATGCAGTTCTACGGATTTGTGCCGCGTATGCTGATGGGTGCAATGTTCGGGTATATGTTCGTATGGTCGGGCAGTCTGTGGATACCGATCGTGATGCATTTCACCAACAACGGGTTAGCGGTTCTCACTTATTACATCGAGCAATCCGTTGGTAACAATCCGCTTTCCGATAAAAATATCGCCGACACGATAGGTGCCGGCGATACATGGTGGTTAGGCGTATTAAGCCTGATGATTACATCTCTGGGTCTACTAATATTCTACCGCAGAACTCGCAAACAATAATCTTCTTGCGGGTACGGATGTCAAGTTGCAACTGAGCAGGTATCTTTGCGTGGCAACCACCGCAGGAGTCACGCTCGATCTTCACTACGGCAAGACCATTCCGTGCGCTCTTACGGATACGTTTGAATCCGGTTAACAGGCGCTCGTCCAGTTTCTTCTCCAACTCACCTGCTTTCAGAACCAAAGCTTCTGTCTCCGCCTTGGTCTCTGCCAGGATCTGGTCGAGTTCCGAACGTTTCTGGTTCAAATCGACCGTACGCTCCTCGATGTCCTTGGTCGTTTTGGCTTTGTCTGCCAGACGTGCCTCGAGCTCTGCGCTGTAGTGTTTGATCTTACGCTGCGAAGCCTCGATCTCCAACTCCTGATACTCGATCTCCTTGTTCAGGTTATCGAACTCACGGTTGTTACGCACGCTGTT
>Ga0247611_10007885_pt1 | contig 13245 bp, 27 predicted proteins | sample 177DNAGHGhighgp2_FD_192422 | JGI IMG/M metagenome (GOLD analysis project Ga0247611, IMG submission 192422) | Sheep rumen microbial communities from Palmerston North, Manawatu-Wanganui, New Zealand - 1770 DNA GHGhigh gp2 | ecosystem: Host-associated > Mammals > Digestive system > Stomach > Rumen... | reverse complement strand
AAGATTGGTGTAGCAAGGAATCCCCTTGCTTTAGCTGGGGGAGGAATTGCGTAATTTGATTTAAGGTGTTTATTTTTCTAGTAAAGAATAGAAATGTAGTATGAGTTACAAGGCATATAAATACAGAATCTATCCTACTCAGGAACAGGCAGAGCTGATTAATAAGACAATCGGCTGTGCGAGATTCGTGTACAATGCCTTGCTTGCTGACGCTAAAAAGCAATATGAGGAAACTGGTAAGTCAAAGATAAAGACACCTGCCGTATTAAAAAAGGAATATGAATGGCTGAAAGAGGTTGATTCATTTGCTTTATGCAACTCACAACTTCATATTCAAACAGCGTACAAGAACTTCTTCAATAAAACAGCAAAGTTTCCAGAGTTCCATTCGAAACATAAAGGTAAGCAGACTTACACAACAAACAACAATGCAGGACAAATAAGGATTGAAAAAGGAAAATTGAAACTTCCTAAACTCGGACTTGTAGAGATTGTCCTTCATCGTTTTTGTAAAGGTAAAATAAAATCTGTTACAGTCAGCAAGACACCAACAAATAAATACTTTGTATCTATACTTACAGAGCAGATACCAGAAGTAATTGAAAAAGATGCAACAACCGAGAAAGTTCTCGGAATAGATATGAGCTATAAAGAGTTAGCGGTATATTCAGACGGCACGAAAGCCAAGTACCCGATGTACTATCGAAAGTCTCAGAAAAAGCTCACTCACGTACAGCGTAACTTCAGCAGAACTCAAGTTGGTTCTAAACGTCACGAAAAGGCTAGACTGAAAGTTGCAAAAGTATATGAGAAAATATCAAATCAGAGAAAAGATTTTCTCAATAAAGAATCCGCACGTATAGCCAGAGAATACGATGTTGTAGTCATTGAAAAACTCAATATGCGTTCTATGGCTAACAGAGGAATGAAAAACGGTAAGACAGTAAATGACATCGGTTTCGGTATGTTCAAGGAAATGCTGAGGTATAAACTCAGTAATAACTTAGGACAACTTATTGAAGCTGATAAGTTCTATCCGTCTAGTCAGTTATGTTCCAACTGTGGATTCAAAAATATTGCAGTCAAAAATCTTAATATCCGTGAATGGAATTGTCCTCAATGTGGAGTTCATCACGACAGGGATATTAACGCGGCGATTAACCTTAAAAATTATTATACCGTTGCAACGGTGGAAATTGAAGCTCGTGGAGAGAATGTAAGACTTGCAGAGGATAAGCGTTGCTTAAAGTCTGCAAGCAGTCTCAGTGAAGCGAGAAAAGTTGTGGGATTATGACCTACAAGCCCCTTCCTTTAGGTGGGGGTTGTTGACATATTACCATTTCTATTAACCCTTCCCCAAACAATTAAGACAATACCATTTTCCGTCTGAAAAAATCATATCTTTTACGTTGTGATATTTTCCACATTCAGAACATTCTAAAATTAGCTGGTTACTGTTTACTTTTTCAAAATAAAACTTTCTATCCCATTCATGGAAAGTTATCATTCCATATCGTTCTGCAACTTTTACGATATATATTTTCTTGATACGTTTTATCAATTCACCCAAGAAAACTGTACGCCAAGTTTCAAGTCTTGTTGCTCTCTTGTAATGATTACAGATACGACATGAAGGATTGTAATTATCCAGATTATCTGGACCACCTAAACGCTGCGGAATAATATGATCTACTTGCATTTCCTTTAATGTAATTTCGTGTCCGCAATAAGCACATCTACCATTGTATTTCTGGTAAACTTGTTCCCTAATCTGTTTAGTCATTTATTCACTCTCCTTTAACATTTTGTGCATTTTCATTGTGAACTGCATAAAATCTTCATTGTGTTCCTTGCACCATTTCTGCAAGGCTTTAATGTCATAAAGATAGTTCCAGACATTACAACCTTTGCACCATTTATGCTTTGCACTTTCACAAACCTCAAACTCCTTACACCTTTTTATAAATACAGGTTTTTCACTTTCTGGAAGTTTCGACTGCATATCTGATAACATAAGGTCTTTATTTATTCCAAGATGTTTCAGAAAATCTGCATATTCGTTTTTCATACACTCTCCTTTGGAAGTTCTGGAATATTATACCAAGCAATCAATCTTACCTCAGCATTATAAGTTCCGTATTGATACCACCATTCTCCGTTCCACTGTACAAGGCTGTATCGAGTTTTATTACAATGTTTAATAACCCCAAGAACTACCCTGTCCTTGTCTATATGTTCATCTGGACTGTGACTTTCATTAGCCTTGTTATATCCGTCTTTAAATCCGTCTGTATAGATTTCTAACTCTGGTTTCATCTCATAACCTAAAGGCTTTTTCTTGAACAGCTCTTCTGCATCTTTCTCACACATCTATTAATTCTCCTATTGAAATTCAGGAAATACAATTTCTTTCCAGGCAAGAACTATCACTGCTTTGTTTCCACAAAACCACATACCATTCGAAAACTGATAATACACCCACTTTTTATTATTTGCTAACACTTTAATTGAAAAACAGGTATTTCCGTCTTGTCTAGGTAAATCGCCGTCTTTTACATAATGCCATTTATTAGCATTTTCCAATTCGGCAATCCTCATATCTTTCAGATTGCACAATTCAAGGAATCGGCTTTTCATTTTGTCAGCATCTTTCTTTGCCTTGTTATAAGATAACTCTGCACCTTTCTGAAACCCGTCTTTCCAAAGTTCACAATTTGTATTAAGAGAGCAATACGCATAAGGCGGTTTATTTTCTTCTGCTTCTTTTTCAAACATAGTTACTCCTTTTTTACAAAATCTACTAAATACTTACAGCCAAATCGTGAACACCCTTTACTTCGATTACACATTACACACTTGTGGGTATGTTCGTAACAACAATCTTCACAATTCTGCCAAATATCAACTGTACAGTTGATACAATCTCTTTTCAGTTTTCTTCCGTCTTTGGTATGATTACATAAAACCATAGTTACTCCTTGTATATCAATTCACACAACATTCTTATTGTATTTTCATACGGATAACACTCCGCTTGTAAAATTACAACTTTTTTTCCGTCATAAGTAGGAACGTCTTTGTTTAGTTTTCTACCACGTTCTGAATCTATATCAAACTGTACAATAAATGAACCAAATACCGATTTTGTCATAATTACTCCTTATCTAATTCTTCTTGAATGTTCTTTTTCCAATGAGTTAATTTATTATGTAAATTAGGTGATATATCTTTTTCATAAGCTAAAAGAATAAATTCGATTGCATATATAACCGACCTGTAATCATAAGGCTTTTCCATTTCCTTTTTTACAAACTCATAACATTCTTTATCAGTTCCTTCAAATAAAACTTTCTCATAGACAGGCTTTGTATCTACAGTGTAGTAATGTCCACTCATTTTATACACATAATATTTTTTATCTTCTGGCATAGTTACTCCTTAAACTAAGTGTCCGAAGTTAGCAATTACTCTTGCTTTTCGTCTTGCTTCATAGCATTTACAACACCAATAAACACCGAATGTATTTTCATCTTTAATGATTCTCTTTTCTTCTTCAAGGTTTTTATTGCAATGCGAACAAGTAAAACCTTTGAAATTATCAACCTTTATTGTGTGCATAACTTTACTCCTTTATTTTAGTTTCCGCCTTAAAAGTAAAATAACAAGTTTTCTTATTTTACTTTTCTATCTCCTTATCTAGTTCTTTTAATTTTTTAAGTTTTCGACTGTAGTAATAGATTCTTAGTGGTCGAAGTAAAATATCCCAAGACCAATGAGGTTTTCTAAGGTACTTCAAACATTTTTCGCAAATTGATATTTCTACCTGTTTTTCGTATTCTGTCATATCCTTACTCCTTATAATTTTTCTACACCAACTAGGCTACGAATTACGTATTTAGCATTAACTTTATTTTCTACTTTATCATAAGCAACTTCAACATTAGCAGCACTAACGACTATATTTTTTTTTCAACATTAGAACCGTCTTTATTTGAAACTTCTATTGTGAAAATATAATCATTCATATCCTTATCTGTCATTTTTTTTCACCTCACTTTTCTTTATTACTTTCTTAGCAATACACCAACTAACAAAGAAACATATTGCCCCAACAAAATACCCTAGAACAAATGCTGTACCTACTGTCATTTCTTAACCTCGCTATCTTTGATAATACGCTTCAACTCTGATTCACATTTTGGACAGATATGTACTACAATCTGTTCATACTGCTTATCATCAACAACACTAATTCTGTACCTTGCATAATCAGAACATAATAAACAACCTAATGTATAATTTGGTATTTCTTTCTTTGTTAATCTCATTTCTCTACCTCACTTATAAATTGATTTACGTCAGCACAGATATTGTCATAAAGTAACATATTGACACTATTCCCAACTGCACAAGGTTTATTCTTTAAATCAATAAATCTTAACAACAAATCTTTTGCTTTGATGAGTTGCTCTCTCTGTTTATCCATATAGCGTAGCAGTTCATAAATATTAGAAAATCTTACTCCGTTGATTTCTACTCCTGTAAAACCTTTACTAACAGGATAGCAACTTGTACTTTCTGCTTTTATGTCATAATGAGGATTGATATGCTTTTCACCACCAACCATTTCCAAGACTGATTTTTCCATTATTTGTTCTCCTTCAAGAATTGCTCTGCTTGTTTCTTGGTCTGGTTTCAAGTGCCTTCTCAATAGACCAACCACTTCTTAATCTTGTTCTTACTGTAAAGACATTTATATTTAATTCTTTACACCAACTTTTAATACTTTGCGTTCTTCCTTGAAAAGTAGCCATATCTGGAACATTACCTATTGCTTCTTCAAATGCTCTTTCTACCGACCAATGATAATTATTGATTCTTGTCGATACCGTCTTGTAATTTAGATGCAGTTCATCACACCATTCTGAAAGCGTCTGCGTTTTTCCTTTATAAGTTACAAGACGATTATTCCGTCTGTTATTCTGCTGCCCCTTTTGAGAAATCCAACGACAATTATCTGGACTGTAGCCTTTATTCACATCAATTCTATCAATCGTCAAATCGTCTTTATATCCACTCTCTAAAGCCCACTTCTTAAATGCAAGCCAACCTTTTGTATTTGGATGCTTGACTATTTCTTCATCAAGCCATTCTTTACATACTGTAATTCCTCTTGCACCGTAATATTTATAATGATGGCATTTTGGATAACAGCACCTTTGTTTCATACTTGCATATATCCTGTTTAATCTGTTGTAAGACATCTTATTACTCCTCCTTTAATATTATTTCCGCTTCAATCACACAATCTGGATAATCAGTACAAAACTGTCCTAAGTAGTCTATTACATTTCGCAAGGCTACTTTTGCTTTGGTGAGTTGTTCGTCTTTTTCAGTTTCTCCAAGTTGATAGTAGCCACATTCACACTTAATACAGTTCTTACACCTTTCACAAGGTTCATCTTCATCGCCACCATAGCCTAAACAAAGTTCTCCGTCTTTCTGGGCTTTTTCACAATCAATAGATAAACCTATTTTTACTTTTAGTTCTGCATTTTCTTCTCGCAACTGTTTTTCAACCTTTTCACTCATAGCCATAGCAAACTTTCTAGCGTCATTGTCTGCTTTCAGTTCTGCATTTTCCTTTTCAAATTCTGTATAACAGTCCATATAGCCATCATAAAATGAGCCATAGCTTAAACCTTGACTTCTTTTACTACACTCTGAATATCGATTTTCAATATGTGTTTTCAATTCTTCTTTAGTCATTTTCTTTTATCTCCTTAATTCCCAAAACACCATTCACCACAAACCTTTTGATTTGCTCTATATACCCCCTTATGACAGTAATTAGGTTCAGTAAAATCAAAATGTACACAATTACCGCAACACTCCATTTTCTCAATCTGTGCTTTTGCATTGTTCAAATCATTTTCTAAAAATGCCACCTTTCCGATAAGTTCTACATTTTTATTCTGCATTTTTTCAAGACTATCAACAAGTTTATGGCACTCGATTGAAATCTTTTTGTTTGTGTCTTCAAGTTCTGCTATACGCTTTTCTCTTGGCTCTGCACTTGCAACATAAGTCTCGATTAAATCCTCTTTAATGTCATCATTATAAACATTACACTCTACATCATAAAAATCATAAGGAGTCCATTTTTCAGAGACAAATAATTCTGCTTCTTTTTTAAGTTCTTCTTTAGTCATTTTCTTTTATCTCCCATTTTTCTAGTTTATCTGTCATACAATGTTCATATACAGTTCTTGAATGTCTACAATTCGCACAACACTTCATTTTCTCAATCTGTGCTGTAAGTTCTTTTATAGTTACATCACGACCTTCTAACTGATAATCAGCATTAGCAAGTTTTTCTTCTAAATCTGCTATTACTTTAGAATTATCTGTATGCACATCAGCGTGAAGTCCTGCTTCAAATGCTTGTCTTAAATCATTAAGACAAGTTTCAGTAGGTTCATACTCTTTCTTAAACCATTCGTCAAATGTCATTTTCTAACCACCTTGTTTTTAAGTTTTGCAACTTCTTCACAGAGTTTTTGAAGTAAATACATGAATCTGTCGAAGTTATCTGAAAGTTCTTTTGTGGCTTGTGCAAGCTCATTATTCTCTTTCATCTATTCCCTCCTAAGATTCCATATTTCTGATTCATGCCAATCTCATCTGATTCATAAATCGTTATGCCGTGATTGCAGCAACGATCCAAGAACTCAACTGAGAAAGGTAATCCAGCATCAACTATCTCTTTCCTTGTCATTTCCTTTTTCTTAAGAAGTTCAATCAACTCAAGTTCTTTTGAAGAGAACTTCCTAGGATTAAATTCTTGCTTATCCATCACTCGCTACCTTTAAGAAGAAACAGGTTGTTTTTTACTTCAGCCAGATAATTGAACGTAGAGGGTTTTACAGTGCCATTCATAACAGCTCCTTTACCACCGTTATATGCCATGATTACATCGTCCTGAATTTTAAATTTGTCCTGAAGATATCTGAGATGATGTAAAGCAATATAAGTATTGTGTTTCCAGTTGTAAGGATTCAGTTCCAGGTTATCAAACCAGTAATCATTCTTGAATTCGGTCCAAAGATATCTGTCATTAAGCTGGAACATACCTACATCAATTGTGCCGTTCTCATTTCTGTGAGTTGCTTCCGGGTTGAACTCTGGATTCTCTCTCATAAGAATTGCTACAACTAAATCTGAATCAAGACCAAGTTCTTCACTCATGTCGCAGATGTAGTTTGAAAGTTCTCTTGGCATAACCTTATATTTAGGCTCGCGCTCATCTACGGTAAAAACTTCAGTTGAGAAATCTACGGCCACAACCTTTCCTTTTTCTTTGCCGGAATTAAAAGAAAGCATTGCTGCGATAGTTGTTGATACAACAAGTACACATAATCCGATAAGACAATTTATTATTTTATTTTTTATATTAGCCGACATTTTTTACCCTCTTCTTAATGGAACTGCATAAGTAAACTTCTGTTTATTACCAGCTTCTTTGTATTTACGGTTTGCTGATTTTGTAATTCCACAGCACTGTTTACATTCACACATTTCATATTCTTCTCTGTGGCACATCCAGTCTGGATTACCAAAATGAGAACAGAAACTTTCTTTTTTGTTAGGACAGGTAAAGCAGGTTTGCTCTCCAGGATCACCGTTGATGTATGCCTTGTTATACTTAATAACATTAAAGTTAGGCTGAAACTCTGATTTCTTTATAGCCTTTGTTCTGCAGTCAAGACCGTTATCATAGCACTTAGGACACATAGGAAGTGAGTAATCATATTCACAACCACACTCAAGACAAACTGCCCAATAGTAAGTCTTTTTCTGAGGTTTATGACTGTCAAAGAATTTTGATAACTTCTCAGTATCAGGCATTACTGTAAAATCATTGAACAAGGCGTTTTTTAATGTTTCCTGTTCTTTACCAGAATATTTGCCGATTACATCCTTGATAAGTTTTTCAGATTCTTCACTTATCTGTCCGTATCGCTCTTTCACTTCATCAATAAACATCTTTATCTCCTATCCGTTATGAAATTGAATGTGTGTTGCTCTCTGCGTTTATCTTCAGCAAAGATTTCAACAATTGTAGAGTCCTGTGTAAGTCGGCTGAGAATATCTTTATCAAAATAATTCTCAAAGCATTTAGGACATCCATCTTTTTGTCCGCAGTCTTTTTTGAAATGCAGGTTTCCAATAAGGAAGTAAGGCTTACCTCTTGTATGTCTTTTGTCCAAAATATAAGAGAACCAGTCCTGAACTGCTTCAGACATCTTTAAGCGTCCAACTTCATCAATAACGAGTAACGGTTCTTCAATAAGGCCATTCACGATTTGAAGCTCAGTTTCTTTAGAACCAGGCATATAACTCTGTCTGATACGTGTAGCAATTTCATACATTGTGTAAATCTTGCCACCCATAATCTTTACTGCGATGTTTCCAAGCATAGTTTTTCCTGTTCCATTTGAGCCTATGAGTATCAGTTTCTTTTTCTTGGAAGTGATAATGTCATTTACACCTTTCAGTGCAGCTTCCTGCCCTTTTGATGTTGGAATATAGTCAGAAAGAGATTTATCAAAATATTCTGGAGAGATATTTCTTGAGCGATATTCTTCAAGAAGTTCAATGCGATTTTTCTCTGCTTCTCTCTGTCTTTTTTCTTCCTCACGTTCTTTTTCACACATAGGACAAACTTTAGGAGTTACTATCTCTCTTCCGTTGTCATACCTAACAAAGTGAACTTTATAAGAACCGTGTATAATACACTTATCTTCTCTGTCACCTTCTTCAATCAGTTTTGGCCCTTCATCGTTCAGCATATTTTGAACAATGTTACTGAACATCTCTTTTGAATTAATTTCTTTATCCATTTTCTACTCCTAAATATTCTGCGAAGAAATCCGGCACTTTAGAACCGTCAAAGCGTCTGTATGACGCTTGATTTGATTTTGATTGTGTAGATTCGTAATTACCATTTATTAAATCAGTAAGAATTTTTGAACTAAGAATTGATGAAAAAGAATATCTGGCAGTTTCTACAACCCATTTATGATTTATTGAATCTGTAACTGCTTTTAAAACAGGTTCATACCCAAATGTTTCAAAACGTTGTTTTAGAAGTTTTGAAATAACCTTGTAGTCAATTGCAGGCATATCGTCATATAATTTCAGATAATTATTTGAATATGCTGTAATTACTTGTGTGTAACACGACCTGGGAAACACTTTATTTGAAGATTTTGAGACATCTTCTATTTCATCACAATGAGATTTAGAATTTATATCTTTCTCTATTTCTTTATCTTTATCTAACTCTATATCTATATCTGTGTGACTAATTTGTGACACAGGTGTGACATTTTCCGCCAAAAGTGTGACATTTTCCGCTTTGGAGTCACATTCTATACGAGCTTTTTCATTGATTCTTTGTCTTCTTTTTCGCTGAGCATCAGCAGTTTCAGTACCAATAAGCTCGTTGATCTGTGTTAGATAGATTTCACCTGTTTCAAGACGTTTGATAAGACCTATATTTGTGAATAGAATTAATGCAGAACGAACAGTATCAATGTCTGTTTTAGTAAGTTTTGCAATACCAGCTTCATCATAAGGCATAAGAAGTTCGCCTACATAACGAATAAGTTTACCTTCATTTTTTAATGCTTTAAGACAAAGTTTAAGATAAAAGAGAACGTATTTTTCACCATTCTCTTGGCTTTCAATAAAATCAATTGTATCATCTTCGAAGAAAGTTTCTTGAAGTTTCAACCAGTAGTAACGTCTGTTTTCACTCATTTTTTTTATCTCCTTAATATTTAATTCCAAAATTAATAAAGAATTGGTAAATAAGATATTGAAGAGATATTTCCATGGTTTCTCGTACGCAAGATAACGCATCGTGATAAACATCAGAGCCTGTAAATCTTATTGGAATAGCCATATTTTTTAGGTATGCTCTATCCTTTTTTCTATCATTTGAAGCCTGCTCTTTTGTTTTTTCATGCCATTGATGACCATCAATTTCTATTGCAAATATCAAATTAGAATAATCACTAAATGATATTAAAAAGTCAGGTTTATAACCTGAGATATCTTTATCAGGGCAGTCAATTACGAATGCAGCTGGAATTACGTTTTTGATAAAGCACTTAGGAATAACTTTTCTAAGCTCTTTGGAAGCAATGCTTATTTCCGCAAAGATCGAATCTGTTTTATATTTTTTTGCATATTCAACAAATTCTATGTCATCTTCCTGTTTTGCCATTTCAATATCATGTTCTAAAGAACTAACAAAGCCTAACTTGATGTTTGCTATCTGTTTTTCTGAATTTGAGTTATAAATAGCTATTGTTGGATTTGTTTTTAAATATTTTTCAAATGCATCATAATATTTGCGTTCAATTTCGTTCATATTTTTAATATTCCCACCATAAAAATAAAAGGCCCTAAGAGTGCTCGATTCTCTTAGGGCCATATACTTCATAAGAAGTTCCACCAACTAAATGTGGTGTAGTAATCGAGCAAAACTACACAACACTTAGTGATTGTTATATTAAGCGATTAAAAATTATCGCTTAAATCCTATGCTACTTTCTCCATGTGGATTGAAAGTCGCTCAAGAACTGAAAGATGTTTACCACCCTTCTTTCTTGGAATACCGAATGTATCAAGATAAAGGTTTATCTGATTCATCTCTGTCTTAAGACGCTCGTACTCTTCTTTCTTTGCTTTATCTTCCTGCTCTAAAGAGTCGTAGAGTTCCTTGAGTTGAGTATCAGTTCCAAATATTTCTAACATTCCTTCTGCCTGTTCTTCCATAAGACCCTCCAAAATAAAAATGGCTTTTTGTGAACCCACTTAGTACCTTACTCGGTGTTCGCTCGGTATTACAAATTGCTACTAACCTTTCATATCGAGTCACCGCCAGCCACGGCTCTCTGCTTTGTCATAAAGAACTTTCAACGAACCTTTTCTTAATAACTCCACCGAGTTAATTTTTATCCTTACTTAGTACTACCACTAAGATTTATTCCCCCATACCGGGGTACTTACCAATTTTAAGCAGACTGACTTCTGCACCAGTCGATTGTTCGCTTGATGCCGTCAAGGTTGCCTGCGTTGATATATGACTTTGCTTTCTTGAGGAATTCACCCTGCAGTTTTCCGTCATTGATAAATCCTTCAAGGATAGTTGTCTGTTCAACAAGCTCTGGACTTGGTACTGGAGGGAATGCCTTGTCATTAGCATCTACATCCTTATCTCCTGTGATACCAAATGCAGAAGAAAGTGCGTAACGGCGGAAATAAGTGATTGCTGCACCGGCTTTCTGAGTTGCGTTTACACCTTTCATATCTGTAATAGGGAACTCAGCAGTTTCTTCAATCCATTCACCACTTTCGTGAATGATACGAGTTGTAAGACCTACTGTCTGTCCAGACGAGCCACCATAAGGCAGTTGAACATATGACAATCCAAACTCTGGAAGAACTTCCTTTAGCATATCTATGATTTTTTCCAATGGAACATAATCATAGCCATATCCTTTACTTGAAGGATAAAGATTTTTGATTTTCCTTTGAGCCTTAACGAGAGACTCTGCAAGGTTTTTGATTGATTCTGAACTTTTCATTACTGACCTCCAGTTGTTTTGTGTATTTATTTCCAATCTCCTTGAATTTCTCAAGGAATCCACATTCAAGCCACGGACTGGCTATCTGTTTGATTTTTTCGTCAATCACTTTTGTTACCTCTCGCATAAGTTAAATTAACAATAATATAATATATGTTATATTATAACATAACTTTTGTTACTGTCAATATAACGTCTGTTATTTTTTGTGAGATTAAAAATGACTGTCTAAAATAGTAGACATAATTAGAAAAAATATAAATTATTTAATTTTTTGAGATTATGCCGAATTTCTTTTTGTAATTATCTTCATCAGATTCGTAGAGTCAACAACCCCCACCTAAAGGAAGGGGGTTGTAGGTTATAATCCTACAACTTTTCTCGTTTCACCGAGACTGCCATTCAGATTCACATCTTGAGGTCTTACATTCTCTCCACGAGCTTTAATTCCCACCGTTGCAGTGGTATAATAATTTTTCAGATTAATTGCAGCGTTAATATCCCTGTCGTGATGAACTCCACATTGAGGACAATCCCATTCACGGATATTAAGATTTTTGACTGCAATATTTTTGAATCCACAGTTAGAACATAACTGACTAGACGGATAAAATTTATCTGCTTCAATAAGTTGTCCTAAGTTATTACTGAGTTTATATCTCAGCATTTCCTTGAACATACCGAAACCGATGTCATTTACCGTCTTACCGTTTTTCATTCCTTTGTTAGCCATAGAACGCATATTGAGTCTTTCGATAACTACAACATCGTACTCTCTGGCTATCCGTGCGGATTCTTTATCAAGAAAATCTTTTCTCTGGTTAGATATTTTATCATACACCTTTGCAACTTTTAGCCGAGCCTTTTCGTGTCTTTTAGAACTTTTTTGAGTTCGACAAAAATTACGCTGTGCATGAGCGAGTTTTTTCTGGGCTTTACGGTAATACATCGGGTACTTGGCTTTCGTACCGTCTGAATATACCGCTAACTCTTTATAACTCATATCTATTCCAAGAATTTTCTCTTGACTAATATCTTTTTCAATTACTTCTGGTATCTGCTCTGTAAGAATTGATACAAAGTATTTGTTTGTTGGTGTCCTGCTTACAGTTACAGACTTTATCTTTCCTTTGCAGAATCTATGTAAAACAATCTTTACAAGTCCTAATTTTGGAAGTTTTAATTTACCTTTTTCAATACGGATTGCTCCGTTTACATTGTTTGTTGTATAAGTCTGTTTACCTTTATGTTTCGAGTGAAACTCTGGAAAACTAGCTGTCTTGTTGAAGAAATTCTTATAAGCGATCTGAATGTGAAGTTGCGAGTTGCATAATGCAAGTGAATCAACTTCTTTTAGCCATTCATGTTCAACTTTAAGATTTGCAGGTGTCTTTATCTTTGACTTTCCTGTTTCCTCGTACTGTTTCTTAGCGTCAGCAAGCAAGGCGTTATATACGAATCTTGCACAGCCGATTGTCTTATTAATCAGCTCTGCCTGTTCCTGAGTAGGATAGATTCTGTATTTATATGCCTTGTAACTCATACTACATTTCTATTCTTTACTAGAAAAATAAACACCTTAAAT
>Ga0247611_10007884_pt1 | contig 13245 bp, 10 predicted proteins | sample 177DNAGHGhighgp2_FD_192422 | JGI IMG/M metagenome (GOLD analysis project Ga0247611, IMG submission 192422) | Sheep rumen microbial communities from Palmerston North, Manawatu-Wanganui, New Zealand - 1770 DNA GHGhigh gp2 | ecosystem: Host-associated > Mammals > Digestive system > Stomach > Rumen... | reverse complement strand
TGAAGTGACCCCAAAAAGTTGGACAGATTAATAAAATCAGTTAATTTGTCTGCAGAAATGAGTTCGGTATTGTACCGGACTCATTTTTAGTTTCAGTTTGATGCGTTTGTTGTTGTAGTAGTCGATATAGTCGTCCAGCTGACGCTTGAAATCGTCCATGCTGTCGAAGCGGTTGACATAGAGCAGTTCGTTCTTCATCAGGCCGAAGAAGTTCTCCATGACGGAGTTGTCGAGACAGTTGCCCTTGCGGGACATGCTCTGCACAATGCCTTTGTCCTTCAGCATGTGTTGGTACTGGGTGTGCTGGTAGTGCCATCCCTGGTCGGAGTGCAGCAGCAGCCCCTTGAGGTTCTTTTCCCTGCGGAATGCCTTGCGCAGCATGTCGGTGACCATCTTCAGGTTGGGGCTGTCGGATATGGTGTAGCTGACCACCTCGCCGTTGAAGAGATCCAGTATCGGCGAGAGGTAGCATTTGCTGTCGCCGATGGTGATCTGCGACACGTCGGTAGCCCATTTCTCCTTTGGAGCATCGGCTGTGAAGTTGCGTTGCAGCACGTTGGGGGCGATGTGTCCCACTTCTCCCTTGTAGGAGTGGTAGGCGCGTCTTTTCCGGACCCCTTTCAGCCCCATTTCCTTCATCAGTTTCTGCACGGTCTTGTGGTTCATGTGTATCCCCTCCTCTTCGAGGGCCATGGCTATGCGGCGGTATCCGTAGCGTCCGCGGTTGGCCTGGTATATGCGGCTTATCGCCTTGCGCGTCTCCTCGTACTTGTCACTGCGTTCCTTCACGCCGTAGTAGTACGTAGACCTTGCCATCCCCTTGATGTCCAGCATCAAGTCCAGTTTGTATTCCGGCCTCAGCGACTGGATGGCTTGCGCCCACTCCCTTCTTCCCGGGCGATGCGCTCTGCCACCAAGGCCTGCACTTTTTTTAGCAATGCGTTCTCCGTCCGCAGGCGCTCGTTCTCCGCCCGCAGCTTCTCCAGTTCCGTCTCCGGTTCTTTCTTCCTTGGTCGTCCCATGTCTTTTGGCGGTCTTCCTTTCCGCTTCCTCTCCAGCAATGCCGCGTAGCCCCTCTCCCTTACGGCTTTGGCCCACTTGCTCACCACGCTCTGCGACACCCTGTATCGGGAGCTTACGATGTGCAAAGGTACGCCTTTTTCCTGATATGCAAAAACAATTTCTCTTTTCTCCTCAAAACTCCACTCGTGATACGGCTGTTTTTCCAGTCCTTCCTTACCGTACATCTTGTACCGTTCCACCCATTCGTAGATGTAGTGGTCTTTTATGCCTAACTCTTTGGATACCAGTTTTACACTCTTACCCGCCAGGCATCTTCTCACTGCCTTCTCTCGCTCTTTTACACTGTGTCTTTTTCTCATAATAAAACCCCGAAAGTTTTTTGTCCAACTTTCGGGGTTCATTACACAGTCAGGGACACCCTCTTTTTATTTAACAATAGTTTGAGGTTTGTGCCAAATAAGCAATTCTCGTTGGGGAATAATATGTTATGAGCCCCCCTTTTTGTATTCAGCGAGGGTTAGAATCTGATGCCGTAGTTGAGCTGTATGCTATAGCCGGTGAAGACTTTCTTCTGATTGTTCATCACACCGTCAGGAAGGCTGGGAAAGCTGTTGCCCAAGGCTCCGACATGGGGGTACATGGCTCGGATGCCAATATAGTGACCCTCTTCAAAGAGATAGTTCAGACCCACTTGAAGATACCCCTCATAGCCCAATTGGGTAGGGCTGAAATGCTCGCCCATAAAATCGAAGAAGTTGTTGTGTACCAAAAGGCCACCTGTGATGCCGACTTCCAGCTCCAACTTGTCGGTTAACTTGTAATAATCGCGTATGTCAAGCAGCATACTGATGTCCATAAAGTTCTCATTTTTGTCTTGGAATGCAGTGTTCCCGCTTCTCAGTCCCAGTGTCAGACCGTAGAACCAACCGCTCCCGTCATGGTAACCTAACGAGAGGTGCTCGGCAGGAATTAGTGCGTAAGTATCGGTGGGGTCAGCGAAGACCGATAGCGGAGAGTAGTTGCCGAATTGGGAAGTACCCAGACCTAGATCAAGAGCGAAACCGCCTTTCTTCTCCTGTGCTGTTGCGGCACCAATGGTTAGCACACAGGTTAACAAAATCATTACTTTTTTCATTGTGGTGTTTTTTAGTTGTTATTTTTATATGTTAAAAATGATGTTAATTCACAGGAATCCCAGTTGCTTGTTGAAAACTTCAGGACTTTGTTTTCTGTTGCAAAGGTACTACCTTTGGACTAAAAGACTGCTACAAGAATTAGTAGAAATGCAGTTTTTTTACCAATTTTGGTAGTATTTTTGTATCTTTGCAAATTGATAGTTGGTATGTGTGTATTGACAATAATATTTATATCAAATAGAAAATGGAAAGATACATGGACAGTAATACTGAAAATAGTAGTTTCATCAAGATGGCTCAGTCCTTATCACTAATGACGTCGGCAGTGGTATACCTTTGGGACAATGTGAATAACAGGTTTCTTTTTTTGACCGGCAACAGTGACCTACTGGGGGGAATGAAGGCTAAGACTATTATGCAAACGGGGCATGAGCAACTGATTGATATGGTGCCCGAAGATGATTTGAGATTGCTACAGAATGTGAAGACCTCATTGGAAAACAATTACCACCGAATACCTAAGGAACTGAGGGCAGAGGTGGTACTATACCTCAACTACCACGTTGGAAATGGGGGGAGGAGGATGCTTATCAATAACCGGCTTTCATGTGTGGACTTCGACGCGGACGGGTTTCCAAAAATCATTCTTGGCCTTGCCACCCCTTCAGTATATCGCTCTGAACGTTATGTTTTCTTCAAGATAAAAAGTACCGACACCTTCTTGCACTTCAATCTTACATCCCTACAGTGGGAGGATACTTACCGCATTCGAATCACTGCGGACGAACGCCGGATGCTTTACCTTTCGAAAAGCGGTTTTTCAGCAAAGGATATAGCCGAGATAATGAACAAGTCCAAAGATACGGTGAACTTCTATCGCAAAAGTGTGTACGACAAACTGAAGGTGAAGAGCATTACTGAGGCAGTGGAGCATGCCGAGCATTACGGATTAATATAGTCTCCAAACCGACTAACGAGAACAGGACAGTTTCTTCGAAACAGACGATTTATTATGTCAATAACCAAAATTAATGTGCATATTTTTAAATACGAAATACCATTATTTATAAATAAGGGTCAATTAGATGGTAATTATATGAAATATATATTTGAGCAATTACCTGTCACTCGTTTATGTCACCGCCTTTTTGCCAAATAACACTGCCGAGTTATTGTCCTTTTCCCAGTCCAATCTGTTCATTGCCCATTTTTCACTTGATAATGCCACCCCAAGTACACTCCCACATGACCGTACTTTTGCGCCTTCTATAGAAAAAAATAGCAGTGTGCCATGACCACGGCACACTGCTCGCAATGCATATTACACATTTTTCACTGCTGGGCCACCACGCAGCACAACACAAGGTCTTCCTTGGAGTCGTTGATAATGGTGTGGCTGTGGCCTTTGGGACAGTAGTGTATGTTGCCCTCGTCCAGCGTAAGGGTTTTGCCGTCGAAAATTGCGATGCCACAACCTTCCAGCACCATGATGATTTCGCTGCTGTCGTCGTGTGAGTGCAGCCCCACAGTGGAGCCAGGAGCCAGCTTCACACGCATCACTTTGTTCAGGTCGTCGTTGAACGAGCGCACGTAGGCGGGGCCTTTGCCACTCCGCATCCCCTCTTGTATTTTTTCGGGAAGGGTATCGAAATCTATCACGCCGACGGTGCAGATGTTCAGCTGGGCTTCGTCCAGCAGTTGTGTGCTGTCGGCGGTTTCGGCTGGTTGGGAGTCGTTTCTACAGCAGGCGATGGCATTAATAGCTGTCACCAAAAGCAGCAAGGAGCCAATGAGAATAATCTGTCTTTTCATATTGTTATAAAATTTGTGATTATAAATCTTTGGGGGTATAGATGGCGTTCCACCAGGTAGGGTCGTCCTGCAGCCAGCGGTTGAACCAAGCCACCATGGTGTTTATCCACAATTGCCGTTTATTGAAGTCCATAATGCCGTGGTTTTCGCCCTCCACCATCACAAAGGCGGTGGGAACCCCCAGCAGTTTCAGTGCGGTATACATCTGTATCGACTCGCCGATGGGCACATTGGTGTCCTTAGTGCCGTGAGTGAAAAGCAGGGGCTTGTGTATTTTGTCGGCATTATATAGCGGCGAGCGGTCGACATAGAGGTCCTTGCGCGTCCAAGGGTAGGAGTTGGCGGCGCTCACCTCGCTGTAGCTGTAGCCCCAGTAGCCCTCGCCCCAATAGCTGGTGTGGTCGGAGATGCCGGCATGGCTGATTCCGGTGGCGAAGAGGTCGGTCTTGGTCAGCAGCAGTTGGGTCATAAAACCGCCGTAGGAGGCACTCACGCACCCAATCTTCTCGCGGTTGACCCAAGGGTTGCGGGCAAACCACTCGGTGGCTTCGATGATGTCCTCGGCGATGCCTTCGCCCATGGTGTTCACATGGCGGGCACCCCAGGCCTGCCCGAAGCCCGAAGCACCACCGGGGTTGACCACCAGCACGATGTAGCCGTTGGCGTTCCAATAGTGGGCGGGGTAGTGGCTTCCGCCGCCAAAACGGCGGGCAGTTGGGCTGCAGCCGCCATAGTAATGCACAATGACGGGATATTTCTTGTTTCTGTCGAAATGGGCGGGCAGGTAGTAATGTCCCGAAATAGGGTAGCCATTGCGGCTGGTGAACTGGTAGCCCTCGCAGGTGCCGAGGTCTATCTGTGCCATGCGGTCGGCGTTGATGTCGTCCACCTCCTTCACCTGCAGGCGTCCTTTCTTTCCCACAGTCAGTTCGAAAAGCCTATCCGAGGTGCAGGCCCCGCTGCCGTAGTACAGCATTCGGGAGCCGTCCATGGCCAAGCTGGCGGTGGTGATGACCTCGCAGGGCTGTTCCACCTTGCTGATGGCATAGCTATTGAGGTTCATCTGATAGAGGCTCACCGAGTCCTTGTTTTCGGCGATGAGGAAGCAGAGGCCGCTTTCTGACAGCAGCACCTGTTTGATAGAGGGGTCGAAGTTGCGAGTGAGCGGACGCACGTCCTTGGAGTCAGCATCCAGCAAGTATAACTGATAGTCAAACTCGTTGGGAATCAAATCTTCGGGTAGCGTACAACCGATGCGGTTAAAAGCCTCGGCACTGGCTGTGACCAGCAGTTGGTGACTTCCGGGGATGAAGTCCATATTGATAAGGAAACCGTCCTCGCGCACCAAGGTGTCCACCTGCAAGGTCTGCAAGTCCATGCGGCATACGGTAGTCAGCGAGGTGGGGCGTTGGACAAGGCGGCTACGGTTGATGCCGAAGACCATATAACGACCGTCTGACGAGAGGTCGTAAACCCACACGTTCTTGTTGCCAAAAGTCAGCGGCTGCATCACGCCGCTCTTCAAGTCTATCTTCGAGAGGCGGCTGCGGTTGCGGAACCCCGGCTGGCGATCGTCGGGCACCAGAATTTCATACACGTCCTTCTCCTTCTGTGGTCCTTTCACCTCCTCACTGATGATGAGGTAGTCCTCGGTGGGCGACATGTATACCGTCCCTTCGGGTAAGTCTTTATATAGCAGAGTGGTTTCCCCATTGGCAGGGTCTACGGCATAGAGCTGCCGCTTGCCCTCCTCCTTACGTATGGAGAGGTATTTCTCGCTCTTGGGCATCCATTGGTAGAAATCCTTTACGGCCACTTCACGCCCCGTGCTCAAGTCCCTAACGGCCACCTCGTAGTGGTTCGAACCGTCGGGATTGAACCAACTCTTTCCCACGCGGGCATACCTTCCGCTATGCGAAAGCCCCACGCCGGCATAGTGGCGCATCTCCATATTGTCAGCCAGCGAGAAAGGCCGCTTGCTGCCTTCGGACATGGGCGAGAGTGTCACGCGGGTGCTGTCCGCCGTCTTCAGCTCCACTTGCAGGGCCGCAGTGTCGGCCATATAGCGAATGGCCACGCGATATTGCCCAGGTTGGTAACCCTGTTCTCCGCGGGTCTCTTTCCCGTTCACCAGCACCTTATAGTGCCGAGGCCCTTTCACTTTCACCTCCACCTTGGAGTAGCCCTGCACATTGAAGTCGAAGCCGGCCATATACAGCTCCACCCGAGTGGAGTCGGCGAGGGTAGGGGCGGCGCTGAGGTTCAGCAAAGGGGATTTCCAAAGCCCCTCTGCGGACAGCCGAGTCCCCAGCAGCAACTCTTTACTATATTTGGTTTGAGCGGCATCCACGCTGTCAATTATCATGGGTTGCTGAATGGTGTAGGGACCGCAGTGACGCACCTGCTCCACCTTGACCGACTGTGCCATTGCCACTGTCGTCAGCAGTGTCAGTAGTGTGGTAATAATTGCTTTCATATTATGAATTTATAAACGATTTTCCTATTTTAATGACTTGCAAAGTTACATAAAAATCCCCACATAATCACCCTTGCCATAAAATAAATATACCCTCGGGTTATTTTCCCTAATGCCTTTTGCAATACTCGCTGGGGCATATTTCCTAGAGTAAATGTGGGCGGTGAACTGTCAGGGAATGCCATGAAAAAGTCCGTTACCACTCTGCCGAAGGGCTTGTCAGTGAATGGAGTTTAGGACCAGACTCATGATAGTACCACCTGATAGTACCATCTGCTGATAAAGATTGCCATTCTCGACATTGCCAGCAGCCATATTTGAGAAACAGCAGATATAATGAGCCGTGCCGGCTGAATAAAATGTCTAATGTATATCAGACACCTAATTGCGATTATCGACCACCGGGACTGCCGTCGTGAACCAAAAAATCGGGAAACAATAATATAGTGAAGTTAAACCGTTGAAATGAAAAACGCCCTCCCTGAAAAATAGGGGAGGGCGCGTTTCACTCTCAATTCTCGTGGAGCTGGAGGGGGTCGAACCCTCGTCCAAACAAGTGACAGATGTGCTTTCTACATGCTTATTCCGTGATTGCTTGTCGGGGATACTCTGGACGCGGACACCCAAGGCATACCGTAGCCTCTAAAAATTCGCCGGCGGCACGAGGCAGGCCTCCGACTATCCCGTACTCACGAGCACCTCCGGGTCACCAACCGACGGGCGGGGTCGGTGGGAGATGTCTTGTCCCTGCCGCTTCGGCGGGGATTAAGCTAACCTACTGTACTTCAGTTAAGCAGCAAGAGCGTAGTTATTTTCGCCAATTATCTTTCTGCATCGGTTTTCAAGGCTGCTGATGCGTGAGCCTGCATGCTTACAAATCCCCCTCCTTGCTGTCAAAACCGGTCAGCCCCGAGGCATCTGGAAGGCGGTGGCCAATATCGCTATCTATTTGCCATCCCCTTCTGGGATATTGTGGCAAAAAAAGAGAGTCCCCAACATTTGAGGACTCTCTCTTTCGTTTGGCGGTCCGGACGAGACTCGAACTCGCGACCCCATGCGTGACAGGCATGTATTCTAACCAAACTGAACTACCGGACCGTTGGCATCCTTGATGTAAAAGAACTCTTTTGTTTCTCAAATGCGGGTGCAAAAGTACGACTTTTTTTCAATATGGCAAAGAAAAAAATCACTTTTCCTTCAAAAAAAATCTTTAGATACTGGAAATCAGTTGGTAAAAAATGTCATTTTTTCACCTCATAGGCTCCGTTTCCCCAGTTAAAACACTCACCAACCACCCTAGAAATCCTTTTTTTTGCCTCAAAAATTGCCTATTGCCGTCTCAAATCATACTCCTCATTCGTATAATCACCTGTCTTATAAATATTTGGCACATCACTCAGCGTTTCAAAATCCTTTACTCACAATAATTTCGTATCTTTGCAAATCTTTTTTCAACGGTCGACTCGCCTCCCGCAGGCTGACAGCCCTATTAATGAAAGGCAATTCCGTCAATAGAACAAAAATATATTATCAATTAAAACACAAACTATGAAGTTACATTTTTTACCTGCTTTACTGCTGATGGCACTCACCTACACCGCCACGGCTCAAAACTACCAAATTCCCAACGCCGGCTTTGAAGACTGGGACGATGCTTCCTCCACCGCTGAGCCTGCCCACTGGAACTCTTTCGCCACCAGCGACGGCACCTTCAGCGGCTTTGCCTCCACCCCTCACCACTACCACCGTCAGGGCGGACGCCCCGGCACCTCTGGCCAAAGCTACCTTACCATCTACTCCACCTCCATCATCGGCATCGTGGCCAACGGCAACATGACCACCGGCCGCATCCATGCCGGCGGCCTCTCGGCATCCTCCTCCGATAACTACAACTACACCCAGCGCTCCCAATCCGACTTCTCGCTCCCGTTCACTGCCACCCCCGACTCCCTCTACGTCTGGGTGTCCTTCTATGCGGCCGATGCCTCCTCCCGTGCCTCCATCACCGCCACCCTCCACGGCGACAACGACTACCGCGACCCCAACGACCAGTCCTCGCCCAACCTCTATTCCTCCGTGGCCAAGGTCCAGTTCCCCCGCACCACCACTTCCGCCTCCCAAGCCCAGTGGCAGCTGGTCAAAGTCCCCTTCGTCCATAGCGGCAACGCCAACCCCGCCTACATGCTCGTTTCCATGACCACCAACGCCACTCCCGGCGGCGGCAGCGCCAACGACTCCCTCTCCGTCGACGACATCCAACTGGTCTACAGCTCCTGGCTTACCGATATTGCCATCAATGACACCACCATCCCCGGTTTCGACCAGGGCCGCCTCCAATACAGCCTCACTGGCAGCTGGACCGCCGAGAGCCTCCGTGCCGCCCTCACCTATGAGACCGAGTCCTCCGATGCCACCGTCGCCGTCACAACCGAGGGCGACACCCTCGTCCTCACCGTCACCGCCGAAGACGGTGTCACCACCCACGCCTACCGTCTCAGTTTCGAGAACACAGGCGAAGGACCCGTCGGCATCCGTCACGCCGGCGGGCTGCAGTTTGCCCTCTATCCCAATCCCGCCCACGAAAGCTTCAACGTGCTCTTGCCCGCCACCGCAACGCCGTACTCCTACACCCTCACCCTCAGCAATATGCAGGGTAAAGACCTCTTCAGTCAGCCCCTTGGCTCGGGCAGCCATTGCATATCCACAGCCAACCTTCCGGCCGGACTCTACCTCGTCACCCTCACCAGCCCCGAAGGCTCTTCCACCCAAAAACTACTTGTGCGATAGCCAAAAGAGAGGCTATCCATACGGGTAGAGGTCAATAGATGATTACTCGCGATAGGCCCGCCGGCGCAGCCGGCGGGCCTATCTATTCCTATACCCCATCCGTAGCCCAACATACTCTGCCCTATCTCCGCTCAGCAGCCATCCACAACATTCCCCCTAGCTTCCTCTTTTTTCCCCCATTTGTTTTATTTTTCATTTCTATTTATTTTACATTTGGTTTATCAACCATAAATAAAATGCAAACTAAATATAAACTAAATGCAAATTAAATGGCTGACCTAGAGCGAAGTGTGTTTTCCTGAAATCGCTTGACAGATTTTTGCTGGTTAAACTTATTAGATTGTCAAATTATACGATGCCATACTGAATCGCTTGACAGGGGTGATGACAATGGATAATGCAGAGCCATCCCTGACTGTTTGGCAAAGTCGGGACGGGGCTCGATGCCCCGTCCGATTTTACTTTTTTATTAGACAGAATGATTCTTCATAGTCTAGCCTCTAAAACCTTAGGTAGGCATGGTTGTGGCAGGTATCAGTACACTGAACGGTAGGCAGGGCTCTTGTGATATGATGTAATGGATTTGGGTGGGGCGCCTTCCCAATAGGGCATAGAGAGTCCTCAGTGCTCTCTTGAAGTTCGAAACGGTGTCCTTCTTGAGGGCTGGATGGCGTTTTTTTTAAGTGTATAATGGTCATTACTGTTTTTTTATACGGCTGTTAGTTGCCATATTATATATTGGAACTGTTTTTTTTTCTTGGCGTTTTCATTTTTTTTTTTTATTTTTGCATTCTCTTTTTTGCGGGGTCGTGTGTTGGGTTTTACGGTAGCTTTGTCCGTAGCATTCCTCCGCAGAGAAAGTGGATTGGAATCGTTGGCCGAGAAAAAAACTCTTGGCGAGATTATTTCGGTGTGTTCGGACGTTTATTGTTTAAAAATGGAATTAAATACAATATTATAGATGAGACGTTTTTTCTTGATTCTTACATTGATGGCCATGGCCGTTCCTGCCGTGGCACAAAATGGCAACTGGACTTTTTTCGTGGGATGGAGCCAGGCTGTGGGGGACTTTGGCAAGGTAGACTTGGCTAAAAACGACTGGGCCTTCATTTCGCCAAATGGTACAAAGGGCGGCGCCGGCATGGGTTTCGACTTGGGTGTGCAGTACCGTAAGGCTATTGGCGAGAGCAAGATGAGCCTTGTGTTCAGTGCCGACTTGCTCTATTCCTTTCCCAGTTTTGCGGTTATCAATAATAACAGAAGGTTGGTGCAAGATATGGCTGGCAATTTCGCCCAAGTGAGCGTTACTAACCCTAAATTCGTCAATTTGCCGTTGCTCAGCGGTGTGCATTTCGAAACGGGTTTGTCGGAAGGGTATAAGGTCTATTTTGAGGTGCAGGGCGGCGTGGCCTTCCGCCGCTGTACTGACCGCAGCGCCAGTTTTGTTGATGGACACAACCCTTTACCTATCGTTGGCATGGAACTATATGACTATATCTATACCGATCATTTCTACGATTCTCCCGCATTTGCCTTCCACCTCTCGGCTGGGCTGGTGGATAGTACACACTGGGTGCTCGACCTGGGGTTGTGGCATTTGGGGAGCAGGAGATTGGAGGGTACGGAGGATTTGAAATACGACCCATACCCCAATTCCGGTGCGCTCCACCATACCAAAGTGTCGTTTAAGTTAGGCACTATCACACCTATTTTGTTTACCTGTCGCCTCGGCTACAGGCTGTAGTGTCTTTCCATTTATTAGCAGGTTCTGTACCTTCCCTTGTGTGGGCAAATGATACGGAGCATTTGGCAATAGCGCCACTGCTCATTTCGATTGTTCATTTGCTCTGGGTGGCTTGGTTTTGGCTATTCCCATTCAGCGCCCTGCGGCTCGTGTGCCGGGGGAGTATCTTTTTTATCAGATTTGTCAGATGCTGTTTGTGTTGTTGTTTTTTTGTGGTACTTTTGCAATCGGAATGTAAAGGTGTGCGCTGCCCTGGGTTTGGGGGCTGAAAGGGACGAGGGGTAATGTATATTTTGGTGATGCAATAGGGGCGAAACAGGATATACGCCTAATGAATGATGAATAACAAAACACTAGTATTTGAAAAATATGAAAGGTTACGAAAAGTATTACACCCGGCGGGGGTTCTGGGACAAACTGCGGCAAACGGCTCGAAAGGCTGGAAAGGGGGTTGTGTATCAGGTACTTGTGCTATATTATGTGCTGATAGACAGGCACACGCCAGTGCGATGCAAGACGCTCGTCCTTGGGGCGCTGGGCTATTTCATCCTGCCGGTGGATTTGGTGCCGGATTTGGTGCCGATGGGTGGTTTTGCTGACGACTTGGTGGCCCTGCTGGGCGTGATGAAGGCGGTGCAAGACTGCGTCACCCCTTCTATTGAGGCTGAGGCCGAGCGCCGCTGCGCCGATTGGTTTCCGAAGGGGACCGAAGCGCTGTGACCGAGGCTGATTTTTTGATTGTTAAACCGTAAAAAAATATTTTGATTCATGGAAAACGCACCTAAAGACATTGAAAAGTATCAGGACAACTACAGCCAGGAGGGTTTCTGGGATAAGTTGCGCAAGATGGCCAAAAAGGCGGGGCGGAAAGTGGTGTACAATGCGCTGCTGCTCTACTATGTGCTGGCCGATAAGAACACGCCGACGAAGTATAAAGCCATTATTGTTGGGGCGCTGGGCTATTTTATCCTGCCCATCGACCTCATTCCCGACTTGCTGCCCGGTGTGGGTTTTGCTGATGATTTGGCTGCCATCATGGCCGTGGTGATGACCGTGCAGGAGTGCATCACACCCGAGATAAAGCAGAAGGCAGAGGAGAAGAGCCGCGAATTTCTAGGATAGGAAAGGCTACGGCCGGGTGGCTCTGTGGGGGACGGAGGCGTTCTTTTTTTTGCCTATGTTGAGAATTTGTCGTACCTTTGCAGCTGATTTTTTTGAAAGGATGACTCCTATGCCCAACTTGAACTATAATGCCGCACAGGCTCATTTCGGCGCCAGGCTGTTCCTGTTCGTGGCAGGAATGCCCCGGACGACACGCAGGCTCTTCAACCGCTTCTTGTTCAGGGAGGCGAAGGAGATGGCCGACGGGCGCGACAGCCAGTGCAAGAAAGCCTTGATTGCGCAGCTATATAATTATTTCGACGGCGAGGTGGTGACGGACTTTCTCTTCTCGGGACGGAATGTCGAGGCACTGGAGGCACACAGACGGTTGCCGTTCGACCAGTTTTTTGAGCAGTACGGTTCCGCAATGGGCATTGAGTGGAGCAACAAGACGTTCGACACGTTTGACTCACCGACACTCTTTGACGACAACCCCGAAGCGCGCAAGGAGTTGGACATTGGCAATTATGAGCAGCTTTTTGCTTTGGCGCAAAGGCTGGGACGGGCGAAGGAGCCGCCCGACTTTGGCAAGATTGGCTACTTGGCTTTTTTCTACAAATCGGACCTGACGGAGGAAGACTTTGCCATGGTGGACAGGATGTACTGCCAGGGGGAGCTGCTGTATGATATGTTTGACTTTGTGGCCAGCGAAGAATTGACCACTGCGGTGCGCAAGCGGGCAGCGGATGCCCTGGCAGAGTATTGCGTGGATTGTGGCGACGAGGCTTTTGTGCGAGGTGTGAAGCGGTTGGCCGATGAGTATAGGCAGATGAATCCGCACAGGTTGCTGCCGTTTGAGCCGGACTTGGCCGCCTTGGCCGAGTCAATTCCGTCGTCCGATGAGAAGACACGTTTGCTGCCCAGGCAGTGTCTTCACGGCTGCCGTCGTGAGGAGTTTATCAGGGCATTGGAGGAGGTGATGACGGATAGGGGGATGATTGACGCGGGCAGCGGCCGGCTTGAGAGCCTTTTTGAGGGAACGACCGAGCCGTTGCAGCCGGTGGTTTGGAAGCGAAAGTCATACGAGTTTGCCTATTTCCTGCGGGCGTTGTGCCCCTTTGTGGAGCGCAAAGAGGAATTAGCGGCCGCACTTTTCTATTATAGAG
>Ga0247611_10007883_pt1 | contig 13246 bp, 20 predicted proteins | sample 177DNAGHGhighgp2_FD_192422 | JGI IMG/M metagenome (GOLD analysis project Ga0247611, IMG submission 192422) | Sheep rumen microbial communities from Palmerston North, Manawatu-Wanganui, New Zealand - 1770 DNA GHGhigh gp2 | ecosystem: Host-associated > Mammals > Digestive system > Stomach > Rumen... | reverse complement strand
TTGGCATTCTATAAGTAGTGAGCCGACCACCAAGAGTAAGGTTCTGACCAGAACCAGTTACGAAGGTAGTATCAATAAGGTTGAACGAAGCAACCTTCTCCTTCAAGATACGGTCAAATTCACGAATACCCATCTCACCAGTAAGAGCAATGAACTTGCGCTCATTGGTTCCAAGCATATTGTAGCAGAGATCGAAGAGATAGTCCTCAAGAAGTTCTGCAGTAAGGTGAGTGTAATAACGAACGTTAGCAGGAGAAATCTGCTCGAACAGACCTGCACTTACAGGAACAGGACGTCCATTTGTACCCTTAAGAGTATAAGTACCGTCAGACATACGGTTGCTCTTAGAGAAGAGAAGCATAGTCTCTTCACGCTTCTTCCATTCGCGGAGAGCCTTCCAATACTGATAATCAGCCCAAAGATAAGACTTCTTACCAGTTTCAGGATCGGTCAAAGCGATAGCGAGAACAGTTGAATATGCGTCACCAGTAATATCGTAAGTCAGACGAAGAGTCTGAAGGTGGTTACGCATCTTAAATGGAGTCTGATAGTTGATGATATCAGCTTCATCACTGTACTCTTCGTAAGCAGAACCAATACGGCTTACTTGACGACCAGGAAGAAGGAATTCACCAGGAATATAAGAACCTGCAAATCCGTCTGCAACATAGCACTCGTATACCCAAGTTGAACCATCTTGATAAGGAACACCGTTTATACGTACCTGGAAGTTTACATCGTCGAACGAGAGAATTGCACCTGGACCGAACCAACGCTCCTCAAGACCGAGGTAAATAGGAGAGTTCTGGATACCAGCAGTAGCTGTAGTATAATTAGAATATGTGATTTCTTGGACAGAACCACCAACATTACCCTTAGCCCAACGAATGTTAACAGCGTGGTCAGAATCAATCTGTACAGACCACTCATATTCTCTATTTTCAATAATCATGGTCTTACCAAGACCGCCAGTAATAAGATCAATAGCAGTTGATACGCCATCGTCCTTAGTACCAAATACAAGTGAAAGCAGACCTGATACCTCATGTGGCTTTGTCAGGAGTGCGTTAGAAATCATGTTTTCGTCAACAAGATCGCTGAAACGACGTCCACGATAGAGTTGAAGATTATTTAACAAAGTATTCATATATTAGTTTTGATCAAATTTTTAGTCATCATTGGAACATTGACGCGAGTTCCCATGCTTGACGAGGTTTCTCTTCTTGGGCATTATAACTAGAGTGATTCTTACTAGTATGCCTCAACATTTGTTTAAGTTTCTAAGCAGCTGTTGTTTGTCCCTCTTTCTTTGCTTCTTGTATAAGCTTATCTGCGTTCATAGTAAAGTAAGCAGATTCTATAAGATTTTTTGTTAGGTTTTTATTAAAATCTTTTTGATACTGTGACAAACCGTCAGCATCTACTTTAAAGATATAATCAAACAATGCTTTACGATCCTCTTTTGGAATAGCAAGACCTCGAATATTAGAGAGGTTACTAAGCTGTTCGTTCATGTCATTAAAGAACTGTCTTTGTGCTTCTTCTTGCTGTTTACGTTGAGCTTCTTGCTGTGCATGCATTTCTTTTGTTTGCTGGGCCTTAATTGATTTAAGACGTCCTACAGCCTCAGTAGCTTCGTCTTCAAGCATTCCTGCATCTTCATAACGGTTAATCTTATTGTTTATCTGTTCGTCTGTATAACCGTTCATTTTAAGTAGTTCTCTGATTGCTGCTTTTTGATTTACTTCATCTTCCAAATCAATCTTTTCATAATTGATTTGCTGCTGTTGTGCAGCGTAGAAGTCTTCAAAATTACCTCCGTTCTTAACATACTCATCAAGTTGTTGAATACGCTCATCAGCATATTCTGGAACAGAGTTTTCTTCTACAACTTGTCGCAGATAATCAGTAAGTCCTTCAACCGTTACTGGTCGTTTATCTTCTTCTATATCTGCAACATTCCATCCAAATGATTCTGCAACAGCGTCAAACAGGGCGCCTACCTACTGTGCTTCGGTAATGTCTTCGGTTGTAGGCTCATCTGTATCTTGTTCTTGGCCTTCACCACCCTTGTTGTCATCATCATTCAGATTGTCAATCTAGTCTAATACCCCATCTGGAATTTTGCTATCGTCTTCTTTAGCTTTTCCAGGGTCGTTATCGTCCTCAGGATCCTTTTGATCATCTGGTTTTGGTTGATCTTTTACAATGTCATCATCCGTCATAAAATCGTCATCAATAATTGTGACGCCTTCTCCACTCTCTTCACCACCAGTGTAACCAAGTCCAGAGAGAGCATCTTCAAATGCGGACGGTATTGTATTCTTCTTTTTACTCATAATTATTTAAATAATTAGATTAATTATTTTGTATATCTACATAATCGTAGAAATACACTGTGTGTTTATCTTGGATCATTTCATCCGTGATCCTCGGGTTATTCTTCTTACACCAGTTCTTTATTGAGAACTTGTACTTACTTATTTTAAGAACATCACTTATTGTGTTTATCTTACACGTGTAATCTATAATCTTAAACTTGGTTGGTAATAGAGTTTTCCACCCTTTCTTTATTACAACCCAATCAAGCTTTTTATACACTTTTTCAAGACATTCGGTCTCTTCAATAAATGCTTTTTCGTCTTTCTTAGAACCTTTTTCAAGAATTATTCTAAAGTATGCTTTTGGGAATGTCTTCTTCATATTGTCGCAGAGCTTCTCTATTGTAGGAACAACGTATGAGAAATTAACTGCTCCGTGACACATTCTCCAACCTTTTTTATCTTTGCATACTCTGAAATCAAAGTATCTAACTCCAGCTTCGTATTGTTCTAATATGCTAAGGTTTTGTGTAGTCCATAGACCTTCAAAAGCCGAACATATCTTATTTTTTATACCTTTTTGTAGACTAGTTATAGTACTACTGTCGTGACTTGCTATCATATACAATGTATTATTTTAGGAGATTTACCAAAATTATAATTTCCACCAAACAGTCTTATTAAACCACCAATGGCATTATTTACAGCGTTGTTTGCACGTGGTTCGTATATAGCAGTAATAGAGTACGGAGCATTGCTGTTCTAAGTTTTTGTAAAATCATCAACATGTATTTGACTGTGTATGTTATGAACAACTTTCCATTTTTGAGATCCCTAATCAAAAAAAGCAACTCCTGTATGAGTTCCTGCAACACCATCTCTATTGCCATTGTAAGCCTTTTCTTTTCTGTCACTTTTTTGGACTCGCATACTTACTCGATATATTTGATCAGGGTTTAACATGGTTTTACTGTCGAAGTTTTGATAGAAATTATCAGTGGCCTATTTATTATATAAGTCCACAGCCTGTTCATTATATTCAGATGGAAAATTCGATGTATCATACCCACTATATAACAAAGACATTTGATTTGGATGCCACGCATCGCCAGACACATTGTATCCAAAATGGTTCATTACAGCATTTGCAAATTCCGCACATTCTTTTATTTCTTTACCTAAAATCTTTGTTTGACTACCATCTTTATACGACAACAAGTATTGTTGACCTTCTGGGCTATTTACCTTTGGTGTCTTACCACCATCGTATTCAGGAACAACGTTCACTTGAGGTAATACCCCACCAAACACCGCGCCATCTATAATAGGCCATCTTCCTTGCTCATCTCTTATCTGAAGACCATTAGGCTCTGCAACACTAATGTAGTCAGCAGTCTCTCTGATAGAATTTATATCTCTCTTGGAATGAGAAGGAATAAACCTGTTTGGGTTCTCCAACCATCTACCTCCTACAACACCTTTTGAGTTATGTAGCAAATCATATCTACCACTATATATACTCTCGTTAGAAAATGTAGGATGATGCGCAGTCTTATAAGTATCATAGAAATGAGCATAAGGTGAATTGTTCAACATATCCCAAGCTTCATCGGTGTGGTTGTTATAGTAAGATAAGTAATCATAGGTATTATCATTATCTACATCTAAACCCTTGTACTGTTTGATACGATTTTTCCATTCTTTATATCCAGAAATAGGAGTACCTGCATCGTAAACTTTTTCCCCAGCTTTCCATCTCTTAAATCTTTCTCTAAATTCAGTTGGATCTTGTCGCATGATTGATTCCTCCATCTATTCTATTACCAATTATATTGGCTAATATGTTTGTCATAAAATCATTTGCTTCATCATGCTATACAAAGCGAAGTATAGCTCTTAGAAGCTCGTTGTTCTATCTTGTAAGCTCTAAGAGCTCTTTTTCTTCACTGTATGTCATAATTACTTCTCTCCACTTGTTTTATTTTTCAAAGCCGTGCGAGCTTTAATTTTCTCACGTTCAAGAGCAGCATCATCTTTAGCTTTCTATAATTCCATTTCATGTTGCATACGCTTCTCTTCAAGCTTAATCTTCTGATCTTCAATTTCACGCTTTTGTTTAGCTTCGTAGCGTTTAGTATATTCATCAGAAGCAATCTTACGCTGTTGAGTAGCGTCTTTGGCTATCTCTATAGGATCTGGAATACCATTCTGATTGGCATCTTTTTCTTCAGTACCACGATATGCAGATATTTCAGCTACAGCAATCTTGGTTTGATTGTCGGCATCTATCTTATAACGTTCAAGTTCCATCTTAGCTTCTTCAAGCATAAGTTCTTGTTCACGTTGTTCATTCTGCATTTGTTGTAATACTTGAGCTTGTTGTTGTTCAGCTTCTTGTTGCTGACGTACCGCTTCTTCTTGACGTTGCTGCATTTCTTGTAACTTTTGTTTAAGTAAGTTAAGATTATCAGTAGTAAGTACCTCTGCAGCTTCTAATAACGAAGCACCATTTTGCATAGCAGGTTGGATAAGTTGCTGGAGTTTCTGTAAGTTTTCTACATCTTTAGTAGTATCACTTACAAACACATCCATATCTTCAAAGTAGAACTTAGGATCTATATCTAAGAACGCGCGTTCACCAGTGTCAAATATGTATGACAATTTTTTCTTACCCGTTGCTTCCCACGCACCCTTAGCTGTGTTTAACAACATATTGAGAGCTCTACGTTTACATTGATTGTGTACCCAGAACAAAGGCTCTGTAATATTTGAAGATTGTACAACAGACCTTTCAACATTTCCAACAAGTTCTCTTGTACTAATCTCTCCCATACGTTGTTCAGTAATACCAGATATAGTACCAGCAAGTTGTTCGATCTTATCCATAAGCTAAATATATTCACTTATGACATTTGTCATAGTAAGATCAAGCGCTGTTATTTGGTTAAACGACGCTGGTTTACCACCTTCACGACCAGGAATGTTCCAACCCTCTTCATAAGGATTAATAAAGTTTACACCAACAGAAGATAGATAATGCATCCATCTATCTGGTGTTATGTTCATAGACTTCGGTATTTGTGTGATATCCATGTTCACAACCTTACCTTTATCTCTTGCTATAGCTAATTCTAGACGATACCAAAGTACAATGTACATATATTGTAAAGGTTTAAGAATACTTACAAGTGACCTTGGTTTACTATTGGTGTCACTGTATACTGCACCAGTATAAGGAAGTTTCTGTGAATTAGGATTGTCAATACTTATGTGTTGATATTCCAACGGTTGTATACCGAAGTATAAATCTGTACCAGCTCTATATCCTTCCCAAACTTCTACTATCCAGTCTGGCTCTACACTTAGTTCCATTCCGGTTTTTTGGTACGACTCATCTACAATATCTACTTGAGGTTGTCCAGCCTCATCAAGAGTAGTAACATAAAAGATCTTCTTGAATGATTTCCAACAACAATGCCATACGTTTATAGCATACCTTGTCTTTTGATCATACATAGGGTTATCGTAGATGTGCATACTTATGTGATTAAAGTCATCTACTATATTCTTATCACCCATGTCGTTTGATGGTCTACCTGTCATCATTTCTTCAAGTTTGCTAAGATCTTTTTCTGTAAGTTTGTCATAGTATCTATCGTATACTTGTGGTACAGGCATTCTCATTCTACGGCAACACCAACTACCATCTTCAATAAACTCTAAGTCTGGACTTTTATCATAAGCAAAGAATAAAGGATTTACTCTTTCTAAGTACGGTTCGCTGTTGTTAATACCTACATAATATATTTCAGTACCAGCAATAAGTGCATCTTTCCAACCTTTAATAAACTCGTTATCTATAGAAAGTTTCTCAGTAAGATATGACAAAGCGTGATATGCTGTGTTTTCTACTACGTCTTTATATTCTTTGTCCATGTATTTAGCAATTTGTTCAGGTGGTAATATTTCACCACTCTACAACTATTGCTGAAATTGTATAGCTTCTTCTTCGCTCATTCTAGCTGTAATAGATGCCGTTATATAATCAAGTAGCATCTACTTTTGTTTTTCTTGGAGTTCTGAAGCAGCTTCTTGTGATGTTCTAACAACTCTAAAATTTAGAGGTCTCTTCGTTTCCTCACCTATTAGAAGATCTATCTTCGGACGGATTATATTAAAATCTTGAGGAGTTGCAGGAAATCCGTCATCTACTTTAAATGGATTTGTTATACGTTTAAAATCCTTTTCGTCAAATATACTATTATAAAGGTTATAGTATGTTTGTATCTCCCCAAATCTGGTCTTGTTTTGATTACCACCAGAAGTAACATTACTCTCTCCTATTATATAGTTAACACAATCGTGCTACCATTTTTCATCTTTCTTTTTTAGAGAGACTTTTTGTTGAGGAAACGAAGAATTGTATAAGTTATCTTCTATTCTAATCATGTTTAAAAACTAAATATTGGTTCACTATTCTATGTATCTTCAGTTGCCCACCATTGTTGACCAAACAGTGGCATTTCAAATAGTTCAACCTATTTATTCTATTCTTTACTTTTAGCAACCTTTACTTGGTATAGTTCTTCTCTATACAACATTACCATACAGAGCGCTATTACACGGTCCACGTTTCGTACACCATCGTTTTCTATAAGCTCTTCTATTAAAGGTTCGCTATATACTCTTTCAACATTAGGGTGGCCAGGTTCATATTCTTCAAGTAACCATTCAAGAATTAATCCTTCACCGTACGCCCTAATTTGTTTTGTCATGTGACAACCTTTTCTACGTTGAACTCGGCTATCTTTAAATATTTCTGTGATTATTTTATCTGGTTGATCCGCTAATAAATAGTCACAATGTTTATTCGTAAAGTATGGATATATACCTTTACGTTCATTCTCAAACAGAAGTCTAGCATTATAAAACACTAATAACTTTCTTACGTTTTCATAATACTCTTCTGCCGTAGCAGGTCTACCTGAGTATTCTGCTACTATTACGTCGTTCCAAGCTTCTCCAGCTTTTACACGCTTAAATATGAAAGTAGATCCCAAAGAATTAGTAAAAGACTCATCGTGGTCATACGGGTCACATCCACCTATATATAATCCGAATGGTGGATCTACTATTGGGTACTCCCATATAACAACAGATCCTTCAGGTTTGTCATCCTTGTCAAGGTGATATGTAGTAATATCACCACTCTTCTTTTCTGTTGCTATTACTTTTCCATTTCCATCCCAGCTCAGATCAACAATGTGTTTCATATTCTGTAACTTAGTATTAGTACGAATACGAGTAAGTTGATCCATTAATAACTTACGAGGGAATATGTTTTTACCTAATTCGAGTACGGCTTCTTGTGGTTTTAATGGTCGTTCTGATATAAAACGGTCAATTGATTGTTGACCTGCTCCGCCATCCTTGATCTTGTTTCTTTGGCGTATAAGCTCAGCAACAGCTAATTCTTTTAGACTATTACCGTCTTTATCCATGAGCTTATTCCCATCAACATCTTCACCTTCCATATTACTCCAGGAAGGAACAAAGAACCCACATTTTGTTTGATCTCTGTTGTCGTCCCATATATTAGGAAAACCAAGTATATTATATGCATCTGGTTTGTAAAACAGATTCTTTAGACCATCAAAAGAACCACCTTCTGTACCTCCAGTTCCAAACGCTATAAGTAATCCGAATGCTTTACCGTCGTCTGTTTCTACAGCAGGTTGTTCTACTCGCCACGCTGTTTCAAGATTTGGGAACTTACCGCCTTCTTCAAATAGTACTAATTTACCACGAGTACCACGAAGACGTTCTGGGTCGTTTTTCAAAGTAATACCTGTAATACTAGATAAGTAACCTTGCTCGGTTTGTTTACCGAATTCGTCTGTTACTTTAAATCCAGATACTCTTTCCATACGAGTAGACGTAAGACGCTATTTAGACCATGCTGTGTATTTATCTACAAAGTCCATTATCTACCATGCTTTAGTAAGCAATCCATCACCTACTAAGAACTTTTGTTCTGATGCAACAGCAAAGCTTTTTGAGCCAGGTATGAGCTCATAATTTCTTACTAGCATTGATGCACCTTTATAACTGTATCCTCTTTGACGTGATTTAAGTACCGCCATGTGTTTACCTTCGTCTTCAGCTTGGTCTATTGCATTAAAGTAGTAATAGTCATAGTCCCAAAAGTTAGGAAACCTAAATATACGCTCTCTATGTGTACGCTTATTACCATACCTATCCGTATATACAACATCTTCTAGTTTCATGATAGGACTATAATTTAAGTAGAAGTAGTGGTATCCTGTAATTGCATCACCGTCAGGTGCAACATACCCATTTAAACACCTTTCTGTTTCTCTGTCCCAAAACTATATGTAGTCTGTAGTACCTCTTGGAGCTAATGTGTAACAACCGTGTTCTTTAAAGAAAATAGCAGATTGTCTGAATTTGTCAGAATTGTATATTTTTTTATTAAAATCTACCATATTATTAATTATACAGCCTGTTCAGATAAATCTGACGGTGGCAATGTTGTAGTGTAAAATATCTTTATATTAGGAAAACGTGTATTTATTATGTTTATAAAAGATTTTAATCTGTCAAGTTGGTCAGTTGTAAAATTATTACCTAAATCGTAAGTCAACTTAATATTACCGTACGGTGCCTTTTCATCTTGTTCTTGTATAGATATCAAAAAATTTTTCATAATTCCTGACTTTAGTCGTTACTTAACTGTTTCGTAGAGTCCAATAACACCACCGCCTTTAACCCTACCTGTTTCTAATTGTTCTGCCTTGGCCTGTTTCATGGCTACGTCTAATGATTTGACAATACTACCAACATCCTTGAGAATTCGTGTGACTTTTATTGCTGTGTCAATGTCCATAGAACCACTAGAATAGTCATTTAAGGCCGCTATTAGCCCCTCTGCTGCTGTCTAAGATGCACTCAGTAGTCTAGTACCAGGAGTTTCCTAGAACTCGTTAAATCGCTTCATTAGCTCCTTAACTTCAGCGGTAGGCTCATACTTATCGTCTTTAAATACGTCTTTTGCTACAACACGTGGCCTTTGATCAACAGGATATGCTTCATAGGGGGTGTTCCACTTATTTAGCCAAACTACGTATTCTATTTCCTTCAGTGCAGCAGACTTATCCTTTGCATTGTTATAATGCTCCCTAAATGGTGGGATGGATAAGTCTTCAGTACTGAGTATAATTTTATCTCCTCTAATGTCAAACATAAGATTTAATTATTTTAGCAAGTGCTCTATACATTCTGCGTACAAGATATCCTATTAAATAGGCGGCTTCCTCACTTTTCTCTTTTACGTTGTAATAAGAACAAACATGAGACTGCACATGTTTTGCTTCATGTATAGCAGTACTTACAAACTATTCAACGCTTGTCGCTTTACCTATACAAACAATGCTCATTTTATAATCACTGTTGCTAAATGTAAAGCCTGTGTTTTTGCGTGTTAATACTCTAAACGATTCTTTCATGTCCTCTTTTGGACAATCAAGCTGTTCTAAAGAATCTGCAATTTCTACAAAGTCTTTAGGTCCAACATTATAGTATACCAACACACTCCATCCACGATCACCTAATTCAATATATTGAGCAGCCATAATCAAACAAATTCACTCCAATCAATAACAATTCCAAGCGCTTCTACGTCAGCTAACCATCTGAAAAATGGTTGGCCATCATATCCATCTGGATCATCAATTACGTCCTTTATATATAGGCAAAGGTGGTAATCGTCATTTGGAACGCTTTTACCTAAAAAGTCAGCTTTACACATATTTGCAACATAGACAGCATCGTATAGCATATCGTGTTCCAACTTTATGTTTTGTTGTGCAAGCTTCTGTTCTATTGTTTTCTTATCAAATGGAGTAATAGGACCATTTTTATCTTCCATCTGTTTTACTACAAACTCACAAAGGTCTTTAGTAAAATGTGGACCATACAGTTTCTGATATTTCAAAAAAGCTTTAGTTGTTCTCATCTTTCCTATCTGTTAAAAATGTTTCTAACTTTTTTAATACTTGTTTCATATCCGATACCTGTTTGGTAAGATCATCTATTGCAACGTCTCTTTCTTTTTCTTTTGCATATACAGGATTTAAGTCTTTCAAAATGTTTTCACATGCAACAATAATCTTTTTATGATTATCTACACTTTCTATGACATTTCTACTATTCTGTAACATTGCATCTACTTCAGAGATCATTGCCTCTCTTGTTTCACTTACAACGTAATCTCCATGTGAATGTATAGATTCGTTGCTAGGAAGCCCAACAAAGTCCTTTTTCTCGTTGTTTATTCTTATTGTTACATCCACAACCGTTTGCATATTAGTACCAAAACTAACAGCAGGATTGTAGGTTTTATACATTGGTCTAGGTGTTGTTACGCTTTCTACGTAACCTATCTTTACTATAGGCTCATCACTCTTATCTAAAATATAAAGAGTAGCCCCTGGTCTTAATGATGAAAACATATGATCTAATTTTTAACTGTTGAATCCAAAATGGATAGTGAGGCTAAAAGCCCCACTACGTTTTGGACATTAATTAATAAGTATAACGATCTGAACGGCGAGAGCGACGTCTCCTCATAGATCGACGATAGTTGCTCATTCCGTCACCTTCATCGCTTTTGTTATAACGCATACGCATAGTCTTACGACTACCACTTCTGCGCATTCCACTGCGAAGATTTAGTTCATATTCGTCTTCTTCATCAGAAGTAGGAATCTCAAATTCTTCACGATCGTCATATTCAGGATCGTCTTTTAGTGATTCATAACATTCATACATAGCATCTTCAAGTTCACAAAGTGACATTTTGGTTTTCTTTGCATTGTGTATTGCTTCATCTAAAAGATCAAACATTCCATCGTATGCAGCTTCACGCATTTCAATAATAACCATAATCATAAAAGTATTAAATTGTTAAACTTACGCTGTTGCAATTTGTGTAGTTAAGAGCTACATCAAATTTGCATCTTTGTCGTAGTATATCATATATACTCCAGTACCAGGAATCTGGGCTACAGTAATAGGTGTACCACCGACATTTGTCAGCGCTTGTGTAAATTCATTTGCAGAAAATACAATTGGTAATGTAGTTGTAGTTCCTTCTGGTATTGGTTGGTTTAAACGTAAAAGAATAACACCTTTATCGTTTAACCAACGAAATACTCTATTCGGAAGTGACAATACTACATTATCTTCTGTAACTGTAACAGAACTAGTTTCTATCAAAGGAATACCATTTCTGTTAGCAAAATTAAAAGGATAACGTGTACTACCAAACATAAGTACCTCCTTCCTTTAATTAGTTCCAGAAGCTATTAGAACCCCAACCATTGTTCCAACCATAAAAACCACCAATGTAAGGAGTAGTGTTTACAGCTTGAATGTTTGGCCACTGTACTGGTACAGTATTAGGTTGTTTATTAGCAATTGTGTTTACCTGACTCTGAAGTGGGGCTATCATTGCTGCGAATTGAGCTGTTTGACGATCGTTGTCAAGCTGACCTCTCAGTTGTGTAATAATGTCAGATTGAGTATCAATCTTCGATTGCATTTCACGTTCCTTGGTGTTGCAGAATTCACGTGTCATATCTGTATGCAGTGCGTTTATAGCGCCTACAATAGATGCTGTGTTGCGATCTGCTTGCTGTCCAAGCTGATTAGTCTATTCGATCGTCTATATTCGACTTTCGTATCCCTGTTGAGTAGTTAACAATCTATTCTCGCAGCAGCACTCACACAACTGACGAGAAATAGCGGCATCTCCACTCTGTATAGCGTTAGTTACCTGGAGGAAGCCCATTCCGTTCTGAGCACCAACCTACTGGATGGCATTCTGAACTTGATGTATGGCTCCTGTAACCTCATTGATATCTGCATTCAACGTAGTAGCGAGAAGACGAACGTCTGCATCAGTACCGTTGATTGCATTCATTATAAGGTCGGTGTTATTATTGTTATTAAGCTGGTTAGCAAGGCCGTAACCAAAAGAGCCATTGCCTCCAAAACCTCCGAAACCAAAGCCGCCATTAAACAGCATAGCTCCGAGAAGAAAACCTAATATACCACCACCCCAGCCGCCGAGACCGAAGTTACCGTTATTGTTTCCATACCCATATTCAGGGAGCATTACAATTTTTGAGTTATCCATATACAATATAATTTCAATAGTTAGTAAATTAGTTAGTGTTGATTAAAATCAACTTAATTAGTCATTTTTGACCAATAGTAGGCCCACTTGGATTCGAACCAAGTATTACTACCGACTAGTTTGGGCCTTTTCTAGTAATGCTTCATTAACAATGTTTTTTAATTCTGCCCTGCGTGCAAGGAATGCTTTGTACGCATCAACCTTTGCTTTAGCTTCGTCACTTGTTTTGTTTCCAAGCAAACCAAGTTGTACTGCATTGTATTCATTGAGCAACTTCTGCTCATAGTCTGTTGGGAAAGCATCGGTTATAACTGCCTGCGTAACTTTGTTTTCAGTCGGCTCACCTATAATCAGTACTTCTTCTGCTTCCCATTGTGTACGTTCCAGTTCACCTTCTATTGTTGGTGCAGGTACTTCTACCATGTCGTAGTGGAACAGCCAATTACCGTTTCCTACTGCCTCTAATACTGAGGGCTTTGTGTCTGAATATGTCTTCATAATCTTTATTATTTTTAATATTCGTATTTTAGTTTACGCATTCGCGGGATGAAAGCAGAGACGAGAGCCGAAGTTCGCATTCGCATCCGAGGGGGCGCTACGCGAGTACGAGTAAGCGAAGCCCGCATTCGCACTGAGAGCCGCACTACCGCCGAAGAGAACGCCACGCAGGACAGATGAAGATACATTGCTGTTTTGATAGTGATAA
>Ga0247611_10007882_pt1 | contig 13246 bp, 10 predicted proteins | sample 177DNAGHGhighgp2_FD_192422 | JGI IMG/M metagenome (GOLD analysis project Ga0247611, IMG submission 192422) | Sheep rumen microbial communities from Palmerston North, Manawatu-Wanganui, New Zealand - 1770 DNA GHGhigh gp2 | ecosystem: Host-associated > Mammals > Digestive system > Stomach > Rumen... | reverse complement strand
TAGTCTGCTTGGCTCAATTCAGAGCTGGACGCGATAAGCATCCATCACTACCCTAATGAAATCACTTACGCGTACGTAATTATGAGGATAAAACTTATTGCTGGACTGAATTATTCCGTTGGAATAAAGAATAGTAATAGCGTCTTGATAAGAAGAGGTCGAAATGTCCTGATAGACAGACGGCAGAATATAACTATTAGCAAAACTAAGTTGCATATTATTTCATGCCACATTCGTTGTCGAAGTATCTTCATATCAAGAGGCAACCTCATCTCAGAGGGCAGTATTATCACCATTTTCAGGCAGATTTACTGTCAAAGAGCTGGTACTATCATTATTCCCCACGAGTTTATTCCATCATGAAATAGCTCGCTGTGCAACGGATCTTTCTACACCAGCAAAGGTCTTCTCCTGATCCTCTTTTCACTGAAGGTCTTGTTTTATATGAATATTTTCTGCGTAAGGAGAAATATTTTCTTCATTGTCTATGGCAAAAGTTTCGCTTCACGATAAACATGAAAATATATATCCTACTCAGAAAAGAACCATCACAAATGCTACAATCGTAAGAAATCACGAAGATTTCTGATTTTTGCTTGTGTACATAAAGTGTAAAGTTTTAGGGAAATAAATCGGTAATTTGTGTGTAGAACCAATTTATTCCGACAGCAGTGAAAATAATTCTGACTGAGTTTAAGCTTAATTAATCGATCGACAACACAATCAAAATCGAGATTTTCGCTACTGAAACTTATAGTCACTATTTCCCTTTCACAAATAATGACATATATATTATATATCTTTTTTTTAATTTGTCAAATTTTTGGTGACTTTTTTATTTTGTAGTTGGAAAGCCATATATCATAGAAATTTTTAAAAATGAATAACAAAAAACTGACCATTCCTGGTCAGCCTTTTTTATTTTTTGTAATTAATTACTAGTATGCAATAACTACAGCAGGACTCATAGTCGTACTTAGTACAACCTTTTTAACAAGTTTACCTTTAACTCCAGTTGGTTTATTTTCTTCAATAGCAGCAAGTAGAGCATTTACATTTTCTACCAATTTAGCATCATCGAAAGAAACTTTTCCAATTCCTGCATGAATATTTCCTGTCTTATCAAGTCTAAATTCGATTTTTCATTTTTTTACTTCTTCTACAGCTTGAGAAATGTTTACAGCAACTGTTCCAGCTTTTGGGCTAGGCATTAATCCTTTAGGTCCGAGCTGTTTAGCAACTGGAGCTAAATCTCTAATGTGTTCAGGAGTAGTAATCAAAACATCGAAATCCATTTTACCAGCTTTGATATCGTTTAATAATGTTTCAAATCCAGCGATATCAGCACCAGCTTTTTTAGCTTCTTCAACTTTGTCATCACTTACGAATACAGCAACTTTTTTAGTTTTACCTGTTCCGTGAGGAAGAATAGTTGTAGCTCTAAGCATTTGGTCATTGTACTTAGGATTTGCATTAGTTTTGATAGCAATATTAACAGTTGCATCAAATTTAGCATAGTTAGTTTGTTTAACTAGTTTTACAGCTTCTTCAACGCTGTATTGTTTTAAACTGTCGATAGCTTTTCTAGCTTCAACATACTTTTTTCCGTGTGTTGGCATAATTACAATAATAATAAGAATAAAAGTGGTCCATAGCGAAAGTTTTTACTTTCTGCCACAGTAATATTTCATTTCTCCAAAGAGATTAGAAATCTTATTTTAAATCACAATCAACTCACATATTTCTAGCAGTTCCAGCAATAATTCTGATTCCTTCTTCAACGCTGTTTGCATTTAAATCATCTTTCTTAATTTCGTAGATTTCTTCCAAATCTGCTCTTGAAAGTTTTCCAACTTTGTTCTTGTTAGGTTCTCCAGAACCTTTAGCCAGATGTAACTTCCATTTAATCAATCCAGATGTAATAGGAGCTCAGATTTCGATTTGGAAAGTCCTATCTACAAATATAGTTAATTTACATTTAATTTTTACATCTGTAGGAGCGAACTTTTTCATATAATCTGCTGTTTTTTCGTTGAATTCTTTCGTGAATTGTCCAATATTTACACCGTTTGCTCAAAGCATAGGTCCAAGAGGAGGAGCTGGTTGAGCTTTTCCGGCAGGAATCTCTAGATTGAGAATGTTTTGCACTTTTGCCATTTTCAAGCTTAATAATCAAATAAATGTTTAAATTTCCGTACTTGGACAGTCTAACAAATGTTTTCACATCCGTAGAAGCTTAGACATTCTGAGGTAGAAGACTCAGGCCAGTTAGGAATTTTGAGTATTTGAGATAATTACTCAACTTAATTAATTTTCAGATTTTCTTATTCTCCTAATAATCATCAAAGTAATTTCTATATTCATAGTTCTTCATTTTCATTTTCGTCTTCTATTTCAACTTCTTCAATATCTTCATCAACTTCTTCATCTCACTTATATTCAGGGATACATCTTCTGCAAGGATCAGTTAATCATCTTTCATAAGCATCTCTAACTGTACCTTCGTAGACTGTTTCACTGCGTGAGAATGCAGGACAATCTTGATCAACATGATATTTTTTACTATGTTCAGCCCAATATACTGTTCCAGATGGACTAACTTGTAATACTTCTTGTTCTGCTCTTTCTAATCATTCCATTGAAACTGGATTCCAATCATAACTTGCAAGTCATGCAATAGCTAGAGCAATTATTGCAACCGTTCCAACCAATCATTTAGATTTTTTATCTAAGTCTTTATCTGTGAATATTAATATAATAATTGGTAAGAATGCTATTACTGATAGTATAGTTCATAAGTTATTCCATAACCAGAATTTTGTCTTGTTTTTTTCTGAAGCAGGATCAATATGATTAGCTTTTTTCCATAATAATGAACCGATTATTACGAAGATTAAATCTAGCACGATACAAATTATCAAGAACCACATTATATCTAGTCAACTAAACCAATTGATAACTTCTGTTAATTTTAGTATTCCAATCACTTCAAATGCAATCGCAATAATCCAACATACAATAGCCCAAATTCTTTTGCAAGTAGCTCTTTTGTGAGGGTCTCAAGTTTGTTCAATTTTTATAATTCTTCCGTGGCTGTCTTTTCCATAAACATCTTCGTTTGCGGTTTCTTCACTTTGAACTTTAACATACTTTTTTTCTTTTGTCATGTTTAGTTTGATTAGTGAATAAATAATGATTTGAGATAGTCTTTGCTATAATGGTATTTATCGGCAGGTATTTGTAATAACCACACTTCGCCATCAATTTCAATTACCATCAATACTCGAATATTTTCGAATACAGATAGATTTATATAGCTTACTCTATCACCAAATAGTTGATTTTGGAGAATTTCAGATTCTGTTATCATTTCATATACATTTCATCACAGTGTTTCAACCGTATTTTTGAAGTCAAGGTGATTTCCATAGTAACTAAAGTAATTTCATTTAGAATCTTGCAATGTATATTCAGGTTTCTCTCACAAAATACCTACAATATCTAAAGTACCGAAGTATTCAGTAGTACCTGGAAGTATTTTTATATTTGGAGAGCCAAGGCTTACTGATGTAGAAGAGTCTTTCGTATTAGAATGATCTTGAATACTTAAGTCATCTACTCAACTTGTTTGCATATCTCACAAAGAAACAGATTGTGTTATTTTGATATTTTGCGAATTTTCGGTAGTTTTTTGTTGATCTTTTAAATTTTGTGTAGCAAGTCATTGATTCTGAGTTCATGTTTGATTTGTAATTTCGTTTCAGTTTTTTATTCCTGATTTAAATAGTGATTCTTTTTTTTGGTATGTTAAAGCATATACTATTGATAAACTAAGAAACAGAACTATTAATGACCATGTGATTACTTTTTTGTTTTCTATCATGAGGTGAATCTTGCCTGATAAAACTATTGAGCAATTTCCACAGTATCCATTCAAACTGTTGTAGGTGTCATTTGACCAAGCCATTCAACACTTACAGTTACCAATCATTTTTCTGAATCAACTGAAATAACAGTTCATTTTGTTCATTTCAAATCTCATGACTTAATGAGTACCAAATCACCTTTTTTGAATGGAACTTTGATATCTAATGAATCCTCAGAAGCTTTAACTTGTTGCATCATTTGATTAAATTCATCATCAGTAAGTGGAACTGGATGTGTATCTGCTCATACAATAAGTCTTACTCATGGAGTATTTCTGATTACATACCAGATTTTATCATTCATTCTAGATTTGAAGAATAGATAACCTGGGTATAATCTCTTTTGTTTGATAACCTTTTCTCATTTTTTACTCACCGAAACTTCATTAATTTTTGGATTTAATATTTCAATTACGTCTTCTTGAAGTCATTGTCTAACTACTCTTTCTTTCAGATTCTCGAGAACAAGGTCCTCTTGACCAGAGTTTACACTCAATACGTATCGTCTAAATGTGCGATCTTCTATTTGTTTTTTAATTTCTACTGTATTTGTTTCTTGCATGATATTTAGTGAAGAGAATAAAAATTTTCACCAATTTCTAACCTTAAATTATCAATTCATGATTAGAGAGTTCCGGTCATTGCTTGGTAGAAAAGTTGATATCCTTCGCTGAAAAAGTAATCAGCAAGTACAAAGTATAAACCTGTTACGATAACCACACCAAAAATAGCAGCAGTCAAAGTAAGGTACATCTTTTTGTCTGGATGTTTTAGACTTTTAACTGTATCCAAACTGTCATAAATAAAGTCAAGCATTCCATAAATTTACGATAATAAAAAATATGAATGTTCACAATGGTTATTTATATAAATTTTTACATAAAATGCAAGAGGAATCTGATTGTTTTAGCTAAATTTTGGATTAAAAAATAGTGCGGTTAGAACAAAAACCACACTATTATAAATGTTAGGACAAAAACCACAAAATACAAAATGCAACCCGGTCCTTCATCTGAAGGATCCATCTCGGTTACAATTGAAATTATGAGAAATATCGGGGTTGCTACCACGAAACTTCTCACTAGCAGAGTGATAAGAAGAATAATAATTTTTAACATTTTATATCTCTTTTTGTTAACACTAATTTAGTGTGTATTTTTTCACAGAATGTCAAGTGTTTTTTCTTTTATCTTTTTTTCTTTTACTTGAAACTTTTCAAAAAAATCCTACATATCGTTTATATGAGAATAATCAGATTTCTCAATTTTTGGTGGATTTAGAAAAATTATAAATGGTAGAAAAACAGTTTTGAATAGAAGATACTCCCAAAAAAAAGAGGCAGCTTCCTCCTGTACAGTTTTTCATATATTCGTTATTATTTTTAATTTTTTTCCGAATCTTTAGTCTGTACTCAAATATTACTAATATACTTTTTTGATGATCAGCTTTAGATATTTTTACCAAAGATTTACAAACTTTATCGATATATTTTCTCCCGATTGATAAAGAAGTTTCCCACGAATTGTATACGTTGGATACGATAGTTCAGTCATATATGAGATGAGAAAATATATTCAAAACTAAGAAACCAGAAATTGAAGAAGTGCGATATTACATTATCAACAACCAAAATTATCTTTCTTCACTATGATTTCAGCGTTATGAATCTTTGATGAAATTTTTGTCGGATTTGTATGATCATCGTGAGGAAGTTTATGCATTATTTTGAGAAAATTTTTCGTATAATTATTTAATTCCACTACAAAATGGAAATGAAAAACGTCCAAATGGATGATTCTTTGGTTCATTTGCTTTTGTGACTATAAGTTGATGACATATTGAGAACCTTGAAGTTATTGATTCGTATTTGGCAGATTATATTGCCCCAAAATCTAGATTGAATTTGCCAGAATGGTATTCTAAATATTTTGGTGAATATCAACTTTGATTTGTGGCAGGGAATAAATTTTGATTTACGGATATGGATTGAAAGAATATGAAAATTCTGTACGAAAAAGCCTTCAATGAAGATTATGAAGAGGATAAAGTTAGGGAGATGTATAGCGGAGAACAATGGAGACTTTTGCACGATAAATACATAAAATGAGTGATTTTTCTTGATTCAAATTTACTTGAAGAATTGTTGCCGTGATTTAGTGATAAGATGAGAGAATGGCAATTTATCAATGCATCAATTGATATAATTCGTGGAGAAGAACGTGGAAATAAGAAGGAGCTTTATATTTCAGAAGTGTTAGATTATTTCTTTAAAAATTCTACTACTATCTCAAAAAATCTGATAAACAACCGAGATGAAGTATTGGACAAAAGATATATTCAGATTTATCTTTCTGATATGTTTGTAAGTCAATGATTTAGAGATATGATAGCTAGGAATAATTTGAATACGAAGTTTGAATGATGAAAAATCTATGCTCGAGATGTGAATATTGCAAATAACAAATCAGATGACTTTCTTACGAAACGGTTGAAATTGTATTCGTCTACGTGAGAATTAATTACTTCACAGCAAAATGAAGTGCTTTCATTAGCAGATTTGCCAGTGGGTGAGTATCAGCTCGTGATTGATTATTATTTCTTTGTGCCGGAGAGTTATAGGAATTTTATTCGTGGATTAGAAAAGAAATATGGAATAGGTATTACTCCGAGAGAGGAATGAATTTTGGTGCTTAGTCCAGTAAATCATTATGATTGAAATCCAGAACGTATGTGGCGAGAAAAATGAATGGTTTATTATCCACGGAATATGGAAATTACGTCAGTTCAATGAGATGTGGAAGATATAAATTATTTCAAATCTGATTTTGCTCAGGGATTGAATTACACTTTACGTACAGTTAAGACCGAGGATCAAAAGCAAGCGGTGATTAATTTTAGGATTAATCCGTAAAAATTTGGCTGATTACAAAATTCGAAATATAATCTTAATTTAAAATATATATTATTCAGCAGAATGAAATCTTCTTTGTTGACTTTTTTGTATATTTATTTATAACAAGATTAATTGAGTGTATCTTTTGTATTTTATTATAATTAACTAGCTAAAAATGAATAGTAGTAAATTATCGTCAAAAAATCCTGAAATGGCATCTTTAAAACAAAATTTGGCAGGAGAATTTCCGGGTATTGAGTTTCTTAAAGAAGGACCTGCTTCTAAATCAGATGATAAAAAAACGGATGTGGTTTGAAAAATACTTTCAGAAGATTCTAATTGAAAAGAAAGTTTTGTGAAGTGATTTACGAAAACGGGAAGAGTCCTTTGAGAAACAGAATATAAATTAATTGGTTTATTCAATCATTTTTCAGTACTAAATAATAGTAGCTTTTCTTGACCAGATATAAGTGAAATATGAGAAACAAAAGATGGGTGATATTATTTTTTGATGAAAGATGCAAAACAGTGAGGTAAAAAAGATTTGGATTTTTCAAAAATGAAACCTGATGAGATAATGAAGCTATATGATGAATATAGGCAGATTTTTGATAAATTTGAAAAATATTCAAAATGAAAAACTAGTACAGAATCAAATCCAGCTTTGCAGAGAATATATTCTATATCAAATAAATATAGAGATAATATAATGTTTGAATTGGTATGAAATCCGATATTAAAAAAGGCAGTTGCTAAAAAGTGTAAGAATAAAGTAAATGAACGAATTTTTAATGGTCAGAGTGTTGTTAGAGCATGTGGTGTAGATGTGGATAGAGAAAAATTTAATAAATCTTTGGATAAGCTGTTATCCAAAATTACTAATTTAGATTTTGAATATAATTTTTGAAGATTTTGGTCGTGACACGTTTTTTCAGATGGAACGAATCATAAATTTGTAGATTTTGACAATGTTAGTTATCAGATTAAATGAACGGAAGTTTTGGGTATTATGTGGTCGAATTTATTGATTTCTGCATGAGATTATAATTCATATGAAGAATGGAAATTAAATTATGATAAATGGTATCAAAAATTATTGGAAATATATAAAGATGAAAATCTAGTAAAATTATTATTATTTGTAAAACTTGTTTGAACTGTTTTTGAAGATTATGGAAATCTTATTTATAAAAGGGAAATTTGAGGTAAAGATTGACAAGGAAATGGAAATTTTGAAAAAATAAGAAAGTGAGTAGAGTGGAATTATAGGGCTTTAGAAGAAATCATGAATGAAGTAGATAAATAGATAAGATATTTGAAGTGAGTGAAAATTTTCTGTCGCTTTCCTCTCTCAGAATGACACATTAATACACACAAAAAAAGCTACTCGATTGAGTAGCTTATATTATTGATATAATTTTTTATTTAGCACTTCTCATGAGCATGATCATTACATATCCACGCAACTCCTTCATCGCTGGATCAGATTTTGTGATTATTCATTCCTTTACTAATTTCTCCATATGATGTATATAATATTTTGGTGTAGATTTGTATTCTCAGTCAGAAGTTTTATACAACATTCTGGATAGTGCAGTAGCAAATTCTGCTCTAGTTACTTCGTCATTTGGTCTGAACTTATTATTTGGCATATTTTGTCACATGATTCATAGTTGGTACGCAAGAGTTACTCCATTATCATAATCTGAATCCATTTTATTTGTCACATCATTGAATTTTGGAACGACTATATTTGCAGGTTTTTGTCAAAGAACATTGATAGCGTATTGTGATAACATTTTAGCCATTGCAATTCTAGTTAATTTTCAATTCATGTCAGCTTTTTGAATTGATGGCATTGTTGTGATTCATTTTTTATGTGCAAATTCATAAGATTGTTGGAATTCCTCTGTGAATTGCTGTCATTCTGAGGCTTCAGCCGAAGAATCTATAGGTGTAACACTTAATGGATCCTTCGCATTCGCTCAGGATGACGCTGTGTTGTCATTCTGAGGCTCTGCCGAAGAATCTATAGGTGTCTTACCTTCTTTTTGTGTGTCTGTATCTGTTTTATTTGAGCTACCTCATCATCCACTGCTACCTCATGAAGGCTTTTCATTTTCAGTCCAACTTGCTGTAATTGTATCTCAATTCAACGGCATAGTTGTTGGAATTGCTTTATCCCATGATATTGTATATCAGTCTTTTGTCCAGCTTGGATATTGTGTATTTACTGCTGATTCATATAATCATGTATAAATCACTTCCGATTCTATTCAACTTCAATCTACAAATGTGATTGTGTATTCTATTGGCTCCCATTTAACATAAGCATCAGTACTATCCATAGACCATGGAGATCATACTACATATGGAGTAGATAATCCTGTATTTGTATACCATCATGTCCAGAGATATCCTGTCTGAGTAGGAGTATCTGCATTAGGATTTGTATAACTCAGTCACGGACGTATATCTGCATAGTATCAGTCATACCTAACACTAACATCACTATTAAAATAGAATGTTACTGTATCTCATGGAATAATATATATTTCATCAAACATTGAACAGTTATAATATATTTCATCGCAATCATTTTCATCACAGATTTCTTCATACTCACAATCTCCATCATCTCATGATATTCAGCCATTATTTCATATTTCCCATCAATACAAATCTTCTGTAATAATATTTCAATTTTCATCTAGTAGACTTATAAGATCAGTACTTCATTCTGTTGCATAATGTATATTTATTTCTAGAGTTGCCGCTCATGTAATCGTAATAGTCTGATATTCATCTAAATCATTATCATATACACCGTTTTTTACCCAAGAATTTGTGCTAGTATTATATGATCGATTTGGACTACTAGAATGTTTAGTGATTGTACTAGCTGTCTTTGTAGCCAAAACTTTTTTTGTATCAGAATTATTATCAAATTTTCATTCATTTGCATGGAAATTTATATATGGCTCTGTGATACATGCATTATTGGCATTATTTATAGTTCATGATGCTTTGTATCATATAATAGGATTTATAGAATTATTACAAAATGCATTATTTCATATAGTCATTACACTATCTGGGATTGTAACTTCTGTCAAATCATTATTTTCGAAAGCTGATATTCATATTGAAGTTACACTACTTGGAATTATTACTTCTGTCAAATCATTATTTTCGAAAGCTGATGCTCATATTGAAGTTACACTACTTGGAATTATTACTTCTGTCAAATCATTATTTTCGAAAGCTGATATTCATATTGAAGTTACACTATCTGGAATTATTACACCTGTAATTCATTTTGAATTAAATGCGTTAGCTCAAATACTTGTAATACTAACTCCATCAATTATACTAGGAATTCTTACATTCAGTCCACATCATGTATTATAATTAGTTATAGTGGATCCATCACGAGCGAAACATGCATACCAACCAGCATATAAAGTATTCCCATCTATATCTGGGAATGTAATCATCGTTATTTTGGTTCATCATGTTGATGAGGTGTACCATCATGTAAAGAGATAACCAATCCTTGTTAGACCTTCATTTGGAACTAACACTCCCGTATCATATGAATAATAACTTCATGTCCAATTAGATGAATTTCCCCATCTTAATCATCCATTAGGATTATATACTACTTTACATGCACCATATGGACTATATAGCCAGTTAGCAGCCACTCCACATCTTCATGGTTGATTATTTGAGAAGGTATCTCTATCACTTGATGGTGCTGTTTGTCATGATACTAAGTCAGATACTTTTCTATTGAGTGTATAACTACTAGAATAAAAAGCCTGAGTGTAAACATAATCTAGTCATGACCATTCCGGAAGCATTTTTATGGTGAAAGAGTCTGGGAGATATGTTATCTTTCAGCCATAATTAAATCTATGGAAGAAATAAGTTCCTATTGACGTAATTTTACTTACATCAAACGATCAGTCTGGCAGACCTGTTAGTTCTCATTGATAATTAAAAGAAGCAAAGAATCCATTTCACACTTCCTTAATATTACTCGTATCAAATGATCATGTTGGTAAACTTGTTAGTTTTCAGTTTTGGTTGAAAGAATAAAAGAAAGAATTTCCTACTGTATTCAATCATGTTGAAAATCTAAACGAATTTTTTGGCAAATTTGTTAATGCTCATTCTTCGTTGAAATTTACGAAGAAAGAACTTCATTCTGTCATAATATTATCCGTATTGAATGAATTATCTGGCAGACTTGTTAGCGCTCATTTATAATTGAAAGATTCGAAGAAAGAACGTCCTACTGTATTCAATCATGTTGAAAATCTAAACGAATTTTTTGGCAGATTTGTTAATGCTCAATTAAAGTTGAAATTCATTAAGAAATAATCACCTATTTCTGTGATATTACTTATATCAAATGAATCAATTGGCAAATTTGTTAATGCTCATTCTTTGTTGAAATCAGAGAAGAAATAAATTCCCACTTCCGTGATATTACTTGTATCAAAAGATCATGTTGGCAAACTTGTTAATGCTCAGCTATAGTTAAAATGAGAAAAGAAATTATTTCATGGGTTTACTGTATTATCTCAAAATCAATCAGCTAATGGTGGCATATATGTGATTTTTACTCATGTCATAGTCGTTCCATCTTTTGGAACTAAAGGCCTAATCACACGTCCGAATGTCCATCTATCTGCTGTCGTTGATAATGTGATAGTATACCCACTAGCTGCACTATATGTATGTGTCTTATGCCATGATACTGTTTCTATTGGACTTCCATCTCACCAATCTACTGTATATGCATTTGCGAAGTATTTATTGATTGTTAAAGTGTTACCTGTTTCTGTAGCTGTAGCTTCTAGGACTATATCCTTGCTCGGCTCAGATTGTGCATTTACTACTCATATCGCTAATGTCCCCATCAATCCCATGAGTCATAATGCAGTGTAAAATAAGTTTTTAGTCATGATAACAAATAATAAATAAAAAATCCCAAATTCATAATATCAATAACATCCCAAAATTCAAACTTTTTATTTTAAAATCTCCAATCGAAAAAAGCCAACCACACGAAGCAGTCAGCCTTTTTGTATATGAAATACTTAATTACATTCCACAAGGACAGCTTGTATTACCAAATTTTCTAAGGAATTCTGAATTATCTACTTTATTCTCTTCAAAATATTTTCTTGAATAAAATTCTGATTTTTTTCAAATATTATAACGAGATACAGGACTAATATAACCCATAACTCTAGTGTAAACCTCACAGCGAGTTCTTGAAATTTCTTTTCAGTCTTTGTTAATGAATGTTGCAGCCATTTTTGTTAATAAATAGTGAAATAAAAGAATATATTTATGTAAGATTTTAGTGTCTCATTACTCATCTTTTTCTACCTCTTTTCCATTTTCCATCTGCATCCTGCGTAGATGTTCAAGTTTATCTGGATCATCTGTGTGTTTCTTTCTAATTTCCATATTAAATTCTTCTCAAGTGTATCATATTTCCTCGTCACATTTTGGACAGTAATCGTGTTCTCATGCTATATATCCATGTTTAGGACAAATAGAGAATACAGGAGATACTGTAATGTAAGGAAGTTGGTAATTTTCTATCACTTTCTTGATCAAATTCTTACATGCTGTCGCGTCTGAAATTCTCTCTCACATGTATAGATGTAGAACTGTTCCACCTGTATATAAACATTGTAAATCATTTTGCAACTCCAAAGCTTCAAATGGATCATTAGTGTAACCAACTGGGATTTGAGATGAATTTGTATAGTAAGGAGCATCATCTGTACCCGCCTGAATAATATTTGGAATCTGTTTTTTATCTTCTTTGGCAAATCTATAAGTTGTTCCCTCTCATGGAGTAGCTTCTAGATTATAAAGATTTCATGTTTCTTCTTGATATTCCTTGAGTTTTTCTCTAATAAAGTCTAGAATTTCTTGTGCAAATTCTCTTCCCCATGGAGTAGTAATATCTTCTTTTCAGTTTGTAAAGTTTTGGATAGCTTCATTCATTCAGTTTACTCCAATTGTAGAGAAGTGATTCCTAAATGATGGTAAATATCTCTTTGTGAATGGATAGAGTCATGAATTCAACCATTTTGTCATTTCTTTTCTCTTTATCTCAAGAGATGTCTTAGCTAGATTCATAAGATACAAAACCTGATTTTTGAATCATTCTTTATCTCATTTGAAGTTGTATCAGATTCTTGGAAGATTGATAGTAACTACTCATATAGAACCAGTCATCTCTGCAGAACCAAACAATCCTCATCCACGTTTCTCTAATACTGTAAGGTCAAGCTGTAATCTACAACACATTGATCTAACTGCTCATGGTTTATAAGCATTTGGATTTGGTACTTTAACTATATTTCAGTTTTCATCTTTTTGTACTTTAAATTGA
>Ga0247611_10007881_pt1 | contig 13246 bp, 10 predicted proteins | sample 177DNAGHGhighgp2_FD_192422 | JGI IMG/M metagenome (GOLD analysis project Ga0247611, IMG submission 192422) | Sheep rumen microbial communities from Palmerston North, Manawatu-Wanganui, New Zealand - 1770 DNA GHGhigh gp2 | ecosystem: Host-associated > Mammals > Digestive system > Stomach > Rumen... | reverse complement strand
TTATTGAGACACATAAGGATCTGGCACAACGTTTCGCTCAAGCCAGCAAGAAAGGTTGGGAATGGGCTGCCGCCCATCCTGATGAGACACTTGATATTGTGATGCAATACGTGGAAAAGAATCACATCGCTACGAACCGCGTAATGCAACGGTTAATGCTTAAGGAAGTGCTGCGTCTGCAGGTGGATCGTGAATCTAAAAAGCGCGAGTTCCGGCTGCGTCCCGACATGGTTCGATTAGCCAGCCGCCTGATGAAGGAGAACCAAATGCTGAGCCGCGAGATAACCTATGAGGAGTTGTCAAAATGACGTACTAATATTATAACGTAATATCGAATGAAAGAAATTATCGCATATATCCGTCGCAAACTATCTGTCAGGGTTAGCCTGTGGGTGGTTATGTTTGCTGCGGTTATATTCATTGCAGCCCTTGGCTTCCTTTTCTATCAGGCTCGTGAAGCAGTACGTCTGGAAGCTGTCAGCCACGCCACTCAGATTCTCGACAAGACCTCATTGCGTGTTGACAGCATCTTGAACCGCGTGGAGGTGGCATCCAACATGACGAAATGGCTTGTGCAGCGCCATCCCGACAAAGCTGATTCGATGTTCGTCTATAGTCGAAGCATGCTAGAGAACAATCCTGATTTCTATAACTGTTCCATCGCCTTTGAGCCTTACTACTTCAAGGACAAAGGTCGCTACTTCTCTGCCTACACCAAACATGTAGGTAATAGTATCCGTACCATACAGGGTGGAAGCGACCACTATCAGTATTTCTTTGCGGACTGGTATCTCATGCCCCAGCTACTGGAAAAACCATGTTGGACAGAACCTTACATGGATCTCGATGTGGCTACGAACACAAACGAGATGGTAACCAGTTACTGCCAGACCATCACAGACAGACAAGGAAAGATGATAGGCGTCATTAACACTAGCCTTTCAATCTCTTGGCTCTCGCAGACCATCTCGTCCGTCAAGCCTTACCCCAATTCCTACAGCATCATGATTGGACGTGGAGGAACCTATTTCGTACATCCCGACACAACAAAAATCACCCGCCAGACCATTTTCACACCGACATTGGAGCAACCCGATACGGTCCTGACCGCTCTAGGTTATGCCATGCAACATGGCGAAGAGGGCATGAAGCGCATGACCATCGATGGCGTGGACAGTTATGTCTTCTACAAGCCCTTAGGTAAAACAGGGTGTTCGATGGCTATCGTCTGTCCCGAGAGTGATATCTTCAGTGGTTTCGACCGCCTACGTCGCACCGTCATGGCCATCGTCTCTTTTGGTTTGTTATTGATGCTCTACTTGTTCATCCGCATCATCACACGCGAACTGAAACCTTTACAGCAGCTAGCGCATGAGGCAGAGACCATCGCCTCGGGACAATTCGACACCCAATTGCCCAACTTCCAACGTACCGATGAGATAGGGCAACTGAGCCACTCGTTCGGAAACATGCAACAGTCGTTGGTGAAATACATCGATGAACTGAAGATCACCACAGCCCAGAAAGCCTCGATAGAGAGCGACCTCCGCATTGCCAGTAATATACAGATGGGCATGCTGCCCGAAAAATTCCCCACCAAGGCTGACAGCGACGATGTACAGCTCTATGCTTCGTTGACCCCAGCCAAGGAAGTAGGTGGCGACCTATTCGACTTTTATTTTCGCGACGAGAAACTCTTCTTCTGTATCGGTGATGTATCAGGTAAGGGCGTACCAGCTTCTCTCTTCATGGCCGTCACCCGTTCTACCTTTAGAACCGTTTCAGCCCAAGAGTCGATGCCCGACCGCATCGTAACCACGATGAACAAGACGATTGCCGACATGAACAAAACCAACATGTTCGTCACCCTCTTCGTCGGAGTGCTCGACTTACCTACGGGCCGTCTGCACTACTGCAACGCAGGTCACGATGCTCCTTTGCTCATCGGAGCAGGCGTAGGCGAACTGACATGCGATGCCAACATCCCTGTCGGCTTCATGCCCTCATGGGAATATACGCTACAGGAAGCACATATCTTCACAGGCACCACCATCCTCCTTTTCACAGATGGATTGACAGAGGCCATGGATGCCAACAAGAACCAGTTCCAGATGGAGCGTGTCAACGAAATAGCTATAAAGGCACTCGACCAGCAACAGCAGGAGCCGCGCCAACTCATCAACATGATGACCGATGCAGTCCACAAATTCGTGGGCGATGCCGAACAAAGCGACGACTTGACCATGATGGCCATACAGTACATCCGTCAGCAGAGTGACATTAAAACGCTGAAAAGCATTGTGCTGCCAAACGACACAAAAGAAGTGCCACGGCTGAATGTGTTTGTGGAAGAGGCTTGCCAAAGTGTTGGTTTTGACGAGTTTGCCACTATGCAGATAAAACTGGCTATAGAAGAGGCGGTGGTCAATGTGATGAAATACGCCTACGCACCAGAACAACATGGTGACGTGACCATAAAAGCTGCTTCGAACGATGTAGATTTGAAATTCACCATCATCGATAGTGGCAAACACTTCGACCCCACCGTTCAAGCTGAAGTCGATACCTCCCTTTCAGCTGACGAACGTAACATTGGCGGACTTGGCATCCACATCATACGTCAGAATATGGATTCCATCAACTACGAGCGAATAGGTGGCCTCAATGTACTGACACTGAGAAAAAAGATAGAAGCCCCATCCGATTCCACCCAAAAGGAGAGAGGAACTCACTAACTGCTAAACAATTTATAATAGTATAATAATAAAAATAAGGTTATGAACGTAACAATTCAAGAGCAAGAAGGCAACATGGTTGCCATTCTGGTAGGCAGTCTTGACACTGCAGCAGCCACAGAAACAGAAAAGGCAATGAGTTCTCTCTACGATGTAGAGGGAAAGGACATCATTCTCGACTGTACAGGTCTGGAGTACATCTCATCAGCAGGTCTCCGTATATTCCTCGGCATTTTGAAGAATGCCAAGGGAAAAGGCAGGCATGTCTTTATCAAGGGCATCAACGACAACGTCCGTTCCATCTTCACCATCACAGGTTTCTGTAACCTTTTTGAATTCATTTAACGCATTACTGGTTATCCTGCCAAGAGGACGTACCAAACTTATTGATATAAGAAGTCACTCCTCGCCTCCAGTATATCCATTACGCTTACGTTTGGCACAGCAGCCATATACCACATTTAAGGTCAGCGAATCGATGAATTGAAAAAGGAACTTCATACCATCGCCCCACCTTTTTTTTCGTTACCCTTAAGGGAAAATTTTGTAGCCCCTAGGGGCTGCAAATTTTTATGCTTGTTTTGACAGGTCAATCTCTACTCTTTCGAAGTCGCTTTTTCACTCCCTTTTGTCATTTAAAGAGACGCAACAGCTTGGGAAATCATAAAACAACATAATTATTGATAATTTTACAAAAAAAAGATGTGCTATATCAGTTTTTCTTCATAACTTTGTATTTTGAAATGCTTCACTCTTAGTGAAAGGACGAGAAAAGTGAATAAAAAAAACAGAAAAAGAGAGATTGAGTAAATGAATAATATGAGTAATATGAGAATGATTTACAAAGTGCTGTTGGCTGTGTCCCCACTCTTGGTGTGCGGATGCAATGAGAAAAAGACCGACAAGACAGAGATTCAGTATGTGAAGACAGAAGTGGTGGGTAGCGAGAGTGGCATGAATACCCTCACGTTCCCAGGTAAGACAAAATCAGCGGACGATATCAATGTGTCGTTCCGTGTAAGCGGTCCTATCCTCAAAGTGTATGTGAAAGCTGGTGATCATGTGCGCAAAGGTCAGTTACTCGCTGCGATGGATCCTCGCGACTATCAGACACAATTGAATGCTACTCAGGCTGAATATGCAAGCATCAAGGCGGATGCGGAGCGTATCATCGCCATGTATAACGAAGAAAATACGACTGCAAGCAATTACGACAAAGCTCGCTACGGATTGGAGCAGATTACTCAGAAGCTGAACAATCATCGCAACCAACTGGCTGACACAAAGCTGTATGCTCCAATCGACGGTTACATCCAGGAGGTGATGCATGAAGGAGGTGAGACGGTTTCTGCTGGTATGCCTATCGTCTCGATGTTCGGAAGCGGAACGCTGGAGGTGGAAATCAACATACCTGCCTACGACTATGCGAATCGCGACCGCATGAGTTCGATGTATTGTAAGTTTGACTTGCTGCCCGAAGAGACATTCCCTCTGAAGTTGCACAGCATGAGTGCAGAGGCGAACTCGAATCAACTTTACACCGTACGCCTACGTTTCATGGGCCATTACGACCGCTCGAAGATTACTCCTGGAATGACAACAATGGTGTATGTGGGCTATGACAGCGACTCTACGGATGTAAACCTATCGGTCCCATCAGGTGCTATCTTTGAAGATAAGGGCGAAACGAAAGTATTCGTGTTCGACCCGAAGAGCGAGACGGTGAAGAGCCGCAGCGTAACAGTAAAGCGTCTGCACCGTAACGGAACGGCTGAAGTAGCAAGTGGTCTTTCCGATGGTGAGACCGTTGTGACTGCTGGTGTACATCACATCACTGAGGGACAGAAGGTGAAACCAATGCCAAAGAGTTCGGAATCGAACATTGGTGGGCTGCTGTAAGGCTTTAAAGCTTTAGAATTGTAGAAATATAGAAACAAACAAAACGAAAACGATAATTGAAATCAAATCGTCAATTGTCAAATAGAAAATAAGAATGGATTTTGGTAAATGGGCATTAAATAATACGAAACTGGTCAGCTTCATGATTGTGGTGCTGATTATTGGTGGATTCCTGAGTTACCTGAAGATGCCGAAGTTGGAAGACCCAGCCATCAAGGTGCGTCAGGCAATGATCGTAACCACCTACCCTGGTGCGTCTGCTCATCAGGTGGAATTGGAGGTGACTGACCAGATTGAGAAAGCAATCCGCGAGGTTGCTTCTGTGGATAATGTACAGAGTCAGTCGATGAACGACCTGAGCATCATCACGGTGGAACTGCAGACAACCACAAAGGATATAGAACAGCAATGGGACATGGTTCGCCGCAAGGTGACAAACGTGCAGAGTAAGTTGCCTGCCGACGCAAGTGTGCCAATCGTGAGAGACGATTTCGGTGATGTGTATGGTATGTTCTACGCACTGACGGGTGACGGATTAGAAGATAACGAACTGGGCGACTATGCTGAGTTGATGAAACGCGAACTGATCGACATTGATGGTGTTTGCCGTGTGGATATTTATGGCAAACGCAGTCAGTGTATCAACATAGAGTTGCATCAGGACAAGATGGCCAACCTGGGTGTGATGCCGATGGAGGTGATTCAAACCCTGAACGGTCAGAACAAGACGGTGTACGCCGGCTATTACGACAATGGTAATAACCGCATCCGTGTGAGTGTAAGCGACCGTTTCAACAACCCCGAAGATATCGGAAACATGCTGATTCAAGGTCACGACGACAAGCAGCTACGCATCAGAGACATCGCTTCGGTAGAGTCGTCTTATGAGAACCCTACCCGTAATGCGTTGAAGTATGACGGCGAACGTGCTATCGGTATCTCTGTGGCTTGTCTGGCAGAGAAGGACGTAACAAAGATCGGTGCGATAGTAGAAGAACGATTGGCTGCCATCGAAAACCGTTTGCCGGCCGGTGTGGAATACCACAAGGTGTTCTTCCAGCCCGAGCGTGTTTCGAACGCCCTCAACACATTCCTTATCAACCTGTTGGAGTCTGTGCTGATTGTGATTGTCGTACTGATTTTCACAATGGGGATGAAGAGCGGACTGATTATCGGAATGAGTCTGGTAACCATCGTATTTGGTTCGTTCCTGATACTGAGTGGATTCGACGGCACACTGCAGCGTGTCAGTCTGGCATCGTTTATCCTGGCGATGGGTATGTTGGTTGATAACGCTATCGTGATTGTTGACGGTATCCTTGTTGACAAGAAGAAAGGGAAACCGCATATCGAAGCTTTGACAAGCATTGGACGCAAGACAGCTATGCCACTTTTGGGTGCAACCCTCATTGCCATCCTTGCCTTCCTGCCTATCTTCATGAGTCCTGATACAGCAGGTGTGTATGTGCGTGACTTGTTTATTGTGATTGCCGTTTCGCTGTTGCTCAGTTGGGTTCTGGCTCTTACTCATGTACCGATCATGTGTAAGCGGTTGCTATTCACCAAGAAGGCTGTGAGAGCATCACTGAACGAAGCCAACAACCAGACAGACGAGCTGGAGGATATGTACAAGGGGAAGGCTTATACCATTCTCGAAGGTATCCTGCGTTTCGGATTGAACCATCGCATCACATTCGTCGTAGGTGCTATCGCTTTGTTCGCCGTAAGTGCTTTCTGTTATAAGTTCCTCGATCAGGCATTTTTCCCCGACATGGAATACGACCAGCTCTATATGGAGTACAAACTGCCTGAAGGCAATAATTCTACCCAAGTAGAGAAAGACTTGAATGAAATCAGCGAATACCTGAAGACCCGAGAGGAAATCAAGCATATCACCACTTCGATTGGTGGCACACCGAGCCGTTATAATCTGGTAAGAAGCATCGCTACTCCATCATTGGCATACGGAGAACTGATTATCGACTTCACATCGCCATCCGACCTCGTGGACAACATCGATGAGATCCAGAACGAACTCTGCAAACGCTACCCTCAAGCTTATATCAAGCTGAAACGATACAACTTGATGTATAAGAAATACCCTATCGAGGCCATGTTTACAGGTCCCGATCCTGAGGTGCTACATCAGTTGACCGACTCAGCGATGGCTGTGGTAAGAAAGAGCGACAAGGTGTATCTGCCTACGACAGACTGGGAGCCACGCTGTCCAAAACTCTCTGTGGACTACAACCAGTCAGCTGCCCGCAACAGTGGATTATCGCGTAGCGAAGTGGGTACATCCGTACTTGCCTACACAGGCGGTATTCCTATTGCTACCTTCTTCGAGGGTATCAATCCAAAGAAGGTGTATGTGAAGTGCGTGGACGACGACGGAGAGAACATCGACAACCTAAAAAATGTAGAGGTGTTTGGCTTGCTGCCCAACATTTCGCGTGTTGCCAACAAGGAATACCTGATGAAGGTCCTGACGGGTTCGATAAAGAAAGAAGATGTGATAGAAGAACTGACCAGCACTACACAGTTGCGACAAATCACCTCAGACATTCGGGTGGAATGGGAAGATCCCGTTGTGATGCGCTATAACGGACAAAGAGCACAACGCGTACAATGCAGTCCTCGTCCTGGTGTAGGCACAGAAGAGGCACGTGCTTCGTTAGAGAAAGAATTGGCAAAGATACAACTGCCCGAAGGCTATACAATGTCTTGGCAGGGAGAGAAGAAAGCTAGCGATGACTCTATGAAATACCTGTTTGCCAACTTCCCATTAGCGATTATCCTGATGATCGGAATCTTGATTCTGCTGTTCAAGGACTATAAGAAACCTGCCATCATCTTCTGCTGTATACCGCTCATCCTCACAGGTGTGATTCCTTCTGTACTCATCTCGGGTAAGGCATTCGGATTCGTAGCCATTGTGGGTGTGTTGGGACTTATCGGTATGATGATTAAGAACGGAATTGTACTGATGGACGAAATCAACCTTGAAATCAACAGCGGCATGAACCCATACGATGCACTCATCAACAGTTCGAAGAGCCGTCTGCGTCCTGTGATGATGGCTTCGCTGACAACCATTCTGGGCATGATACCACTTGTGCCCGATGCAATGTTCGGTTCCCTCTCTGTCACCATCATGGGTGGTCTGTTCATGGGAACCCTCATTACCCTCATCTTTATCCCTGTACTCTATTCATTATTCTTCAAAGTAAAAGCATGAAACGTAATATCATATATGCCCTTATCGTGATGCTCGCCCCTACCCTGTGTGAGGCACAGACTGAGACGCTCAATCTTCAACAGTGTAGAGATTTGGCACGCGAGCACAACAAGGAAATAGCGAAGGCTAAAGCGCAGGAAACACAATTGGACTATGACGTTAAGTCGTATAAGTCGAACTTCTTCCCACGCATCAACCTTATGGCAATGGACCTCTACTCTACCGCTCATGGCGACCTGACCATTACTGGTGGACATCTGCCTATCTACAACTACTCAGCCGCAGCTGGACAGTATGTGCCGAACGTGACAGTAAATGCAGACGGAAGTTACACCCTGAACCAGTATGCTGACTTCCCTGACCAAACGATGGAATTGAAAGTGAAAAACGTCTTCATGGGTGGCGTCTTACTCACTCAACCTATTTATATGGGTGGTAAGATTACGACCGCCTACCAAATGTCACTCATCGGAAAGGAAATGGCACATCTGAATGCGGCACTCACAGAAGAGGACATCATCGTGAAGACCGAAGAAGCATTCATACTGGCTGTCAAGGCAAAGGAAATGATCGTAGTAGCTCAAAAGTATAAAGACCTGCTCGATGAGCTGATGAAGAACGTGGAGAGTGCCGTAGCTCATGGGTTGAAGACCCGCAACGACAAGATGAAAGTGCAGGTGAAAATCAACGAAGCCGACCTTAACATCTCTAAGGCTGAGAATGCCTACCGACTTGCCCGCATGAACCTCTGCCACTATATAGGCAAACCACTTACGGCAGACATCGATGTTGACAACAAGTGGGTAGAATCATCCGCATGGATTTTAGAATCGGAGGATCCGCTCGACATATCTAACCGCAAGGAATATGCGCTGCTGAACAAAAAGGTGGAACTGGCAGAAAAACAAGTGAACCTCACCCGCAGCGACTATCTGCCCAACGTAGTGATGATGGGAGGTGTGACATACACCAACGGTGGAGAACTCGGAGGAAAGAAACTCATCAACGGAGCATCTGCGTCTGTTGGTATTGGTGTGAAGATTCCAATCCTCACCTTTGGTGAAAACACCAATAAGATTCGCTCTGCGAAAACCAAGCAGATTATTGCCCAATTGGAGCAGGACGACCTCAACGAGAAGATGAAGCTGGAGCTGCAACAGGCACGCAACAACATGGAAGAAGCCAAAAAGGTTTCCAAACTATGTGACTCTGCACTCGAACAAGCAGAAGTAAACATGAAACTGTCGAAGCAGCAATACGAGGTGGGTATGGAAACCCTTTCCGACTATCTCGAAGCTCAAGCGCTGTGGCAAAACTGCTATGCATCGAAGGTAGATGCCAATTGTCAGGAGAACCTCGCAATCAGTAAATACCTGAAAGCCAAAGGACAATTCTAACATGGCACGCATTCTGTCAATTGACTACGGGAAGAAACGTACAGGATTGGCTGTCACCGATCCTTTACAGATGATTGCAAACGGACTGACCACAGTTGAGACCGCTCAACTCTTCGACTTCATTGCCGACTATCTATCGAAGGAACAGGTGGAGCGTATCGTAGTAGGCTATCCCAAGCAGACTAACGGAGAGGATTCGGAAAACATGAAGCGAATCACACCCTTTGTAAACCGTCTGAGGAAACTCTACCCAAACATCGTAGTGGAACTGTACGACGAACGTTTCACATCGGTTTTGGCACATCGAGCGATGATCGAAAGCGGCATCAGTCGCAAAGCCCGTCAGGACAAGGCACTCGTCGACAAAATCAGTGCTACCATCATCTTGCAAGATTATATGGAAACATTAAAGAAATAAATAGAACAATAAATATTAATCGGAAACTGTCAATCGTCTAATAGATAATAAGATTATGATACTACCAATGTACCTATTCGGTCAGCAAGTACTCCGAAAAGAAACGGAAGAGATTACGACTGACTATCCCAACCTGCAGGAACTGATACAAAACATGTTCGAAACCATGAAAAAAGCAGACGGTGTTGGACTCGCTGCACCACAGGTAGGACTGTCTATCCGTCTGTTCGTCATCGACCTTGATGCACTGAAGGAAGACTATCCCGAATACGAAGGGTTCCTGCATGCATATATCAATCCGCAGATTCTCGAAGAGAGTGACGATACGGAGGTCATCGAAGAAGGATGCCTGAGTGTTCCTGGGGTTCACGAAAGTGTTCGTCGTCCAAAGTCCGTGCATGTCACCTATATCGATGAAAACATGCAACCACACGATGAGTGGATCGACGGATTTGCTGCACGCGTATTCCAGCACGAGTACGACCACCTTGAAGGCAAACTATTCATCGACCACATCTCATCTTTGCGAAAGCAACTCATCAAGAAGAAACTCCTTGCGATGTCAAAAGGTAACGTCAACTGTTCCTATAAAATCAAGCATGGTTCGTAAGCTTAACGGCTTAGGTGCTTAATGGCTTAATAGATGAAGAGATTAGAAGAATAATAGGTAAAGAGATTCGTTTTTGGATATGATAATTCGTCCGGTCATCGCTCTACTCGTATGGGGATGTTCCCTGCTGCTCTCAGCACAAATAAACGCTGAGCGGATGATGATTATTGGCCGTAACGCCCTATCCTACGACGACTATGCGCTCTCTATTCAGTATTTCAGTCAAGTCATCTCTGCCAAACCACACCTCTACGAGCCATACTTCTTCCGAGGACTCGCAAAGTTCTATCTCGAGGACTATACGGGAGCTGAGGTCGACTGTAGCAAGTCCATCTTGCTCAATCCCTATTATGTCAACTCATACGAGGTGCGAGGTCTCTCGCGCATCAACCTGAAAGACTATGTAGGAGCCGCATCCGATTATGAAGAAGCAATCAATCTCGACGACTCCAAGCGCTCCATCTGGCACAATCTCGTACTGTGTTATCTCGAAGTAGATAGTCTGGAAAAGGCTGACTCTGCATTGGTTCGCTTCATCGACAAATGGCCCAAGCATGCCGATGGTTATCTGCTGAAAGCAGAAACCCAACTGAAAGAAGGCGATACCATCGCTGCAGAGCAATATGCCGATAAGGCATTGGAGGTTGAGAAATTCAACCCCGAAGCTCTTGCGTTCAAGTCTGCCATGCTGATGAAACGTGAGGAGTTTGCAGAGGCAGAGACCACGCTCAACGAAGCCATACGTTTGCAACCTAAGAATGTACGTAGCATCATCAATCGAGCCTTGTGTCGATTTCAACAGAACAACTATCGTGGGGCAATGTCCGATTACGATCTTGCACTCGATATCGACCCTACCAACTTTGTAGGGCATTACAACCGAGGGCTGCTGCGAGCATCTGTCGGAGAAGACAACAAAGCCATTGAAGACTTCGACTTCATCTTGGAGCGCGACCCCGATGACATCATGACCCTCTTCAATCGTGCACGTCTCTATGATGAAACAGGCGACTATCAGTCAGCTATACGCGACTACACGAAGGTCATTGAGGAATTCCCGAAGTTTCTCTACGGCTATCAGTTGAGAGCTACAGCACGTCGGAAAATCGGTGATATACGAGGGGCGATGAAGGACGAGGAACATATTCTACGTGAGAATGTGGCTCATCGCTATGGCTACACCACCCCAACCAGTCGCCAGAAGAACCGCACACGAAAGAAATCGCAAGTTGACCCTAATGACTTCCAGCAACTGGTCGAGGAAGACAATACAAAAGAATATGAGGACGAGTTCAGAGGAAAGATTCAGAACAAGTCGATAGAGATGAAACTGTTACCTATCATCGTGCTCAACAACGATGAGAACACAGCAAACGAGAGTGTGCTCAACGACTACACCATCGAAGCATACCGTATCACGAAACAAACGGTCGACGAGTTCCAGCAGGGAATCGATTACTGCATGCAAGCAGATGAAGAACGATTGAAGAATCAGACGCCTACCCAATCCTCCCTCACAAAAGATAATACACTACCAATGCAGGGAGAGCGTGGAGAAGGTCAACTGCATCGGGCAGCAGAATCATTCAAACGCTGTATCACCGAGGCTCCCCAATTTGCTGAAGCTTACTACAATTATGCATGCATTCTTGCCATGCAAGGCAAGCAGACGGAAGCAATCGAGAACCTCACACTCGCAATCAATAAGAAAGCGAACTTCGCACTTGCCTATTACAATCGAGGTATTCTCTATCTCTACACCGAGAACCAGTCGGCAGCCGTCAGCGATCTCAGCAAGGCAGGCGAACTAGGCATTTATCAAGCATATAGCATCATCAAACAAAGCAGAAACAATAAATAAGAAATAAAACGATGAAACAAACTGCAATTCTACTCCTGCATTGTCCAGACAAGCAGGGAATCATCACAGAAATCACAAAATTTATCACCGACAACAACGGAAACATCATCTATCTCGACCAATATGTCGATCATGTCGAGGAACACTTCTTCATGAGAGTCGAGTGGACCCTCGAGAAATTCCTTGTACCATCCGAAAAACTCGAAGAATACATCCGCACACTCTATGCACAGCGCTACGACATGCAGTTCAGCCTCTACTTTGGTAACGTGAAACCACGCATGGCACTCTTCGTATCAAAGATGAACCATTGTCTCTATGACCTGCTCGCACGCTATCAGGCGGGCGAACTCAATGTCGACATCCCTTGCATCGTGTCCAATCACGAAGACCTGCGTCCTGTGGCAGAGCAGTTCGGCATACCTTATTATGTATGGAAGATAGAGAAAGACTGGTCGAACAAACGTGAGGTGGAACAGGCAGAGATGGAATTGCTGAAAGAGAAACGTGTCACATTCATTGTACTGGCACGATATATGCAGATTATATCCGACGAGATGATCAAGGCCTACCCTAATAAGATTATCAATATTCACCACTCATTCCTCCCTGCATTCATCGGAGCAAAACCCTATCATCAGGCATACCAACGTGGTGTGAAGATTATCGGTGCAACCAGTCACTATGTGACAGCTGACCTCGATGCCGGTCCTATCATTGAGCAGGACGTGGTGCGCATCACCCATAAGGACACTCCCGAAACCCTGGTACTGAAGGGAAAAGACCTTGAGAAGATTGTGCTCTCACGTGCAGTTCAGAAACATGTGGAGCGAAAAATCCTCACCTACAAAAACAAAACCATCATCTTCAGCTAGGTGAAAGTTATGGAACATTAATTACCGTTAATTGATTCATTAATTTCTCTTTTTAATCCCGAAAATATGCGAAAAAGGCGAAACCAACGAAAATGAATAGGTTCTTTCAGATGATTAGTTTCATTTATAAGAAGAATCTTGAAAACGAGTTTTCAGAAGTTCTTCCAACAAAATAAAACCTTTGTTCAAACAAAGCAATCTTATCATGATTGT
>Ga0247611_10007880_pt1 | contig 13246 bp, 5 predicted proteins | sample 177DNAGHGhighgp2_FD_192422 | JGI IMG/M metagenome (GOLD analysis project Ga0247611, IMG submission 192422) | Sheep rumen microbial communities from Palmerston North, Manawatu-Wanganui, New Zealand - 1770 DNA GHGhigh gp2 | ecosystem: Host-associated > Mammals > Digestive system > Stomach > Rumen ... | reverse complement strand
CATGGTGGAACTGCAGATTACGCAGGAGTACCTCGGCCAGTCGCGCCACCTCGTCTATCTGGCACCCATGTGGAAAGAGTTCTTCTCCTTCGTCCCTGCCCAAAAGCTGAAGGGTATTGCCGGTGTAGCCAATATCGGCAAGGACCGCAACTGGTGCGGCCACCACTTCTCACAAGCCAACTGGTACGCCTTCGGCCGGCTAGCCTGGAACCCAGAGCTTAGCTCGACCACCATCGCCCACGAATGGTTGCGGCAGACGTTCTCTGACCCACGGTCAGAGTGTGGCGGTGCATTCTCTGACCCACGGTCAGAGTGTGGCGGTGCAATTTCCACCGATACCGACTTTGTCAACACCATGGGCAAACTCATGGAGGGGAGCCGCGACGCCTGCGTCAGGTACATGATGCCGCTGGGACTGCACCACATCTTCAAGTTCGACCACCACTACGGTCCCGAGCCCGAAGGCTTTAAGGCCGACTACCCGTTAGAGTGGTGTCCCGTCTACTACCACCAGGCCACGAAAGACAGCGTCGGTTTCAACCGCACCCACACAGGAACCGATGCCACCAGCCAGTACCGCCCCGACATGGCTAAGCTCTATGACAACATCGAGACTTGTCCAGAAGACGTACTGCTGTGGTTCCACCGCGTGCCCTGGACCTACCGCATGAAGGACGGCTCCACGCTGTGGGAAAGAATGCAGTTTGAATACCACATGGGCGTGACGTTCGTGGACATCCTGCAGACCACATGGCGCTACAAAATGCGCCACTACGTAGACGAGCAACGCTGGCGCGAGGTGGACGAGCGACTGGAGGACCAGCTGCAGAACGCCCGCGAGTGGCGCGACGTCTGCCTCCGCTACTTCGGCCAGTTCGCCCAGGGGAAGTGATAGCCCTTTTATTCATCCTCTATTTACAACACATGACAAGATTATCCTACCACAAGCACTACAGAGCGTTGCAACCGTCTGTAAAACAATTATATACGGGTGTAAGATTGTCGTTTTTATCCGGCACCTTCCGGCACCTTCTTACACCTAGAAGATATAAGTGTGGCGATGCATTCTTACACCTAAAGAAATGCCTCTTATCATTGATGCGGATAGGCTCCGTGAGTCATGCGGATGCCTTCTATACCCTTATGGAGACTATCCGCACAACCCGTAGATGACGTCTGCGTGAGTGATAACAGGCATCCCCATAATAATAAGAGCCGAGTATTCTCAGATAAGTGCCCCTTATTGCAGAATAAGTGGCGAGTATTGTTTGTTCCAAGCCGTGGAACATTTTTTTGACTGCACTCAAAAAATAATTGGAGTGCACTCTAGGAAAAAGCAGAGCGAGTACAAATGAAAAATCGGTAAAAAGATTTGGCGCTTTCAGAATTTTATTTTACTTTTGCCATTAGAATCTAAAGACCAAAACTCATGTTACGTACCAAACTACTTACTCTTTTACTATGCCTGTCGATAGGCTTACAGGCGCAACGCAGTCTCAGACCTGAAGATCAGAGTGTGGCACGCAGTCTCAGACCTGAAGTTCAGAGTGTGGCACGCATTTTGGGCGGCGAGTTGAGCAATTCGGCAGCGACCTCGGTAGCGGATATTGACGAGGTGATACCTCGCATGAAGACGCTGGGACTGAACACGGTGCTGGTGCCGGCCTACTGGGAACTGCTGGAACCTACGGAGGGACGGTTTGACTTCACCCTCATCGACCGCACCATCCAACGGGCTCGCGAGAACGGGCTGAAGGTGGTGTTCCTATGGTTCGGAGCGTGGAAGAACAGTATGTCGTGCTATGCTCCGCTGTGGTTCAAGCAGGACACCAAGCGTTTTCCGCGAGCCAGAACGGAAACCGGGAAGCCCTTGGAGATTGCCAGTTGTTTCTCGGAAGAGGTGTTCAAGGCTGACAACCGCGCCTTCGGTGCCCTTATGCAGCACATCAGCGAGACGGGCAGCGACGTGGTCAGCATGGTACAGGTAGAGAACGAGATTGGTATGCTGGAGTCGGCCCGCGACCATTCCCCACTGGCTGACGCTATATATAAGAAAGGTGTACCCTTGGAACTGCTGACCTATCTGAAGAAGCATGAAAAGGGACTGCACCCGTGGCTGAAAGAAAGGGCTTCTGGTGGACTGAAGGGGGGAACGTGGACGGAAGTGTTTGGCGACGACATCTATACAGACGAGATTTTCATGGTCTACTACTATGCCAAGTACGTAGGACGGTTGTGCGAGACAGCCCGGAAGTACACCCAGATGCCCCTCTACGTCAATGCCGCCATGAACAGTCGCGGACGCCAGCCAGGCCAATACCCCTCAGCAGGTCCGTTGGCCCATCTCATCGACCTCTGGCACGCAGGTGCCCCACAGTTGCTGTGTCTGGCTCCCGACATCTACGATACCGGTTTCAAGGGCTGGGCCGACCAATATGCCCTGCCGAACAACCGGCTGTTCATTCCCGAGAGCCGTTGTTGCGAGAACAGCGGAGCCCGCGCCATGTACGCCTTTGGCGAGCATCAGGCCCTCGGTTTCTCGCCCTTCGCCATCGACCAAGCCTCGCCCCGCGAGACCGCCAATATCACCAAAGCCTATGCGCTCTTGCGCCAGTTGTCAGCCATAAACCCTCGCAACGCCACACTCTCAAAGAGAGAACTGCAAAAAACTAACAGCCAAAAGCCAACAGCCAACAGTTCCTATGGCTTGCTCTTCGACCAACAGGACAAGGAGCGCATCATCCAAGAAGACGGTATGGTCATCACCTGTCGTCACTACTACACGCTGCCTTGGGACCCACGAGCCACCGACGGTTCCACATGGCCCGAAGGCGGTGCCATGCTGCTGAAACTGGCCAAGGACGAATATCTGCTGGCAGGCACTGGCGTCGTAGTGACCTTTACCACAGCATACGAACAAGCCCATGAAGAGCAGAAAGTGTTAGGCGAAGACGGATTCGTGGCAGAAGGCGATGGAAGGGTAAAGGGAAAAGTGAAAAGAGAAAAATTTAACGGCCAGCGTGTCGGCATCGGCTCGGTGGACGAAGTGACTATTGATGAGACAGGAGCAACTCACTTTGTGAGACGTCTCAACGGTGACCAGGACCATCAGGGAAGGCACGTGCGGATAGCCTGTGGGGACTGGGAAATCCTGCATATCCGCCTTTATAAATACGATTGAAACAAATTGAAACGACCATGAAACACACGAAAACAGGCATTTAAGCGTAAATGTCTACCTTTGCAGCGTAAAGTTCAGACCATAAGGTCAAGATAAAGTTCTAAAAATTACATATACCTTTATTACTAACAAAACTCAAAAAGTATGAATCGCACATGTAGATTTCTAAAAAGAATCCTTGGGGTAGTGCTTCTGCTTTGTATGCTTCCTATAGGAACGTACGCGCAGAAGATTACCGTGAAGGGTACTGTAAGTGCAGCTGACGGGCCCGTCATCGGAGCCACCGTCAAAGTGAAAGGAGCTCAGGGTGGTACCATTACCGACTATGACGGTAACTACACCATTGACGCTCAGTCTAACTCAACACTTGTCTTCAGCTATGTAGGCTATCAGACTCAGGAAGTCAAAGTTGCAGGCAAGAGAACTATCAACGTTACGCTCTTGGAAGACGAAGCTCTTCTGAACGAAGTGGTGGTGGTCGGTTACGGTACGATGCGTAAGTCGGACCTGACGGGTGCCGTCACACAGGTGGACAACAAGGCCTTCGAGAAGTCCGTCACCACCAGCATTGACCAGGTACTGCAGGGTCGTGCCGCCGGTGTCCAGATTCAGGCCAACACCGGTACGCCTGGTGGTTCCAGCACCATCCGCATCCGTGGTACCAACTCGCTGAACGCCTCCAGCCAGCCTATCTTCGTCATTGACGGTGTCATCATCGACTCAGACGGCGGCGACAACGGTAACTCGAACCCGCTGGCAGGCATCAACCCCTCGGACATCCTGACGATGGACATTCTGAAGGACGCATCGGCTACAGCTATTTATGGTTCGCGCGCAAGTAATGGTGTCATCATGATTACCACCAAGCGCGGTAAAGCCGGCGAGGCCCTGCTGACCTATGACGGCTACGTAGGCTGGCAGCAGATGCCCAAGAAACTGGACGTCATGAACCTGCGCCAGTATGCCGAACAGAACAACGCCATTGCCGATGCCCAGATCAAGACCCACAGCGGCACCTATATCCGCCCGGAACTGCTGGGTGAAGGTACCGACTGGCAGGACGAGATGTTCAAGACGGCCTTCATGACCAACCACAGTCTGTCGCTGACAGGCGGTACAGAGAAGACCACCTACGCCATCAGCGCCGGCTACCTGAAACAAGACGGTATTGCCTTGAACACAGGTTTCCGCCGCCAGACCATCCGTGGTAACATTGACACGGAACTGAAGAAGTGGCTCAAGGGCGGCATCTCGTTCTCACTGTCTGACTCAAGGCAGGAGATGGAGAAGAACTGGGACATCATCAATACAGCCCTGCGCTCGCAGCCTTCAGTGGCTGTCCGCAACCCAGACGGTGGCTATGATGGTCCGGATGACCAGTGGATGCCCGAGAATGCCGTGGCACTGGCTGAAATCAAGACCAACTATGCCAAGCGCCTCAACTTCCGCATCAACACTTATCTGGAAGCTACGCTCTACAAGGGCCTGACCTTGAAGACCGAACTCTCTACCGACTATAACCTGAACAAGACGAAGACTTATACTCCAGACTACAAGTTCGGTGTCAAGGAGAGTACCCAGCGCGACGGTGCGTGGTACAAGAACGACACGAAATACTGGTCGTGGCGTAACATCCTGACCTACAACGGCACCTTCGCACAGAAGCATAACATCAACGCCATGATTGGTCAGGAAATGAGCGAGAGTTACTGGGAGAATTTTGCCGTGGCCAACTCTGGCTACCTGTCCAACTCGGTGACGGATATCATTGCCGGTGAGACAACGGGTAATAACATCAACCTGACACAGGGTAACCAAGACCGCAACAGCCTATTCTCATATTTCGGCCGCGTACTCTATAACTATGACGACCGCTACTTGCTGACGGCTACGCTACGTCGCGACGGTTCCAGCAAGTTCATCGGCGACAACCGCTGGGGCTGGTTCCCCTCTGCAGCTCTCGCCTGGCGTGCCTCGCAGGAGGAATTCCTGAAGGATAACAAGATTGTCAACAACCTGAAGTTACGCTTAGGCTGGGGTGCTACGGGTAACCAAAACGTGGCTAACTGGATGGGCGATGCCATGCTTCGTAACTACACCACTACATGGGGTGTGGGCGTACTGAATGCTAACAATGCCAATGCCGATCTGAAATGGGAGACCACCTATTCGACCAACATCGGTTTCGACCTCTCGCTGTTCCATAGCCGCATCGACGTCGTGTTCGACTGGTACTACAAGAAGACCAAGGACTTGCTCATGATCAAGGATATTCCCGCCTTTGGCGGTTCCGGTGCCGGCAGCAAATACGGCGTGGCCAGCAACCCGTGGGCTAACGTAGGTAGTCTGCGCAATACGGGTATCGAGATTACCGTCAACACGGTGAACATCGAGAACAAGGACTTCTCATGGCGTTCGAACATCGTGTTCTCGCTGAACCGCAACAAGGTAACGGAACTTGACTCTGAGAGCGGCAGCCTGCCCCAAACCCTGCAGATTGGTTCTGAGACTGCCACTGTCACCAATACCGTAGTGGGTGAGCCTATCGGCCAGTTCTGGGGCTACAAGGTCATCGGCCGCTTCGACAAACCCGAGGACTTCTACTACAAGGATGCCGACGGTAACATCAAGCCTGTGGCACTGCCTGAGGGTGCTTCGATAGCCACCTCGCCCACATCGGGCGGCATCTTTATCGGCGACTACATCTATGCCGACATCGACAACAACGGTGTAATCGACAACAATGACCAGACCTTCATCGGCAACCCTGAGCCTAAATTCACTTGGGGCTTCGGCAACACTTTCTCCTATAAAGGCTTCGACCTGAGTTTCCAGTTCAGCGGTTCTTATGGCAACAAGGTGATGAACTACCAGCGCCGCTTCCTGGACATCACAGGTTCTACAGCCAACCAGCTGACCACCGTGCTTGACTATGCACGTCTGGCCAAGTACGAGGCCGATGGTCCTGACGACTATCGTAACTACTACGTGACAAACCCGGGTACCAACATGCCCCGTCTGTCGACTGAGAGTGGTGTCAACAAGAACAACCGCGTCAGCGACGCCTACGTGGAGGACGGTTCGTACATCCGCCTACAGAATGTATCTTTGTCTTACACGCTGCCCCGCAAGCTGATTCAGAAGGTCTATCTGACCAATGCTAAGATTTACTGCAACATCCAGAACCTCTTCACCATCACCAAGTACGACGGTTTCGATCCTGAGGTGGGTTCACTGCGCGGCAATGCATTGCTGAACGGTGTTGACTACAGCCGCTATCCCTCACCTCGTATTTATACCATTGGTGTGAACTTGCAGTTCTGATAAAGGCAAAAAAGTAAAAAACAACAAAGTAAAAAACTATGAAAACAAATATATTCAATAAGGTAAGGACTCTGGCGAAAGCGGTATTACCCTTTTACCTTTTTACCGTTTTACCTTTACTGACAAGCTGTGCCGAGGACTTTCTGGACCAGAAGAACACCTACCAGTTGTCACAAAGCAATTTCTTCTCGAGTGACGATGCCGTGTCACAGGCCATCATCCCGCTCTACAGCCACGTATGGTACGACTTCAACGACAAGTTCTACTACGGCATGGGCGACGGACGCGCCAACAACATCACGGCCCAGTACTCTGACTATATCTATCCCTACACTAACTTTACCGAGACAGGTCTGTCTACAGGTCTGACCGAGGCGTGGGGTGCTCTCTATTCCGTTGTAGCTCAGTCGAACAACTCGCTGAACAACATTGCTAACTTCTCTACAGGTGATGTCTCTGAGACGGCCAAGACACATGGCATTGCCGAAGCCCGTTTCATGCGCGGCTTGGCCTACTGGTATATTGCCTCATTGTGGGGTTGCGCTATCATCTACGACAACACGCAGACCGTTATCAATAATTATGTGGTTAGCCCCTCTCGCATGACCGACGCCATGGAGTTTGCCATCCGCGACATGGAGTATGCTGCCGTCAACCTGCCCGCCACGTCGCCAGCAGCAGGGCGTGTCAACAAGTACGCCGCCTACGGTATGTTGTCGCGCTTCTACCTGTCAATGGCCGGACTTGTCTCTGGAGACAACCGCTACGACGGCACCAACATCCAGACCAACTTCATCAGCGGCACCCGCAACAACTACTATCTGGATGCTGCCAGAAAGGCTGCTGCCAAGGTCATCACCGAAGGCCCATACAAGTTGACTGACACCTACGCCGAGCTCTTCGCTGCCTCAACCTTCAACAACAACAGTGAGAGCATCTTCCAGCTGCAGTTCCAGGCTGGTGCTTCCAGCGGTCTGGCCCAGTCGATGACTCGCTTCCTGGCGTGGAGCACACAGGTCAATCAGGGCAACTCATGGGGTGGCTCCACCTATTGCTCTTACGACCTGTGGGAGGAGTTCAAGGAGTATGACGACCCGACCTTAGGCACAGTCATTGACGACGCCATCCGCCGCCACAACTGCGTGGCCTCCTATGGCGAGTCCTATCCTGAGCTGTCGGCCACCGACAATCCATACGTCTATGGCGAGTCGGAGAATGCAGGTTCTCAGGGTGCCAACATCAAGAAGTATGTCATTGGTACTAATGCCGTCAACGGCTTTGCCGTCAACAACAACTCTGGCATCAACACCTACATGATGCGCTTGGCCGAGGTCTACTTGAACTATGCAGAGGCCGTACTCGGCAACAACAGCACCACTACCGATGCCCAGGCTCTGCAGTACTTCAACGCTCTGCGCAGCCGTGCCGGGGTTCCCGCCAAGACAAAGATTGGCTATGAGGACATCCGCCACGAGTTCCGTGTCGAGACGGCTTTCGAGGGCCTCTACTGGTTCTTCCTCGTGCGTCGCGGCTACTACCAGCAGCAGGAGGTGGTCAACTACGTCAACAACCAGTACCGCAATGCCAGCTACTACACCGCTTCTACCCACGAGTACAAGCTGTCAGACTCTTACAGCAAGCCTGGTCCCAGTGTTGCCGTTGCCACTGCACGCAACCTGACGCTGCCCATTGCCGACACCGACCAGACCAAGAATCCGCTGCTGAAGCCCGATACCGACGGCAACATTGCCACTGTTGCCTACGAGTTTGGCGAGCGTGAGGTCACGGATGCAGAGCTGTTTTAAAAGGTAAAAAAGTAAAAAGGTAAAAAAGTAAAACGATTATGAAAGCTACAAGATATTTCATGATGCTGTGCTTAGCTGTAGCAGCCTTCGGCTTCACCGCCTGTAAGGATGACGACGATTCCGGCTCGGCACAGATGACAATAGACAAGGTGTTCCTCGAGAACATCGACGACAAAGTCAACAAGGACCGCGAGGTAGACTTTGCCCGCTTGGGCCAGCTGCTGCGCATTCAGGGCTCGGGTTTCACCGGCCTGAAGAAAATCTACATCAACGGCTTTGAGACCTACTTCAACAACGCCCTGATGACCGACAACAACGTGTGGGTGACGCTGAACAGCAAGACTCCTGTAGACAAAGCAGAGGAAAGTGTACGCAATACGATTGTCTTCTACAAGAGTGACAGCAACCGTCTGGTGTATGAATTTACCATCCGGGCTGCAGCCCCCAGCATCACCAACTGTGACAACACCCTGCCCAAGGCTGGCGAGACGGTGACCGTCTATGGCAGCAACTTGCAGGAGACCACCAAGGTGACGCTGCCTGACGGTACCGTTGTTGAGAGCGGCATCATCACCGACGAGGACGGCGAGTGGTACTCATTCACCGTACCAGCAAATGCCGACCTTAGCGTGGCAGGCTCGCTGACCAGCGAGGGTGCCAACGGAACGGCTGTGACTCCCGCCTACTTCAACGACTTCCGCAGCTTCATCACCGACTTCGACGGCAAGGGCGAGCTGGGTTCATGGAGTGCCACCTACGGCAGTGAAGACCTCGTGGACGACCCGCTGGGTACAGGCCGCGGCAAGGTGGCCATGCTGGTGCCCAACGTGAAGCTCGACGCTGGCGGCTTGGATGCTGGCTCGAATGCCCTGCTGTGGGCAACGGCTGGCAACGACAATGCCAACGATGACTGGTCGCGCATGTACAGCTACATCCCCGAGACCACCAACGCCTCAAATCTGGCTATCCAGTTCGACATCTACTGCCCTGAGGCATGGGATCTGAGCGGACAGCTGGAAATCTCGCTGCTCAACAACCTGTCGAACTACGGATACGGCTCCGGCTGCACCAAGTACAGTGCACAGTACACCAACGTGGCTACCGTCTGGGTGCCTTGGTTCAATGCCGCCGACGGCACACACGCTGCCTGGACGACGGGTGAGCGCTGGCAGACTGTCACCATCCCCATGACAGCCTTCGGTAACTACGATGCTGCTGAGAATCCTGACGCCACGCTGAAGAACGTCACCGACGACCGCAATGCCGGCTCGTACAAGAACCTCGTATTCCTGTTCTGCAACAGCGACTTGGAGGACGAAGCTCTAGGTGTCAAGTATCCTGCAAGCCTCTTCACTCAGAAGATCTATATTGACAACCTGCGTGTCGTGAACACTACCGCCATCCCGGTAAGCGACTTCGACGACGAAACAGAAGAATAACCACTAAAACGTATATTCATTATGAAAATCAATCAAATCATATTACCAGTAGTAGCATCGTCGATGCTGCTCACTGGGTGCAAAGACCAGATAATGGAGTGGAACACACCCGAAGGTCACAATAGCGTCACTAAGACTGAGATACCCCTCGAAGTGAAAGAGGTGCTGGCCAACTATGATGCTATCAAGACCTATGCTGCTGAGAACCACTCCAACATGGTGCTCGGTCTGGGTGTAGGCAAGGACATCTATATGGGCGAGGACGGCCGCCATGAGTTGTCCAAGGAAAACTTCCAGATGGTGACCTGGGGCAATGCCATGAAGATGGATGCCCTGATGAAGAGCAATGGCGACCTGAACTTTGCCAATCTGGACCCGGCGCTCGATGCCCTCAAAGAGGACGGCCTGAGGCTCTACGGTCACAACTTCTTCTGGCACACCCAGCAACAGCAGGGCTACCTGCGTTCGGTCATTGCCCCGAAGATGATCCTGCCAGAACAGGATGGTGACAAGTGCGAGAACGTGATTACCAACTCTGACTTCGAAGGTGGTAACGATGCCGGTTGGACGGGTTGGTCTCACTATTCGCGTAGCGTGGTTGAGGGTGGACATGAGAGCAAGTATGCCCTGAAATGCGCTATGGATGGCGAGACTTCGGTGAACTACGACTGCCAGTTGTGGTGGCCGTTGGCCGAGAACCTGAAAGAGGGTGTGACCTACTATTACGGTGTGTGGGTCAAGTCGCCTGACAACATCAACGTGCAGTTCATCGGCCAGAATGCCAGCTACAGCGGTCTCTACAAGGGCACTGTCACTGCTACTAACGAGTGGACCTTGCTGGAAGGCGAGTTCACCTATGAAGGCAATCCGGCTGACGTAGTGCGCATCGGTCTGCAGTTTGGCGGTACTCCTAACTCGGTTGTCTATGTGGACGACTTCCAGTTCGGCAAGAAGGTGGAAGACCCGATGGAGAACATCATCACCAACAGTAACTTCGACGATGGTAACGATACCGGATGGACGGGTTGGAGCCACTATGCCCGCACCGTAGAGGAAGGCGGACACAGCGGCAAGTATGCCCTGAAATGTACGATGGATGGTGAGACGGCGCAGAACTGGGACTGCCAGTTGTGGTGGCCGCTGGCTGAAAACCTGCAGGCAGGTACCATCTACAGTTACTCGTTCTACATCAAGTCACCTGATGCTGTCGTGGCACAGTTTATCGGTCAGAATGCCAGTTACAGTGGCCTGTATAAGTCATCATTCACGGCTCCTGAGGAATGGCTGAAGTGTGAGGGAGAATTCACCTACGACGGCAACCCAGCCGATGTAGTGCGCATCGGTCTGCAGTTTGGCGGTAAGCCTAACTCGGTATTGTGGGTAGATGACTTCAAGTTCGGAAAGAAGAAAGACCAGACACCCGCTGCTGCACCTCGTCGTGCCGGAGGCATCACCTTCGAGGCAAAGACGGCTGAGGAGAAGGCCACCGCCCTGACAGAGGTCATGGAGAACTGGATCAAGGGTGTTGCTACCCACTTGGCCGAGAAGGACATCGTGCCCGTGGGCTATGATGTCATCAACGAGGCCATCACCGACGGCGACAACAAGGTGCGTGGTGTGGATGGTGTCTTTGGCGGCTCATGGACCGATGACGACGGTACTCACTACGACACTGCTCCTGTGGAGACTGAAGAAGACGGTCTGACCCTCAACTGGGGTAGCGGTCACTTCTACTGGGGCTACTATGTCAAAGACTATGCCGTGAAGGCTTTCCAGTTTGCCCGCAAGTATCTGCCTGCCGAGACCAAGTTGTTCTACAACGACTATAACCTGGAGACCTCTGACGGCAAGCGTGCTGCTGCCATCAAGTTCGTGCAGGCTATCGACGCTGCCAACGGTTCGGCTATCGTAGACGGTATCGGTACCCAGATGCACATCACACTGAGCGGAACCAGCGACAATGCAGAGAACAATGCCGAGAAGGTGGCTGCCCTGCGCGCCCAGGTAGACAAGCAGTTCAAGGAACTGGCTGCCACCGGCAAACTCATCCGTGTCACTGAGTTGGACATCTCGCTGAGCACCAGTTCTCCCTCTGCCGCCCAGTACAAGGCACAGAGCGACGCCTACAAGGCAGTCTTCGAGTCGTACTTTGAGAACGTGCCTGCAGCCCAGCAGAGTGGTATCACCATCTGGTCGCTGACCGATGCCGACGATGAGCACGAATACTGGCTGAAGGGTGAGAAACCCAACCTGTTCGACGCTTCCTTCCTGCGCAAGTGGGCCTACAAGGGCGTCTGCGATGCACTGGCCGGCGAAGACCTCGGCCTGAAGTTCGGCGGTGAGCAGTACAAGGCTTACTACGAGCGTCAAAACGTATCAGACACCGTGAAGTAGTCGTCTACTCTTTTAACAGACAAAAGCCCTCTGTTGCCGTGACGGTAGCAGGGGCTTTTTTAATGCTTAATGCTTAATGGCGACAATTCTTTTATATGTCCGTCTTATAAACATAATATAGCTATATCTATGAGACGGACTTTTCTTTTGGCGATGCTGGGGCTGATGGCTTTGGCAACGCAGGCACAAGAGACTGAGCGACAGTATTTGAGTGGTCACGGGTGTGACGACATGGTGCAGTGGGACTTTCAGTGCACAGATGGCAGAAACAGTGGGAAGTGGACCAAGATTGGTGTCCCCTCATGCTGGGAACTGCAAGGTTTCGGCACCTACCAGTATGGTATGCGCTTCTATGGTAAGGCCACACCTGAGGGCATTGCCGACGAGAAAGGACTGTATAAGCATGAGTTCACGCTGCCGCAGCAGTGGCAGGGCCGCCAGATACAACTGGTGTTCGAGGCCGCCTTTACCGAGATACGTGTGCAAATCAACGGGCGCAAGGCAGGCAACGGCACTTATCAGGGGGGCTTCACCCGTCATACCATTGACGTCAGCGACCGTGTGTTCTTCGGCTCGAAGAAGAACCGTCTGGAGGTGGAGGTGCTGAAGGAGAGTTCGGTGCCACAGGTGAACTTAGCTGAGCGTCGTGCCGACTACTGGAACTTCGGTGGCATCTGGCGTCCCGTGTTTGTGATTGCCAAACCCGCACAAAACATACAGCGTGTGGCCATCGATGCCAGACACGACGGCCACTTCATGGCTGACGTCTTCCTGAACCGCGCCCTGCCCGGCAGTTCAGTAAGCGTTCATATCATGGACGCAAACGGAACGAAGGTGGCTCAGAGCCCTGCCTATACCATCAGCAGCGATGGAACGAAGGTGGACTTCAATGCGAAGGGCATCAAGGCCTGGAATGCCGAACAGCCTCATCTCTATACCGCTGTCTTTACCCTGAAAAATGCCGAGGGCAAGACCCTCCATGTGGAGCGCCAGAAGTTCGGCTTCCGCACGATAGAATACCGTCACAGCTATCCTGAGGCTGTAGCGGGCAGAAAGGAGACGGGCAACCACGTCTACGGCTGTCAGGAGGACGGACTGTTCAT
>Ga0247611_10007879_pt1 | contig 13247 bp, 13 predicted proteins | sample 177DNAGHGhighgp2_FD_192422 | JGI IMG/M metagenome (GOLD analysis project Ga0247611, IMG submission 192422) | Sheep rumen microbial communities from Palmerston North, Manawatu-Wanganui, New Zealand - 1770 DNA GHGhigh gp2 | ecosystem: Host-associated > Mammals > Digestive system > Stomach > Rumen... | reverse complement strand
GGAAAATCGTCTGTGATATTATATGTCGGAATAGGGAAGGTAAACGGCCGACCCAAAGAATCGCCTTCGGTCAAAACTTCCAAGAAAGCCTTGTTTATCATATCCATTTCCGCTTGCAAATCGCCATATGTGAAATCAACCTGTTTTCCGCCAACAAACGGACGTTGTGCACGCAAATCCTTTGGACAGGTCCAATCAAATGTAAAGTTGATAAACGGTGTCTGGGTTCCCCAACGGCACGGCACGGCGCAATTAAATACCAATGTTTGCATAGAATTTTTCACATCTTCATAAGACAAATTATCTAAACGGACATATGGCGCCAAATATGTATCAACCGATGAAAACGCCTGGGCACCAGCAAACTCGTTTTGCAAAGTCCCAAGGAAGTTCACCATATGTGAAATTGCCGTTGCCATATGCTTTGCCGGTGCGCATTGTAAATATCCCGGCACGCCGTTGAATCCTTCGTACAATAATTCACGCAAAGACCATCCGGCACAATAACCCGACAACCAACCCAAATCGTGAATATGCAAAGATGCGCGTTTGTGTGCATCGGCAATTTCCTGTGGATACAGATGCAACCAATATTCTGCCGTCACGCGTTCGGATGTACGCAAAATTAAACCGCCAATGGAATATCCAATGTTGGCGTTTTCCTTAACGCGCCAGTCTGCCTCGGTCACGTATCCATCGATAACGCTAACCGCATCAATATTTGCATCACGAATTTCGCTGTGTTTTTGGCGATAAATTATATATGTTTCGGCGGTTTTATACGCACGTGAATCCATCAATGTTTGGACAACAATATCTTGAACTTGTTCAACGGTTGGAATCTTGTCAGCAAATTCAATATCTAATTTATTTAAAACAAATTGAGTAATCGTATAAACCTGGGATTCGTTCATTTCCTTTGTAACGGCCACAGCCTTGGAAATAGCGTTATGAATCTTGTTTGCATCAAAATCCACGGTTTCACCCGAACGTTTAACAATCTTGGTTTGTTTTGTAATAAATGCGATATTGTTTTCAGACATATTTAAACCTTTAAATCTATATGTAGTGTTTTTTGAATTTGTTGATATCAATATATAGTATATAGAAAATAATCTCAATACAGAAAAAAATTGTTTTTTATATTTTTTTACTTGCATTAGTCAAAGGCATAAAATCCGGCACTTTTTTCATTACGAATCGTTATAAATTTGACACAAAAGACGCTTTTGTGTGTTAAAAAAGCAGTTTTGTAAAAAAATAACGATTCGAAAAAAACAAAAAACACAAAATATAGTGATAAAAACGAAAAATAACCACTATATCTTGACAAAATATGAAAATAATCACTTGTGTATTGACAAAAAGACAAAATGTGCTATATATAACTATGAACCAACCCCAAAGGAGGGTAAAATGGCAGGGCAATTAAATATATTTGATTCGATGATTGCTTCTTTAAACCAAGAAGCAAAAGGGTTGCAACAGACTATTGCGGATTTGGAAAAGAAAAATGCCGAATTTAATGAAGAAATTAAATCCAGTCAAAAATATCTGGATGAATCTGATGATTGGCATGATAGAAATGAATACGAAAGAGATATACGTTATTGCGAAGGCCAGATAGCTGCTAATAATAAATTGATTGCAGATTATCGTGACCACATCCAAAAAATAAATAATCAAATCCGGGAATATACAGATTTTACACGTGGCGCAAACGATAAATTAAACAGCCGTCAGAAATAATAAAAAAACAGACAGATGTTTCTGTCTGTTTTTTTAATTACATACCGTGATATACGGTGGAAACGATTTTTCTGTATTCACCCCGCGTTCACCACAATCCATACAATTAAACTTTCTGTTTTGTGAATAAGACGCGCCAAAATAAACGGTTTTGCCTGCGATATCTGGCACATATTGTAAATATTTGGCATCCGGAAAACCAAAATACAAACCGTGTGTTTCATCATTGCAATCGTTTGTATCACGTGGATAACACGCATCGGATGTAATTTTTTCAGGATCTGGCACACAATGCGCAACACAAGTGTCTTCGTCCACTAACATTTTTTCACAATCGGTACAGGCCAATTTTTGGCGACTGACGGTTTGTCGGCCGCGTCCCGGCGACACAGGCATTTTTATATATGAACATTTTGTATTATCTGCGATTTTATTTGGGTCGGTCACGCATTCCCACGTCATTGTCGTATAATTTAATTTTGCAACCGTATTTCCGTCACAAGTACGACTGGGAAATGGGTCAACGCATTCCCAAACGCCATCAACAAAAATCGCTGTTTGGACCGAACCACACAATGGTTTTAATGTTTCATCCGGGACGCAAGAATCCGTGTAATAATCATACACAGTATCCCCGGCGCAACTGGTTTTTGTATTATATCCGATACATTGCCAGCGTCCAAAACGCAAAACCTTGGACGTGCCAACCGGGCACACAACATCGTCAATTGTTGCACCCGTAAATTCGGCGGCATTTGCCACATCTGCGAATTGTGTCACATATACCAATTGACCGTCCATCATATGCATTTGTGATATCAAAGATTTCGGAACCGCGTATTTTGAAACCGTCGCCCCCGATACAATAAACCCAGATTGAAAAATACCAAAACTGCCTGCGTCGGCAAAATTTTTCTCTAATATAGTCATTACATTATTAAATTGTGCATCGGGTATCGTCCCAGATGTTGTAACGACATAATTGTGTTTAGCGTTTCCGCCACATCCCGTGATATTCATCCGTTTATCCAGACATACAATATCCGATTGAATTCCGTTTTGTTCAACACAAATATCTTGGAATTGTGTTCCGTGTAAAATCGCATTATGCACAGCGGCCGTACATTCTATAATTCCACGCAGGTCCGCATATTTAACCGCATATTCTGTTTCTTGGGATTGTGTGCGCACCGACGGGGCACTGAAAATATAATACGCCCCCAAAAACAATGCCACCAAAACCGTCAGAAAAATATTCATCATTCCCCCTTGCGATTTATAAAAAGTGTAGGTAATATAAATATAAAAAGCAACAGGAAAACCTGTGATAAAATAAAAATGGCAAAAAAAATGAAAAAAATAATTGCGTTGTTGTTATTGTGTGGATGTGGTTTCAGACCAATGTATTCTGGTGATGATAATGATATTTATGTTGATAAAATTGCGGGTATAAACGGAATTGAATTACGCAACGCATTAAACACTAAATTTGGTGGCGCACATAATGAAAACGCCACATATAAATTGGTTGTAAATTTACAAGCGCCCGAACGGACATATCGTGGCCTGGATACAACCGGCACCGCCACGTGGCAGGCAATAAAATTAACCGCGCAATATGATTTATATGCAGGGGACAAAAAAATTGCATCTGGTCAAGAAACGGCTGCCGAATCATACACATTTGTGCAATATCTGGTTGCGGCCAATGCATCATATAATAATGCGGTTCAAAATGCGGTACAGGTTTTGGCGGATAAAATAGGTGCACGCGCAATCGCAGAAACCCAGAAAAACGAAAATTTGGATAAATAATGAAGTGGAAAGAATCTGATTTTAAAAACGGTATAAAATCGGTAAAGTCTGTTTTGATTTATGGCCCTGATGCGGGTCAGGTTGATGAACTGTGCGACCGCGCAATTGAAATTTTACAGATTGATCGTGATAATTTGTTTTCTGTGGATGCGGATGAATTTCGTGAAAAGCAAGACGCATTGTTCGCGGAAAGTTGCACGCCATCTATGTTTGGTGGGCAAAAAATGGTAATTATTTCAAATGCCACGGATTCTATGGCCAAGCAAATATCGGATTTGGTTAACCATCCCGGATTATGTGCAACGGTGATTGTATGTGGTGGCGAATTACGTGCCGGTGGCGGTTTGCGTTCAATGTTCGAGGGCGGCGAAAACATTGCGGCATTACCGTGTTATACTGATGATGCGCGCACGTTGGCGGGATTAATTCGTGAAACATTGTCTGCATCGGCGGGAATTGACCAAATAACGCCCGACGCGATGGAATATATGACAACACACCTGGGCGGTGATCGCGGAATAACACGTGGATTTTTATCAAAAATCGCATTATACGTTGGTGATAAAAAGGTTGTGGAACTGGACGATGTTGAAAAATGTTTGCCCGATACATCTGCATCGGACATTGATGATTATTTATATTCATTAACGGCGGGGTATGTTCCGCAAACGATGACTGCGCTGGACCGATTGATGTATGATAATGTTGAACCGAATATGTTGGTTCGTATGTTGGATTCACATTTTAAAAAATTATTAACGGCGGTCGTTGACGGACAATTACCGCGTCTGTTTTGGAAGGTTTCTGATAAATTTAATCGTGCGGTAAAAATATGGCCGGAATCTGAAATAGATGCGGTGTTGGTGCGTTTAAACGAATTAGAACGTCAATTACGCACAACCGGTATGCCGGCCGATATTTTATTACGCGATTTCTCATTAAAATTGGCTTTACGCACAACAAAAATGGCACTAAGGAGACGAAAATAATGCTTTCATCTGTATATGCACCCAAGGATTTTAAACGTTTGCGTGTGTCCGGTGATTTGGTTGCACGTTGTTTTGATTATATCACACCACATATCAAGGCGGGAATTTCAACCGGCGAAATTGACCGTATGGTTGCTGAATTTTTAAAGGCTAATGGTGCGCGTTCATCGGATTTGGGATACCAAGGATATCCGAAACATATTTGCACATCTGTCAATGATGTTATTGTGCACGGTATTCCAAATGATAACGAGATTTTAAAAGATGGTGATATTGTCAATGTTGATTTGACGGCCGAATATCACGGCTTTCACGGTGACGCATCGCGTATGTTTATGATTGGTAATGTATCAAGCAAGGCGCGCGAACTGGTTCAAACGTGCCAAGACGCATTAAATGCGGCAATTTCAATTTGTGCACCGGGTGTGCCGCTGTCTGAAATCGGTAAAACGATAGAGGCCGTTGTCAAACCGCACGGATTTTCAATATCGCGCGATTTTGTTGGACACGGAATTGGCAAGGTTATGCACGATGACCCGCAAATATATCACTTTTACGATAAAATGTGGGACAAAGTCAAGATGGTGCCAGGCTTGGTATTTACAATTGAACCGATGATAAATACCGGATCGCCAGAATGCAAAATTGATGCCGACGGTTGGACGGCGCGCACGGTTGACGGTGGGTTGTCGGCACAATGGGAACATACATTGGGTATTACCGAAGACGGGGTCATAATATTCACAGAAAAAATGGTGTAAAACTGTGCCTGTATCTGATTCTAAATTTTATTCAGGTCATCGCGAAAGATTGCGTCAGAAATTTCTGGATGGCAAATTGGTTGAATATGAAAAATTAGAATTGTTATTGGGTTATGTTGTGCCACGACGCGATATGCGACCATTGGCACACGCGTTATTAAAACATTTTGGTTCCATCAGTCAGATTTTAACCGCATCATACGAAGAATTAATTGCATTTCCGGGTGTCGGCCCCAGTATCGCAATATTTTTCAAATTAACACATCAAATTATGTTGGCCGGATATCGCAGTACTATGGACGTTCGTCCGATATTTTATAACATTGATGTTTTGAAAAATTATTGTAAATGGTCATTGGCAAATAAACAGGTCGAAGAATTTCACGTTTTATACTTGGATTCGGATTATCGTTTAATCAAGGATGAATTACACAGCCAAGGTACATACAACACGACATCTGTGTATGTTCGTGAAATTATAAAAAATGCGTTGCAATTAAACTCGACTGTTTTGGTGTTGGTTCATAATCATCCGACATCTTCGAATTCTTTTTCTTCCGAAGATGCAGACGTCACCGAAGAATTGGAAAAACTGTGTGCGGGATTAGATATAAAATTATATGACCATCTGTTGGTGACAAAATATTCGGTGTTTTCTGCATATGATGCAAACTTGTTGCATAAACCAAGAAACAAAACTAAAAATTAAATTCAGGTTCCAAATTGTCAAATTCAGAATCGCGTATATCAAAATTTTCAAATTGTTGTTGTTCCAGTGATTGATTACGCATTTTTAATAATTCATTAACTTGGTTTTGTGATATTTCAATTTTGTCGCATTGATTAACAATTGCCTGGCCGCCACCCAACAAATTAACAGCCGGCAAGGCCACCGACAATGTCCCGAATATTAAAACCAAACTGCGCAGGTTTTTCACCATATCGTGATTTGCACCACGTAACATTGTTACCGCCCATCCGGCCAATAAAATTCCGGTGATAAACGCCAACACTAACCAAGCGGTGTGAATAAATTCCAATAATGGGGGCCAAATACAGGTTGGGTCAACAATACACAACGAACCGGCCGGGCAATCTTTTAAAACGCCATACCCGGTTTCAACCAGAATTCTTTTTACTTCCAGTAAATTATCCATATTGCGTTCAGCCCTTATTTTTTAGCCACGGTTGGGAAAAATTCAGGTATTCCAAATTCTTCATCATTTGCGGCAACGCCCGCCCATCCAAACAAATCGCCCATTAAACTGGATTCGTTGGATTTTGCCTTTTTAAATGGCAGTATATTTTTCAATTTTCCAATTCTGCCACCGCGCGCTGTACTTTTTGTTGTGTTGACGATTTTATCTTGGTTTTCTGCAAATTCGGTTGCCAATTTTTCCAACGTCAAATCTGTTTCATCTAAATCTTCGTTGTTTTCAACAACCTTGAATTCAGATTTTTGCATCGTTTCATCCTCGTGCAAAGATTTCACAGATTGCAATAATTTTTCCAACCCATCTTCTTCGTCATCTAAATCCGTAATTGTTGTGTCGATTGGGGCGACGGTTGGAATATCATCATCAATATCGGCGGCATCAAAATCAACCGTTGGCGTGGAAGTTTCTGTATTATTTTCGTTATCTTCATCAATGGTTTCAACAGTGTCAATTGTATCCATATCGGTTATAGGTGTGTCATCAATATCAATATTTGAAAAATCAATATCATCCAATGCGACATCATTATCAGTATCTTTTGCAACGTCCGGCGCGTCATTTTCATCGCCCGACAACACAGATAATATTGGAATAACAGGTGCATCGGAATTTTTTGTATCTGATTTAGTTTGAACCGCCTTTTTTGTGCGTTTTGCTTTGGCAGGTTTTTTTATATTTTCGGTTATATCAGGTGTATCAATAATTTCAGTATTTTTATCATCGATAATTGGTGTTGGAATTGTGGTTGGGGTATCTGTATCCACGGAAATATTTGTTGCGGTATCAATTTCAGTTTTTTCAATGGTATTTACCGCATCAAATTGTCCGGCCAACGCATCATCGTTATCAACCGGCACACCAAACAATATCGTATCGCGTGCCAAGCCCAATTCTTGACGAACCGTATCAAACGCCTGTCGCACATCCGCCACATTAAACATTTCCGCCCCAGAAATATAAATAACTTTTGTCTTCATAAAATCCGCCCCCAAAAAATGATTTTGTTAGAATATTTTCAGTGCCTATTATATCACATTTTATGGTTGAACGCATATAAAAAATGTCGTAATATATAAATAAAATGTCAGATTTAAAACAACAGATTTTTCAAGAGTTAAATTCGCTGGAAAACGCGGTCGTTGGATTGCGTTCGGATGTGTCGGCCGCCGGTCGTCAAACAGATCTCGAGGTTGCAATCTTGACGCAACAGGTTAAAAACCTGCGTGCTCAACGCGCTCGTGCCGTGGAAATGATTGATAAATCTGTATCAATTTTGGAAAAATTAAAGAAAAAATAAAAAAATGAGTGTCGTTACAATACCAATTGTGAATAAAAATTACCAAATGGGGTGCGAAGACGGCCAAGAGGCTCGTCTGGCCGAATTGGGGCGCATTGTTGATGCGCGTGCGCGCGAGATTTTGGATAAAATTGGCCCGTTGCCGGAAAATTCATTGTTGGCAACATTGTGCATTGTGTTGGCGGATTCTGTTCATAATCGTCCCGCCGCCGCCGCGACCGAGGGGGATTTGCGTGAAATATTGGCGCGAATTCGTGAAATTAAACATAAAATAGGGGGCTAAATTTTTGCCCCTTTTATTTTTTTTTGTTTTTATCGTTGTTTCATACCAAACAAATTCATCGGCAATATTGGAAAACTGGCCACATCCATACGCATTATCGGCGCCGGTATGTTTACAGCTTTGTTAAAATATTTCTCTGTGGCTAATTTTTCCAATTGCTGATTTGTTGGTGTGGCCCAACATACATCAGATGGCATATCATACACAAACCGGAACAAATCATCGTGTTTCATCCCAATAAGTTTATTAAATTCCTTGGTATAATCGGCCCTGGCGATATTGTAAATATCGGCAACGAACATATGATTTGTGTTATATGTTTTAAATATATCACCCACAGATTCATTGTTATACCCCGCATATATAAATGCGCCACTGTCATCAGGAATAAATTGGTTATCTTTAACCCGTCCCCGTCCCAGATACATAATTGCGTGCGTGTTTGACGACGAATTGTTGTGTTGCACGATAATAATCGCCCCAGGATGCAAATCCGTTGCTTTGAAATTATTTCGCTTAAAACGTGCAATCGCAGAATCGCGTGCAGATTTCGGACTGTCGTTTGTGATATGGTTATGTTTTAAAAACGCATTCATTGCCCGATTGAAGTCTGTATCTGATTTGAACATTTTGCCATTATACAAAACGCCGGTATATTCTGAACCACTGTATTTCTGTTTCATTTGTTTGCGAAATTCTGGACACGAGTGCCGTGCCTCGAACGGGATTAAACATAATGTATCACCCAATTCATTCAATGCGCGGTTTAATTGAACATATTGTCCATAAATGCAATACCAACGTGTGTTTGCCCCGGGGAATTCGCGTAACACAGAGTTCTTATGGCTGCCCCGACCATTTTTAATATTTGTTTGTCCTTGTAAAACCAATCCAATATATGTATCGCACAGTTCTTTTGCTTTGAAATTAATTCTGGTATCAATAGACGACATATCCTTTTGTACGGTTTGTTTTATCTGCGCAGATGCATCCGTTTTATGAAAATCACCAATGCCCTTGGGTAATGAAATCAAAGACCCAATCAAAAAATACTTACAAAATAAACGAAATTTCATGTTGCGCCTCCTTGTACCTTTGCATACAACCCCCGTTCGGGAATTGATGTTTGTTGGTTCGTCACCTTGCGCAACGTACATTCAAATATGTAATTTTTTCAACATATCCCGACTTGTCACCGCGACAGCCCGCCCCAGAAATCCCGGGGAACCAAATTATACTTCCTTATACTTTGTATATACTACAAAATATCTTTTGTGTCAAGTATAAATTGCAACGTGGAATTTATACCCAAAACACTTGAAAACCATATAAAAACTTTTATTATGGGTAAAAAAAAGGAGCCCCACATATGTCACAAGTCAAAGTCACAAAAATCGCAGAAACCGATGTTTCGCCAACCCTGTTGGCATCACACGCGGCAACAATGTGCTATAATGCCGATACCCCAGAATTGGGTCGTACAATTGATGTAAAAAAACGTCTGTTTGATACAGGTCATCATTCAACATTGGAACATAACTATTGGACATTTATGATTGAAAATATTCCTGTTTCCAGTGTGGTATTTGGTTTGCACCTGACCGCACCTTTTTATGATACCGACCAACGCAGTGGTCGTTTTTCAAAAATGTATGAAAATCCAGATATGGCAGATATTCGTAATACTTTGGAAACATATTATCCAAAAGTTCAACAAAGATATATAACCGAAGCATCCGCATTTATCAATCGTGGATTAAATATCTATGCCAATAACAAGAACAAAGTGACCGAAATGGCGCGTGATGCAATTCATCGTGAACGCCCAATGGCATCTGACAAATATGTTGAATCAAATGCGCCAAAATTGGCCCAGGAACAATTGCGTATGTTTGTGTCAATGATTGCACCAACAGCACTTGATTGGACGGTCGACTTGGCAACAATTTGTGCGTTTTACAGAACCGCCTGGACGCCGTTTATGCGTGATGTAATGGATAAAATTACGGCACAAATTAAAACAGAACATCCGGACATCGCATATATGTTTGATGAAAATATGCGCAATACAAAATATTGGTCGCCCAAATTTGCACCTTGTTATATGGGTGCAAAAAAGCGTCCAGAATTTAGATTGTTGGATTACAATTATGACGACAGTATGTTCTATGAAAACCAATCTCGCGATACGGTTGATACTTTGCAATTCAGTCCTGAATATATGGATAATTCATTGATGTATGTGCGTGAGTTTATTCATATTGATGCGGGTGCAACAATGGGCCAGGATCAACGCCACCGCAGTATTAAACGTTCTAAACCCGTATTCACCGGATATTTCTATTTGCCACCATTATTGGACAAAGCAGGGTTGAAGCCTGTTGCGGATACATGGATGCGTGATTTTTATAATATGGTACGTAATCCAGATTTTTCGCGTTCGCTGTTGACATCCATATCCCCATACGGCGCAATGGTTCAATACGACAAACACGCGGATTTGAATGCGTTGATTCACGAGCAAGGCAAACGCACATGTTGGTGCGCCCAAGAGGCCATTTATCACCTGGCATGCGATTTGCGTCGTGAATTAGAAGGAAAAATCGGCGAAGATGCAGCGGTCTTAAAATATTTAACCCCACCGTGTTTATCAATGGGACATTGTGTCGAAGGTGCACGCTATTGTGGTCGTGATTTAAAAAACGAAACATTGGAAAAATATTTCCGCGACAGACAAATCTAGAAAGGTGTAAGTATGGATACAAATGCAAAACAATTTCACGAATCACGTCGTGCTTTTATCATAATGCGTGATGCAGGTTTGTTGGTTGCCCCGACAAACACTGATATATCTCATATCCAGATGTTGAAAAATATGGATTTATATGATCGCGATTTGCGATATGTGTTGATGGAAATGCCTCGTGGATATTGTATGAATGCCGAGTTGTGCCTATACCAAGGTTTTTCAGGTGATACGTGGAAACTGGCTGATGACAATTATACATTGGTGCAACAATATATACCTGACTTGCGTGCGTTGTTTAATTTGAATAACAATTCAAATTTATATCTGGGTGTGCGTGTGGGGCGCGTCGGTGATGTATGGGAAAGAATAAATCAAACGACCATTGGACAATTTATGCGTATGCGATAAATAATTGGACTTGCGAAAAATTTTGAAATGTTCTAATTTGCATTTGATAAAACAGAGATGGCATTATGAAGGAAAACGCAAAAATTGTCGAAAACATTGATTCTCAGCAACTGGGTGATGCACTGTCGGAACGGTATTTATCATACGCGGTATCAACGATTGTATCACGTGCATTGCCGGACGTTCGTGACGGTTTAAAACCGGTGCACAGACGCATTTTGTATTCTATGTTGCGACAAAAATTGTCTCCCAATGCGGCGTTTCGTAAATGCGCGACGGTGGTTGGCGATGTGTTGGGTCATTACCATCCGCACGGTGATTCATCGGTTTATGATGCTATGGTGCGTTTAGCTCAGGATTTTTCCGTCCGTTATCCATTAATTGATGGCCAGGGTAATTTCGGTAATATCGACGGCGACCCCCAGGCGGCATACCGTTATACTGAATCCAAAATGACCCAGGCTGCAATGTTAATTATGGAGGGTATCGACGAAGACAGTGTCGATATGATGCCGAACTTTGATGGCACGACGGTTGAACCAACGGTAATGCCGGGCGCATTTCCAAATTTATTGGCAAACGGTGGTATGGGAATTGCGGTTGGTATGGCAACAAACATCCCAACTCATAATGTGGCCGAGGTTTGTGATGCACTGTGCCTGGTTGTTGATAAACCGGATGCCACAACGGCACAAATTATGAAGAAATTGGTTGGACCCGATTTTCCAACCGGCGGCGTTTTAATAGACTCGTTTGATACAATTGTAAAAAATTATGAAACAGGGCGGGGCGCATTTCGCATTCGTGCAAAATACACGGTCGAAGAACAGGGACGCGGATTGAGCCAGGTTGTCATCACTGAAATTCCATATGGCATTATCAAATCGAAATTAGTGGAACAAATCGGTGAAATGATTGATTCCAAAAAATTGCCATTGGTCGAAGATATTGTTGATGAATCTACGACCGACGTTCGCATTGTTATCACGCCGAAAAACAAAAATGTTCCAATTGATAAAATGATGGCGCATTTGTTTGCGATGACGGATTTGGAATATAAATTCAATATGAATTTCAATGTCATTGACACAAATGGCGCACCGCGCGTTATGCCGATTGGCGATGTGTTGCGTGAATTTATTGCTCATCAAAAGCGGGTTTTAATCCGTCGCACAAATTGGCGCCTGCGCAATATTGCACATCGGTTGGAAATATTGGACGGATTGCTGGTTGTGTATTTGAATCTGGACCGGGTTATTGAAATCATCAGAAACGAGGATGAACCCAAACCGGTTTTAATGGCGGAATTTAATTTAACCGAAATCCAGGTTGAATCAATTTTGAATACGCGTCTGCGTTCGTTGCGTAAATTGGAAGAAATGGAAATCAAACGCGAAGATGCCGAATTACGCGCCGAACAGGCAAAATTGCAAGGTTTGTTGGCGGACGAATCTGCACAACGCGAACAATTAAAGGCGTGGTTTGTTGATATCAAAAAAATGTATGATAAAAAAACGGCATTGGGTCGTCGCCGCACAACGTGGGATTCGGCGGTTGTGGATATTGATGTGAACCCGGATGATTTTATCGAAAAAGAACCAATGACGGTTATTTTGTCGGAAATGGGTTGGATACGCGCGGCCAAGGGACACCTGGATTTGAACAATTTGGATGCAAAATTCAAAGATGGCGACGCGCTGCAAACGGCGTTCCACGCAATGAGTACGGATAAAGTCAACATATTCGGCGCATCGGGCAAAATGTTTTCTCTTGCCGTGTCTGATTTGCCGTCGGCGCGTGGTTTTGGTGAATCATTGCGTATGATGGTGGACCTGTCGCCGGATGAAAATATCGTGCGTGCGTTTGTTTTGGATGCGTCTGCGAAATATTTACTGGTATCGCGTCACGGTGCCGGATTTATCGTTTCGGGCGAAAATTGCCTGGCACAAACGAAAAATGGGAAACAGGTTATGAATACG
>Ga0247611_10007877_pt1 | contig 13247 bp, 13 predicted proteins | sample 177DNAGHGhighgp2_FD_192422 | JGI IMG/M metagenome (GOLD analysis project Ga0247611, IMG submission 192422) | Sheep rumen microbial communities from Palmerston North, Manawatu-Wanganui, New Zealand - 1770 DNA GHGhigh gp2 | ecosystem: Host-associated > Mammals > Digestive system > Stomach > Rumen... | reverse complement strand
GGGCTCCCCCACCCGCTCCGCTGGGATTCCCCACGTAGAAGTCGCCCTCGCGAGCCCAGTCATGGGGCACGTCGAGCTGCCGCCACCACGAGTCGTTATAGTCTGCCTTCGCCATCTGCGCCGAGTCGCCCAACACGAACCGCCAGTCCTTGTCGAAATTCTGTCGCTCCCTCGCCTGTGCCGTCACTCCCATGAGCACCAGCAGCAAACCCATACAAAAAGATAATTTCCTGTTATTCATTATCAATTATTTTAGTTATTGTTTTTATGGTGCAAAGATAAACAATCATCCCGACTTATACAAACTTTACCGGATAAAAAATTAATTTTTTGCTTCTGGGGCCAGGCCCCGAAGTAAAGTTTTACCTCTAGGGCCAGGCCCCAAAATAAAGTTTTTGGGCTAACCTTCCTGTTACAAGTGGAAAACTGGAAAAGTGGAAAAACCGTATTGGCTAGGGTAATTCCTGAAGCAGTTTCCGATAGATTCCGTATCTCACCTTCTCGATGATGCCGTCGTTGATAAGACGCTTGATGGCTCTCGAGGCAGCAGCGTCGCTGTTCTGGAAGATGTCCTTAAACTGCTGCGTCTTGAACTCGTCAGGGAGTTTCCTGTAGCATTCATCGTAGCGGGTTGTCCGGCGACGCACCACAAACTCCTTGTCCTGATCGGCGAAGTAGTTGTAGGCCATCTCGCCGAAGAAGAAATGCTGGCACTTGTATTGGATTTCCATCGCCAGGCGGCAGAGCCGTTTGTCGGTGTCATCCATCGTCAGCGTCTTCGATTCCTGCCATTCATCCCAGTGGCGCATCAGAATGAACGGAAGCGACACGCCGATACCATAATAAGGTATGCGTTTCAAGAGCAGGCGGTCGGCCTTGTCGTCATTGAAGTTAGCAATCTCCAGATGACTCGACTGCCAGTCGAAGGTCTCGTCATTGAGGGGCTCGAGGAGGATTTCGCCCTCTACCCTGTCCAGCCGATAAGCCCAGGTCTTGAGTGTCTCGTTGGCTAGGGGATCTACCTGCTGATGGCGCTTTGCCTGCCCCCTGTCGGGCAGAGGAATCACCGCCAGTCGGGTACTCATACCCGTACCGAAGTTCCTTTGGTTCACCTTGCGGTGCAGGGCGTATGGTGTGCCGGTATAGATAAAGTTCCAGTAGACGTTGAACATGCCCGTGTAACTCTCCTGGTTGGCATACATCTGACCTTCCTCCTCGTTGTGGAATGCCTTCAGTTCCATAATCTCGCGATCCTTCCAGTCGCCGCCCTTGTTCTGCTTGTTCACGTTGTCCAGCTCGGCATCAAACGATAACATGTGCAGGTGCATGGGTTGCCCCTGTACCGTCTCGACTGCCGCATTCATGTGTCGGATGAACTCGCCAGTAGCCGTGCGGGCAGGATGCACGCGGATACCCACCACAGGCCGCTTCAGCACATCGCCCTTCTGCGCCTTCGTCGAGGTGGTGCGCTCCGTACGGCCTTCCTTATAGCGGTTCACGGCATCTATCAGGCAACTGTCGGCCTGAATCATCGGATCGGCTATCTTCTTGTAGAACTTCTCGATCACATTCTTTCCGGCGCCCGGATCACCGATGATGAAGATGCAGTAGTTCAGCCTGCGCACAACCTCCGGCTCAAACCAGAAATGATAGTAGGCCCGCGTCATCAGCGTGCCGAACAGAGCCGCAGAAGAGAAAAGAATGGCAGGCATCTTATGCGGATGTGCATTCAGGAACAATTCCTTCATACAAGGATAGTACTTTACCATTTCCATGAGTTCCTCAGCCCATTTATCCAGCGGCAGCATGTCATAGATGTCACTCTTGGGCTGGCCCGATGCCACAGAAGAGCCTGTCCCTACCGTGACATTTTGGAGAGCCCCGACCTTATCCAAAGCCTTCCTCAACTGTTCAGGCATCTTCTCGTTATAGCGCCAACCCATAACAGAGCTGACGGTACCGGCCACATCCTCGCCGTCTGCTGCAAGGTCTCGAACCCAAGCCTGCGACATCACCACCTCGGTAATCTTCTTCGGGTTCTTGCCAATCAGATACCTCAGGTGACTTGCCAACTCCGTCAGCGTGTTGTGGCGGTTCTTATCCAGATTCACGCCGTCAAGCCAAGCCTCGATAATCTTGGTGTATGCTACACCATTATACATCAGCGACTCAGCATTCCGCTCGTTTCCTCCATCGCCTCCTGATACAGGAGCAAGGTCAAGAGTAGGCTGAGACTTACCAGCATGATAGCTCTCATTGTACATTTTGCCAAATTCTTCATTTTCATACGTAAACAGGTTCTCTTCGTTAATTAATATGATGTCCTCGCGAGTAGTCAGAAACGCACCTCTCGAAGCGTCCTTACAGGCCTCGTCGGGATTCAATCCCAGTTTAGCCGAGAAGTCCTTCTGATTATCGATGAGGTTGCCCACATTGACGTCAGCCATAAAGACCACCTTCAGACCGTGCCCCGATGGCGTGACATAGACAAGGAGAATCCTCGCCTTATCCTCATCCGAAAGCTTGGCGTATGCCTCTTCCCAAACAGCCCTGCAATCCCCTTCGATATGATCGAAGTCGATCACGCACAAGCCATTCAGTCTGCAAGCCGCCTGCTTTCTCCAACAGCCCACCTTTCCACTCGCCGAAGCGGTCTCGGCATAGGTTGCAATAAAGATGACAAACGGCAGCGACTTCTTCAGGTTGTCGCAATACGTCTGTAGCTTCTTCTCAATGGTGAGAGCCTTGAACACCTCACCCTTGATCTTACCTCCGGCCAACTTCTTCCTACTCGCCTCCTGCCCCTGACAGAACTTGATGAAATTCTCGTCATCAGCCCATTGTGCCAACAGTTTCACATCTCCCTCTAGGATGGAGGGCAGTGCATCCCGCAGCTTACGATGTTGAGTCGTAAGCCATCGGGTCTGGGCACTGTCCACCAACTGATTGAAGATATTGGCAGTTACTATAGCTGTTGGCAAATCGAATCTTGATTGATTACAAAACATTTGTCAATCTCGCTTGTAAGTTGGTATAGCTGCATCCTTACGTCCAACAATCCTTCGACCTCGAATGTGAGCCAGGCGACAAGCTGCTTGTGCTCACCTTTAACAAGACACACCTTCAGGCTGTCTTTGTTTACCAGATACTCGCCCTTCGGCAAGGTAGGTTCACTGATCTGGATGTCCTTCGTCAGCTTCGCCAACTCCTTCTGGAAGTAGGCAGCCTTGTCAGCCACGTCCTCAGGACATTTCAGTTCAATACACGTCAGCGGGTTCTTGCCTGTCGTCGCATAGCGCTTCGAACGCCCCACCTTCTTCACGTCAGTCTGTGCCGGCTGACCCTTCTCCTGCGGTGTCACCTCAATCGAATTGTCGTCAAACACCCGAGTGTTCGACTTGAAGCTCTTCACGCACCTCTTTCTTTTTACGTCTTCCATAATCTCCAAATATTCAAGTGTCATAAAACTACATCATGTTGATCTTGTCCACATAGATCGTCGTGGCCTGCATGGCCTCGCCCGTCTGCTGAGAGTTCCACTCACGCACCACCATCGAGCACTGCACCCGATAGATGTACTGAGGGTCATACTTCGGACAGTTCACTGCCCGCTCACCCGTAATCTCACCCAGGAAGGTGTCGATGCCGTCAGTCAGCTTCAGCACCACCGAGTTGATCACTTTCTGATCGCCCGTCTTCCGGTCCATATACTGGCGTGTCGCCAGCGGACTCTGACTCAAAATTCTTACAGTTCTTTCCATAACTTTTTACCTTTTTACTTTTTTACCGTTTAACTTGTCCTTTATCAATCTTTGTCCTTTCTCCGTCCAAACCGGATAAACGATTTCCATCAGTTCGCCGGTCTTTTTGTATCGGAAGCAGCTGCGGTACTTCTCATACCCTCGCTCCTGATACTTCAGGGTGAGTCGCAGTTCCCGACGTTGTCGGCAAAGCACATTATTCTCAATGAGAATGTCGTGCATATCAGTCACGGGGATGCCGATTTCCCGTGCCAGTTCGGAGGATGTCATGCAGTCTTCAGTTCCTGCATTACGTTGCTTCATCATGTTGCAGACGAACTCTGAGTTCACCTGCATCGTCATTTTTTCTTTTGTAGTCATTGCTAAATCCTTTCTTTTTTATATTAATAATGTATGTGCGTGAGAAAACTGCCGTACTATCGCAGCAGGGCAGGGTTTGGCAGTCCGCTGACCGCCTGCGTAAACAAATTATTATCTCGTTGTAGCATTAAGTCAATGAGCACTTGCAAATCCTGAAGCATTTTCAAGTCTGCAAGTGCAAAATTAGTATATAATTAAGAAGGAAAAAAGTAATTGGAAGTGTATATCCCCGCTTGTCTAACGTGTCTAATTCATTCGCCGTTTTCTGTCTAACATGTCTATTCCGATGTCTAACAGAAAGGCAATAGAAGCCTCATAAATGCACTTTTCTCTGCTTTTCCTTGGAAGTATCAAAAAATAATTCTATCTTTGCACCAAGAAAAGACGAAAGGAAATAAGATGGACAAGAGATTTACACCACGTTCAAACGAAGAGATGCTTGCCGCAGTGCGAGCATTTCAGGCACGCCAGAAGGTTATGTATGACCGTCTTGACACTAAATTGGAAAAGGAAATATATCAGGAAGAAATGGCATGATTGCACTTGACATTTCCCTTCTTAATCTAACGAGCACCGCGACCTCTATGAGATTCGAACCATTGAGGACGTGATGGACGACAATACGCCCAACTACGGGGCTATTATCGTAGAAAAAACGCACCCAGACCTTGAATTGATCCTGGCGCGTTTCGATGAGTTGGCCGCGTTCCTAAAGAAGCCTATCGTGTAGCCTTCTCCTTGGCAATCTCCTGTTTCAGAGCTACAAGTTTTGTATATAGACCATTATATGCAACGCTGATAATGCGCTCTATTTTTACTGGCTTCATCGCTGTCATACGTCGTTTGTTGGCCTCCATATCTACAAGGTTCACCGGCTTGCCGTTCATCATCCACTTACCCTGCTCGGCAGACATACTCTTGCAAATATTTCGAATGTGTTTATCGTCATCTATATCAATGATGTCGGGGAGCCATTTAGCGATCTGACGGACAAAGCCAACCACCGTCACAACATTCTCACGATTACTACGTGTTTCAAAAAGACCAGCATCGTAAATGGCCTGATACAACCAATACCACTCCAGTCCCCTACTCAAATCTATCTTGTCTTTGTCACCCATATTGACAGCCCCACTGATAATTGTCCTCAGCTGCAACAACTGCTTATTAGACGTAAACAATTCATCAGAGAAAACGTCATTAACCAACAAGTCGTCATGTTTCCCTGTAACTTCCTTAACCTCATCCACAATCACCGCATCCTCGGCATCATCCTTGAAGAAAGCAGAAATCAACTTCCCGAAATCGCCACCATTCACCTTGTCAATGTGAAGTTCTTTATGGTGGTCATAATGGTTGGAACCCTTTTCATAATAGCAGTTACTCATTGCTTATCCGTTTTAGTGGAACCATCTTATCCTTATCTTCTCCCAACACGAGCTGGCTACGTTTGTCGTCATGAGTAGAGCCTGACGCATAATAGGCACCATAAGTGGGACGTTCAGCCACCTTTGTAATGGCCTCAGTCAGTTCCTTCTGTTGCTCGATAGATCCCAACAGGCGTGTACGATATTTCTTTAGTAATTCCGGATAATGTTCACACCACGCTTTTTGCATACTGATGATGGGACTTGACTGAAGGTCCCTCAGCATGGCAAAAGCCATTTCTGATGGATACTGCTCCAACTCGGCATCTATATCCTCGATGGGAATTGATGACAGCACCATCTTCTCAATGATTTCCTTCGATTTCTCCAACTCCTTGCAAGTACGGCTTGTTTGGTCTCTCAACTGTTGGATGAGTTCGTCTTTCTGGTTGCTTTCGTTCTCAATATCCTTATAACTCTTTGGGCGATGCTCGCGAAGCAGACGTTGAAAATCCTCGGGGAAGATGGCATCACACAGCGGATAAAGCAGTTCGGAGTGCTCCTTTACTCGGTTCATCTCTTCTTGCATCTGAAGCATCACTTTATCCATCTCACGCTGATGTTTCCGATCCAGATGCAACTCGTCCACACAGTTCATCAGCCCACAATAGAAGATGTGCATGTGAGGCTTGAACGACTGGCTGGAGCTCATGACGGTCTCTGCAACCTTATGAAACCTAGTCCACTTCACGCCAATGATATGCCGGATCATGACCGAATAGTAGTGCTTCAGGAAAAGCCAGTGCTGATTTAGTAGATTCAACAATTCCCGTTTTTCCCCCTTCGGACACTCCTGCTGCATAATCATCGTGAAGGCGTGCAGCACACACAGCACCTCATCTGTCTTATAGTCGTAACATACCTCCGACTTGAACAGCATTTCCTTGAGTTCTCTAGACAAGGCGCGCCAGTCTTGCTGGCAATCAGACTCTAACAGCACCTCCAGCACATGAAAGAATCTATAGATACGCCTGGATTCTTTCTCAAAACGTTTCAAGTTTTCACCCCAGTTTTCAGCTGCCGTAATCAGATTCTTTTCCGATGCCCAGCTACCAAACTGATCATCATCCTCTATAATGCTATCCATCTTCCTTCCTATGAACTCCAGTCGATTTCCCGCACAACAGAGTTTGAAGTCGGCGTTCAGATACATATCGTAGTAAGGCACCATCATCTCATGAAGCAGACTCTTATAATCGGAATCCTTCGGAGGACTGCCCCCTTGCATATAATACTTCTCATACAAGTTTACTCCCGACTCTCCGCTGTCCACGTTCATCTGTCGCTCCAAAGGGCTGATGACGGCATCCTGAATATATTCTTTTATTCTATCTATGTTGTTCATTATCTTTTTACCTTTATATTTATCGGAGCGCAAAGTTACAAAAAATAGTTGTAACTGAAAGCGGATTTTGGAAGATTAACGCAATTCGACCTAAAATAAAGGCAAAAAGGGGAAGAACGAGGAACTTCAAATTGAAGGAGAAAGCAAATTAGGGAGGAATGCTGAAGGAGTTAGGTTGCCAAATCGTAACCCGTTCTTATTCCGCAAACTGCTATATTTTGCATAGCGATGGACGCCAAAAGAAATAGTAGTTTTGCAGCCAAAATTAAAAAAGAGTAAGAAACATGAGAAGTACTTTTAACATTCTGTTCTATGTGAACAAGAGTAAGTTGAAGAATGGTAAGACTGAGGAACTGAAGTCATCGAGTTTGGTCGCTTGCCTATGCAAGAACTCAGCCACCAAGACTGCCACCAGCGTACTCAACGGAGTGAATTCCCTTTTTGGCGGCAACAAGGTGAACCGACTGGAGAAAGAGAATGCCCAACTGCATAGGGAAGTTGAAGATTTGAATGACCAGATTGAAAAACTGCACACCGATATGCAGAAGTTGAAGGACAGCCATGAAAGGGAACTCAAGCGCACCATTGAGCAGCACCAGCAAGAGGTTAGTAATCTAAAGCGGATTCTTGATAAAGCATACCAGTGGTTCCCAAGTTTCAAGCGTTTCCTCAATATGGAACGTGAGTGCCTGCAATACGGTTTCAACATGGAACAGACCGACAAACTGCTACACGGGCAGCGCATCAATTATAGTGGCTGGCTTCACTCCAATGAATACAGGCGCAATGCACTTGCCAATAACGTAACGGCACAGGTGATAAGGGACGAGAAGCGAAACTTGTTCCTGCATATCAACGAGACACCCATTATCCAATGGTTCAAGAAGCAGCTCGGGATAGAGCAAAAACAACGGAGAGACATTAGAGTGTAAGTTATAGAGTCTCAGAAGAGAGTATACTCATTTCTTTCTGAGACTCCTTTCCCTAACAGATGTTCACTGCAAAAGGTGATGGGAGGAACCCCAATGCATGGACGTTATTGCCCTATGACTTCATTCTCTTTTTCCTGAAATAGCATGTACAATTGTGTAAGTCCCTTTGTTGTACTATTTAGTTTCGAAATATGCTCCTTGACATTAGGAGAGTAAACTGTTTCTTGTGTCATTATATCATAACTTATAATGCTTTGCGTAGGCTCTAGTGCAGATACGATATAATTCCATCCGCCTTTATTGCTGCCGTTGATATTGTTGGCGATATTGTAAGCAGTTGCAAGGATTTCAATTATTCTTTTAATCTTTAGTTCAACGTTTCCTTTGGCTACAGTTTGTTTGTCTATATATAATTCAGGTAGTTCCATGTTCTTATCATTCATTTGCTCATCAAAACAGTGCAGAGTATAAACATCATTACAATTTATCTTGCACAATGCACCGCCATAGACAGAAACAAAACTTTTAATAACATTCAGTGAAGAGTCGATTTCAACTCTAATAGCTTTGTCTCTTACTCTATCATATCCCTTTTTCCCAGCGTTATCATCAAATTTTGCGTAATAAACAACAACGTTGCTATTTGAGTCTGTCTTGTATATTAGCGTATGCCCATCTTCTGTGTATGCCGAACTAAATCCATCAGTGTTTTCAACGACACTAATATATTTAGGAGAGGAAATTGAACCATGTATCGCCTTCTTGTGTCTTGAACCGCAAGAAGCGATGAATATCAATGAGAAGAATATAACAAGAATCTTTTTCATAATTTATTACGAGTATTGTTATTCTAAAAATTTTACGACTCTGATACTGACTTCATACAATAGATATAATGGAATTGTTACAAGTACAAGCGTCATTATGTCGGGTGGTGTAATGATTGCAGCTAAAATCATGATCATTAGGAAAGAATGGCGACGGTAACGCGTAAGTACCTTTGAAGTTATAATCCCCATTTTGCCTAGGAAGAAAGCTATTACGGGCAACTGGAATACCACGCCCATGACCAGTGTCAAGGATACGAATGTGGAGATATATGAGTCGAGCGTAATGTTGCTCACCACCTTTGCCGACACGCTATAAGTTCCAAGGAAACGGAACGAGATAGGGAACAGCACGAAGTATGACATCAACACACCTAGTAGAAACAGCATGTAGATGATACATGCTACCTGCACCGAATACTTCCTTTCGTTTTCATAGAGGGCAGGGGATATGAAGTGGAATAACTCATATAATATATAAGGTGAAGTTCCCAATAGTCCCAAATAGACCGCCGTCGTGATATGTGTCATGAACTGGCTCGACAGGTCGGTGGCTATCATATCTACATGGAACTCTTCGAAACGGAAGTCTATGCCTACTGCCTGCATGGCCCGCTCCAGCCAGCGATAGGTGCAGAAGTCCCACTCACTGGGTGCCATCAACACCTCCCATGTCGTTTCTTTAAAACAAAAGACAATCATTGCGATAGCGCCAGCCACCGCAATGATACGGAAAAGCATTCGGCGGAACACTTCAAGATGTCCGCCAAATGTTAGCAGATTGCTATCCTCAACAATTTCTTTAGCCTTCCGTTGAGGTTTTTGCTTCGGTTTCGGCCCTTTCAGCTTCGGTTTCTGTTCCTTCTTCTCCATCTTCCTTTAGTACTTCCTCAAGAGGTTCTTTCATGCCTTTCTTGAAGCTTTGTACACCCTGCCCCAAACCTTTCATCATTTCGGGAAGTTTTTTCCCGCCAAATAGTAGGAGAGCTATTCCACCTATGAGCAGAAGCTCGGTTGTTCCAATAAACAATAATTGCGTTGCCATCATTTTATAATCAAATATATGTCGTTTGTTTCAAAATTGACTTCCCATTTACCGTCAACCATCCCTTCCCATTTGTACTTTTCGCCCATTCTGTTCCACCAAGACTTGTATTTTTCCTGTGTGATACTCATATCACTAATAAGCTTTTCGTACAATTCTTCATTACTTGAATCAAGAATCTTTGTCAGTTCCTTTAAGCCATTTCTTCGTTCAAAAAGTTTTTTGATTTCTTGCTTTTCTTCTTCGGTAACTTGGCCAACTATCTTTTTTACTGCCATTCTCTGTGTTTTATTATAGGGTCCAAATAATCTATTTCGTCAATCTCAGCCATTCGGGTGATATTCTTTCCTTTCGCTTTGATTAATTCTAAGAGTTCACGTGAGGCATTTCGCTCTAAATGGGCAACAACACATTGCTCATATGACGGAGTGTTTACCTCCAATGTTGTCTTTCTGTTTAGCCAAACGCAACGTTTACAATGATAAGCATCGCAATGGCTACAGATAGGAGCATGAAGAAGCTCATATAATTGTTTGTTCCTGATATTAAGGCCACTATTTAAATCGCCAACTGAATCTTCTGTATCTTCATAATAAAATGCAGGGCAAACATAGAATTTACCATTGGGTGCTAGGGTTACTGATTTATCACCGGCGCCACAATTGTTCATTTGCTTCAATATAAGTCTGTCTGTTATGACGTTTATCTGTGGCATTTCATCTTTATCTATCATTTCTCCAAACTCATTTACCATCAGAGATAGAATATCCTTATAGACAATGAAATCCTCTTCGTTGAAAGTATCTATATCAAGAATGACTAAATTAACAACACATCCCCTTTTTATGGCTTCAATTAAATCCCTATAACGGGAGAACAACATGTTTTTTGAGGTGCGAAAGACGAATACCTCCCCATACTTCGCTTTCTTTAAATCATCCCAACTGTCAAGTATATAAACATTATTTCCCTCGTGTTTCTGTTTATAAGGAAGAATCTTGCAATGGTCTATGGTCTCGATTACTTCAAGGTATTCACTTGGTAATGGTTCGGGGGGATAAACAAATTGTATGTAAAGATTCTCCATCATTCCAAAACGGATTGCCTGTTTCAAATCGTTAAGACTAATAAGTCTCTTTACACCTTCACTATACTGATAATGACAGAAAGAGACAGATGTGTCATCCAGTAATACGACAAGATATTGTAGCATATTTTTTAACAACTAATTTGTTCTATATTGACTTTGTTCTCTTCAAACTTCTCACGAGCTCCCTTCAGTTCCAATTTCCTATAGAGTTTGTTCCAATAGTAATTGTTTGCCCTTACACGAGCTTTATGCATCTTGCAAATTGCAGTAGAACGCTGATAAATAGTAGGGGTATCTGCCGCATCGTAGTTTTCACCCTGACACCAAGCACAGCCACTTGCAACTTCGCATTCCATACACTTTGTGGGCGACTGTGTAAATCTGTCTAAAGCAATAAATGGACGTAAACAGTTTTTGTTGATACCATCATTAATATTGCCAATAATTCTTGCTTTCTTTTCTCTCAATGAATATTGTGCAAAGCGAGTGCAAGGATAAAAGTTACCAGCAGCATCAATAGAAAGCATCTTACCCGTACCACACCAATTGTTGTTTCGTTTACGATCCATAGGCTTACCTATATGTTCATCGAAGAATGAGCACATTTTTGAGTCATATAAGTCATTGTCAATTATGTAGTCGGCTAATTGAAGCAATTGGTCTTCAAAGAGTTTATCGTCACCTTCTTTCCATACGTTTTCAAAAACAACGTTAATATGGATATTTTCAATTCCTAACTCGAAAATGTGAACGACACTTTCCTTGATATATGGAATGTCTTCAGAACTAATTGTAACTTTAGTTGCTGTTCCCGGAAACTGTCTTAACCACAGAGGAATATTCCGCACAACATCAAGATACGAACCTTTCCCGCTATTTTTATATATGCGATTCAAGTCGTGTTTTGATTGAGTTCCATCTATTGTAATGCCGATATTTAGGTGGTCTCTATTCTTTTCTATGTATTTCTGAACCTTTGCGTCAGCATAGTTAATGCCATTGGTTGTAATACTAAGTATATAAGAATCAAACCATCGGTGATTAAGTCTGAACATTTCAGTCTTGAGATAATCACATATTTGGTCTATCAAGGCTACCTCAATAAAGGGTTCACCTCCAATAAATGCCCATGCTACTTGCTCCTCTGTAAAAACATCAGGATTTTGCAGTATATAGTCAATGGCTTTCTTGGCTACTTCGAAGCTCATTCTCTCCTTGTTGTTCTTTCCAACAAGATAGCAATACTTACAAGCCAGTTGACAATCTTTGGTTACAATGAAAGTTATCTCTTTTCTTGCCATATGTCTCCATGTAAATTTAATTGAGGAGCCACAGAAACCATAAATACCCCTGTGGCTCCTTCAATACAAGATTTTTTACTTCTGCCAACGGTCGCAACCATTCCAGCAATCAGCGGTGCAGCCATCGTCGCAATCACCAGAGCAACCGCCACCACATCCACCTGCGCAGGAACCCTCACAGCTACCAGAGCAACCTTTCTTGCAGCCGTCCCCATCATCGTCATCATCCTTTCCACATGACAACAATGCAGGGCCAAAGGCTGCTACAGCCAATATGGGCAGTGTCGATTTGGCTGCATTCTTGAAGAATTCCCTTCGCGACTGGAGTTCTTCGTTCTTCTTTGTTTGCTTCATAACGTTAGAAGTCTAAATGTTGCCTCCTAACTCCCCAATTCAGCGTTAATACTGAGTTAAGTCTTTGGAAATAAAAAAAGACGTGGGAGTTTGTTCCTCCGCGCCTATCCCTGATGTCAGGCTCTCGCATTGCCTCTTTGCAAGGATAAGCAACGCAAGCCAGCCCACGCCGAGTGATTATATAGTTCGGCATAGACGCTAACCACCAAAATATAATGATAGCAACGAATTGGCCGGGATATAATACACCCACGCGAACGCTTCGTTGCATTACCGCTGTGCAAAGATTCAAATTTGCGAGATTTGACATCACAGACAGGTAACGTTCAGAAAACGTCCTTTCCCCTTGGCTGTCCTTACAAACGGTGTTCTCAGCCTCTGGATTCCATCGATGTTTGTTTTGACCCGCCCTGCCCTCACAGTCATCAGCCATTGCTGGCCTCCGACAACTTGGACTGGCTTAGTCGGCGGCAAAATTACGAAAAAAACAGCAGAAAGAACTCGTTTTTAATAAAAATCTTCAAAAAAATTGCATTTTTAAAGAAAATGTGATATATTAGCACCCGAAAATATGAAGATTCTCGGATAAGACAGTCCGAATCGAACGGTAACAGAACCCGTCGGCATCCCGTAGATCTGCTGGCGGGTCACCTTTTTTATAGACAGCAATGAGCAATAAGAAGCCATGCACGATAGATGAACTATCATGCAATTGTGAATCTCCTATTTGAGAAAGGGTTACTTAAGAAGATTCCTATTACTATTCCCCTCCAAGACCTGCATTTGCTGGATAGCAATCTGGTTC